>WPCK01134715.1_pt1 | contig 33302 bp, 35 predicted proteins | sample 5399851 | NCBI WGS metagenome assembly WPCK01 (sample SAMN12869471, study PRJNA574797) | sludge metagenome | isolation source: wastewater treatment of pH11 | place: China:Beijing | collected 2019-05-20 | reverse complement strand
TTCTCCCTCCTCTAAGCGTCTCGGGGCGAAGCCCAGCGTAGGTGGGAGATGAATCGCCTGTGTTAGCAAGATTGTATGTGCTTGGTATAATGGATGTAACCAATCAAAAGGACTGAACTATCAATGAAAATGGATACAAATGAACATTCAGTCTTTCTCCTGAATTACCACCTCGTCTTGGTGGTCAAATACAGACGCAAGGTGATTGACGACGCCATCTCGGGGTTCGCGAGACAGACGTTCGAACGGATCGGCGCGTCATACCATATCACACTGACCGAATGGAATCATGACGGTGATCATATCCATGTGTTGTTCAAGGCTCACCCGAACACAGCGATGTCGAAGTTTCTGAACGCCTACAAGAGCGCGAGTAGCCGACTGATCAAACGGGACTTTCCACACGTCAAGAGACGACTGTGGAAAGAAATGTTCTGGTCTCGAAGCTACTGCCTCGTGACGACCGGCGGTGTGACGATCGACGTCATCAGGCAATACATCGAAAAACAAGGAAGGGAGTGATCACTTTGCTGAAGGCGTACAAGTTTCGACTATACCCGACGAAGCCACAACGAGAATACTTCATGAAGACGTTCGGTTGCGTCCGTTTCGTCTACAACAAGATGCTCGAAGAACGTATCCGGTTATATGAAGAGTCGAAGCTGAACCCTGACGCGAAGCAGAAGCTCCCGACCCCGGCGAAGTATAAGCACGAATTCCCTTTCTTGAAAGAGGTCGACAGTCTATCCCTGGCGAACGCCCAGATGGACTTGAATAAGGCATATGCCAACTTCTTCCGCGACAAATCTGTGGGGTTCCCGAAGTTCAAATCGAAGCACGGCGACCGCGCCTCCTACACGACCAACAATCAGAACGGGAGCGTCCGGATCGAGGACGGGAAGGTGAAACTCCCTAAGATCGGCTTCGTGAAGTTCAAACAACATCGTCCTTTCGAGGGGATCATCAAGTCCGTGACGGTCTCGATGACGAAGACAGGCAAGTTCTTCATCTCCATCCTTGTCAATCAAAGCGAGGAAAAGTGGGTTCCTGCTAAAAACAAGATTGGGATCGATCTCGGTTTGGAGCACTTCGCCATCATGACGAATGACGAGATGCTTTCAAATAAGATTGATAATCCTCGCTTTCTTCGCAAGTCAGAAGAGAAGGTCAAGAAGGCGCAGCGCGCTCTGTCTCGTAAGAAAATAGGAAGCAAGAATAGAGAAAAAGCCAAGCTGATCCTCGCCAAGAAACACGAGAAAATCGCAAACCAACGCAAAGACTTCCTCCACAAATTGTCAAAACGAACCGTTGACGAGAACCAAGTCATCGTCGTGGAGACATTGAAATCGAAGAACATGATGAAGAACCACAAGGTCGCCAAATCGATCGCCGACGTCAGTTGGTATGAGTTCGTCCGACAGCTAGAATACAAGTGTAAGTTCTACGGACGGACGCTCATCAAGGCCGACCAATGGTACGCATCGACGCAAATCTGCTCTTCCTGCGGCGAAAAAGGCGAGAAAAAAACAGTGGATGTACGCGAATGGACGTGTGCTTGTGGCGTTCATCATGATCGAGATGTCAACGCGAGCATCAACCTGTTGAGGTTGGCTGACTAAAAAAACCTTCAGGGCAGGGACTTGCCCGACGAGCTTGGTAAACAACCGTGGCTAGTAAAAGTGCGGTCTTCCCAAGAAGCTCCCACTTCAATTTGCGAAGCAAATAAGTGGCGAGTAGTTCACTACCGGATATACTGGCTATTTTAGATCAGTCGTTATAGCCGATCAGTACTGTGAACGTCATGAGAATTGTAGCTGTGAGCACGAGAGCGATTGCAAGTGTAGTAGCGGAAACCAAGAAGACGTTTGAGTAGTGACTGCGTTTCTTCCAGACCGCTATCAAAAAGGCGAAGTTCAATAATACAAATAGCGTGAGGACGAGTAAGGGGACTGCACGTTGTTGTATCAAATTGATAAGATCCATGATTAACCTTCTCTCTTGTCGATTATAATACTGATATTTGGATGCTATTCGTTTGTAGGGAAGACATGTATTGAAATGCATAATCACCGTACATCTCTAAACATTGAACTTTTGTGAAAGAAGGTAAATCTCTCATAACCGGACGTATAATAATCACAATTGTTTGTTGTTACGTATAATAAGGGAGGACTACCTATGAAACGATTACTCCATGCCTCGATCGCTGGAATTGCATTGTTCACGATGAGCGTGACGCCGACATCATCCGTCGATGCTGCGGCTAAGAAATTCAAAAACTGCACTGAGTTGAATAAGACGTATAAAGGCGGTGTTGCGAAAAACAAGACCGTTAAAAACGTAGGTGGAAAAACAAAATACAAGCCACACGTCGATGCCGCGCTGTATCAAGCGAACATTACGAAAGATCGGGACAAAGACGGCATCGCTTGTGAACGTTAACAGATTGGGGATTCGTCCTCAATCTGTTTTTTTTAAAATTGTCGCACCTGTTCAATCGGGAACGCCGGGTTCCAATGGACGAAATGGCCACCTGTCATTCGGATGTACGTGATTGGGAGCTCATGCTCCCGCAAATCTAGAATGGCGGATTGCGTCAACCGGGCCTCTTTATCGTCGAGTCCGATAAAATCCCCATAAACAAGTAACGTCGGGACCTGAAGCGACCGCGTGAACGTTGGCACATCAAGGCGATAGAAACCGAACAACAGATTCAATCCGCCTTGTCCGAGCTTGGCCGGTGCATCCAATGCGCGTCGAATCTCATCTCGTTCGGTTAGACCGGTCTTCGTACAAAACATTTGGAACCGTTCGTCTGAGATGGGCTGTGCTCGTTCGTCTGAGACCATCTTTCTTTCAATTCGTTCTACAACCCGAGGGCCTAGCAGGCGAGAAATCCCGCTCAGGAGCGGGACGAGAAGTCCAAAAATACCATATTCTTTTAACGGGACGCGCGGGAACGCCTTGTGTCCTTGATCGAGTAATACGAGTCGCTTCACTTGCTCGGGATAATGAACGGCAAAAGCGAGTGCGACCGCACCTCCGAGGGAGTGTCCAATCACATGAACCGACCCGAGTCGGTGTGTCACGACGTAATCGTTGACCCAATCCGCCATCTGTTTGGCATCGACGACTTGTCTAATCCCTTCACTTCGTCCGAATCCGGGCAAATCGAGCAAATGGACCTCAAAGTCGTCGCGTAGCTTTTCAGCGAGCGAGCGGCCTTCTTCTCCAGTGAATCCCCCGGCCGGTAAAAATAAAATCGGTGTCCCACTTCCGATCACTTCTGCATAATAACCACCCAATCAAACCCCACCTTTCAACTCCCAATATCTGTATCTTTCCATTGTACGTGACGAACTACTTGAACAGAAGCATATTCTTCCAAACAGAGATACGTTTTCCTCCAAATACGGGTATAGACTAATGACACGTGAGCAACATGCACATGTCGTTTTCTCTGTCGTTGTTGATTGTCTCAACAAGGAGGAATGCGGTGTGAAATTATCGGGTAAAACGGCGCTCGTCACCGGGGCCGGGTCAGGAATGGGGCGCGCCATCGCCAAACTGTTTGCCGAGGAAGGGGCGCGCATCGTCGCCGTCGACATGAACGGGGATACAGTCGAGACAGTCGTCTTAGAGATTAAAGCGAGTGGCGGGGAAGCTGTCGGTGTTTCGGGGAACGTCACGAAACAAGAAGATATCGATAAAATGATCGATACGGCGACGAGCACGTTCGGTTCGCTCGATATCTTGGTCAACAACGCCGGCATTATGGACAACTTTTTGACTGTCGGCGAAGTGACCGACGAGGTGTGGGACCGGGTCCTCGCCGTCAATTTGACCGGACCGATGAAACTGGCCCGGGCCGCGATTCAGATTATGGACAAACAAGAGTCAGGCGGCGTTATCATTAATAACGCCTCGGTCGGCGGGTTGTTCGGGACACGGGGCGGTACCTCCTACGTCGCCTCGAAGCACGCACTGATCGGATTGACGAAAAACATCGCCGCGACATACGGCACGTTCAATAAGATTCGGGCGAACGCCATCGCACCGGGCGGGGTCAATACGAATATCGGTGCCACGATCACCGCGCCGAGCGAGCTCGGGATGCGGGCCATCCAAGGGGCAGGGGAGGCGCCGATCGGTGAACCGGAGCAAATCGCCAAGGTTGCGCTCTTCCTCGCGTCGGATGATTCAAGTTTCGTCAATGGCGACGTTTTGAAGGCTGACGGCGGTTGGACAGCTCGTTAAACACAGTAAAAGCCGACAAACGCTTGTCGGCTTTTACTGTGCCCTCTTTCCTTTACGGTAGGCGAGAGGCGTGACCTTATGTACTTTCTTGAACGTTTGAACGAAATGGCTGACGCTCGAGTAGCCGAAGTCCTCTGCGACCTTAGCGATCGGATCGCCCGTCCCCCGCAACTGACGGGCCGCCGCTTCCATGCGGACGTCACATACGTACGCGAGCGGGGTCGTCGCACACCATTTCATGAAATAGCGACAACATTCCGCGCGACTCAAGCCGCCGGCAGCAGCGATTTGCTCGAGGGTCAGGCGCTCCGTCACGTGATCATGGATATGAGCGATCATCGTCGTCATCCGATTTTGCCCCGTCACTCGTCTCGGTTCATCGGTTGGTTGTTGAATCCAATAACGCCAGAGCACGGTCGATTGTAGTACGGCATCAAGACGGGAGAACGGTGTATCAGATTTGAGCGTCCGTGCCGTCTTATCAATCGTATCCAGTACCGCCTTTTCGTGACGGTTCGTCGGTGACAACTGCTTTCTCGTCAAACGTGGCATGTTCAAAAAAGGAGTCACATACTGTTGCGCCATGACGGGGGCGAATAGATCATAAGGGTCGACCTTGATTTCAACGAGACGAGTCTGATCGGCCGATCCGGTGCGTTTCATCAATTGCCCCGGCGCGACGAGGAGCCCCGTTCCTGATTCAAGCCGAATCTTTTCTCCATTGACCAGCAAATCGACGCGACCTTGCCTGACGACGTACGCATGGAAATGCGTCGTCACGTCTATCCCGACCGTCGTGACGTGTTCGTCGGACCATTCCATATAAAAAATCGTCTGTGTGTCTCTCATTCTCATCCCACCTCAACAATAGAACATTTCTTTCTGATTGCCACCGTCCCGATAATTCGATTTTGCCTAAACAGACGACGAATCAGACATTTTATATCCATCCGCGTAAATAATCCCATACCGAGTTTCTTCTATATAATGGCGTCAGAAGATGAAATACGCCGTGATGCCGGCATGGACCAAGATGGCGATTGGCACGCCGAGTCGAAAGGCGGGCTTCAACGTCTTGTGACGGAACAGCCTCATCGCGATATACGCCCCGAACGCCCCGCCGATCCAGACGAGCGTCAACAACGTTTTTTCCGAAATTCGCCACGCGTTCGCTTTTGCCCGTCGTTTATCAACGAAGAATGTCATAAAAGCTAGGAAATTAGTCACAATGTAATATAGCAGTAATAGTTCCAAAGACTATCCGCTCCTTTCTTCTTCGTTTAGTATACCTTGAAACGGCTCAACAAAGCCATTTGTATCCGTTTTGTAAGAATCTCTTCCTTGACTTATCACCGATAACCTTCTGTAACTGAACTGATATCACTCTCATATCGCTCTGTAATCGCAGTGAAATATAGAGGTGTTACAGTTAGGGAGCGTTAGAAAAGGGAGGAATATTCTTATGAAAAAACCACTATTGACACTAACGGCACTCGCTGGCCTTAGTTTAGGAGTCGCTGCTCCAGCTTCGGCAGCATCAACACACACAGTTCAGTCTGGAGATACATTGTATCGTATCGCCGTGAACAACAACGTCTCTGTAAACGACATTAAACAAGCGAACGGCTTAAACTCTAATATGATTTTCCCGAACCAAGTATTGAAACTTAGCAAGGCAGAAGCAAAAGCTTCGAACTCATCTAAAACGTATACAGTTAAAGCAGGCGACACGTTGTATCGAATCGCGACTAACAACGGCGTCACTGTCAACCAATTGATGACATGGAACGGTCTTAAATCAGATCTTATCTTCCCAGGTCAACAATTCGCAGTGAAAGGCGCAGCCGCTGCATCAGTAGCGAACGACGCTCCTGCAGCGAAGCCGAAAGCTTCAACATCTACACCTGTGACGAAACAGTCTACGTCGACAACGCAAACTCAAGCTCCGGCTTCGGGTAAGACGATGACAGTTGAAGCCACAGCCTATACACCATACTGTGCAGGATGCTCAGGTATCACAGCTACAGGAATCGACGTCCGTTCGAACCCGAACCAAAAAGTCATCGCGGTTGACCCATCAGTCATCCCACTCGGCTCTAAAGTTTATGTTGAAGGTTACGGCGAAGCCATCGCTGGAGACACTGGCGGCGCAATCAAAGGGAACAAAATCGACCTCTTGATGCCGACACAAGAACAAGCGATTCAATTTGGTCGTCAATCTGTCAAAATCACAATCTTAAACTAATTCGTACGACCCCAAAAACACCGCAGGCGCGGTGTTTTTTTGTGTTCTCCTCGTTGAAAGCGGCTATGATGGCGACTGAATGGTGAGAACGGGTATGAAAGGAAGAGAAGGGGGAAGCGATCATGATCACAACCGAAGTCATCATCAGTGTGTTTGGAATCCTATTACTCATTTTGAACATGACGTTCGCCATCACGATCATCTTTTTCGAACGACGGGACATCGGCTCGACGTGGGCATGGCTTCTCGTCTTATTCTTTTTACCGCTCGTCGGTTTCTTCATCTACATCTTCTTCGGCCGCTTGATCAAGTCGAACAATTTTTATCAAGTCGACGAAGAGCGAAGGATCGAATACGCCCATCACGTCCAAGATCAGCTCGACGAATTAGACGCACGGCAAGACTTGTTCACGAGCGACCCGCTCCTCTCCAAATATCGACGTCTCGCCCGGCTGAATTTGCTGTCGACGAACGCCCTCGTGACGTATCATAATGCCATTCAAGTCATTCATGACGGGGAACAGAAGTTTGAGGCGCTGTTTCACGACATCGAGTCGGCAACGCGTGAGATCAACATCCAGTACTATATCATTCAAAACGACTCGCTCGGCCAAGCGCTCATCGCCGCCCTCACAGAACGGGCCAAACAAGGCGTGCGCGTTCGTCTCCTGTACGACGCGGTCGGGTCACGCGGCTTGCGGCGCCATCATTTCAAACAACTGCTCGCCTATGGCGGTGAGGTCAAATCGTTCTTCCCGTCACGTCTCGGCATCAATTTCCGTGTCAACAACCGCAATCACCGAAAGTTGTGCGTCATCGACGGAGAAATCGGCTACATCGGTGGTTTCAATGTCGGGAACGAGTACCTCGGGACGAATCGACAATTCGGCTACTGGCGCGACGTGCACTTGCGCATACGAGGCGAAGCCGTTCGCGAGCTGCTCGAACGTTTCCTCCTTGACTGGAACCGTTCTGTCCCGACAAGGCAGAAGACCGAGAAGGAAGCGCTCGTCTGGCCACAAGCGACGCTCGATCCGTTCGCGACGCCGGTCCAAATCGTTACGTCGGGCCCGAATTCGACGACCGAGCATTTGAAGAACATGCTCGTCAAGATGATCACCGAGGCGAAAGACAGCATCTACATCCAGACGCCTTACTTCATCCCGGACGCGAGTTTCTTAGACGCCTGCCGGATCGCACTCATGTCCGGTACGAAAATCCATTTGATGATACCGAACAAACCGGACCATATGTTTGTCTACTGGGCGACGTACGCCAACGCGGCCGAACTCGTCCGTTATGGGGCAGACGTATATACGTACGAGGGTGGCTTCTTGCACGCGAAGACGCTCGTCATCGATGGCGAGGTCGCTTCGATCGGGACGACGAACATCGACGCCCGAAGTTTTCATTTAAACTTCGAGATCTCGGCCCTTGTCTATGACGAGACGGTCGCCCGTTCGGTCATCGAGGCGTTTGAACGAGACAAAACCTGCGCTGAGCGACTGACGATCGAACGCTATGAGACACGGACGAAATGGATCCGCTTCAAAGAGAGCGTCTCGCGGTTGCTCAGCCCGATTTTATAACAAAAGACCATCGTAACCCCTAGAGGTCACGCTGGTCTTATTGTTTGAGCACTTGTTTAACATGTTGTTCGAACGCCTCAACGATTGGACCCGGCGCGTCTTTCTCCCCGTATTCGGCCGCCTCGAGCCAGGAGGCAAACAGTGGGGCGTCCGTGAACCGGATGCGCGTCAGCCAATCGGAGGCCGTCTCTTCTCGATGACGCGGATGAGCCTTCTCAAGACGTCTCCCGGCATCGAGCAGTCGTACATGTTTCGGTGTCCGCACGGCACGTGACGCCCGTGTATGCGGCGTGTGGGCGTGTCTCGGGACGACCGCGTCCTCTTGCACCTCGTTCCGCTTTCGTAGATAGAAGAATAGTGCGATTCCAGCGATTAGCAAGATGATGAAGAATCCGAGGACGAGCATCGACTGGTTCGACACCGTCTCGAAAAACGTCTCGTTCGTCATCGTCTCTGCGTCGAGGTTCGGATTGTCCGGCACCATGAAACGGTTCACCCGATCCGATGGGTCGAGGGTGATGCCGTCGAACCAACCGCCGAGCCACATGAGGAACGGACTGACCCATGCGACCAAGTCCCCGAACAAGAGCTCTTTCACCGTTCGGAGAAGCAGGGCGAGGACGAGACCGACGGTGAGCCCGATGAAGAGCATCGACAACATCCGTTTGTAATCCCGTCGGTAATAGAGGCTCCGTTGCCAGAACAAGAACAGGAACGGAAACGCAATCATCGCGAGCGGTTGCGACGCCGGTGGGAACAACCAATCGACGATGAGGAACAGAACGCTCGCGATCGCGTAGCGGTCCGTCCAGTCGAGCGTCCGGATGAAGGCATGGACATACGTGAATAACAATAAAGTAATGCTCATCTCATACGAGAAGAACAATGCCGCGACGCTGAGCGCCGTCTGGGTAACGAGCTGCCAATTACGAGGCAGGCGAAGGGTGAACAGATAGACGAGCGGAAACACGTGACCGACGTAAAACGCGGCAAACACCCACCATAACCATTTCATCGACCATCACCTCCGAGCCGGAGTATGGACTGGCTGCCCCCGTATTTCGCGACTTTCCGTTCGAATAATGACCGCGCGAGCGGGAAGTCCCGCTCCGATAGACAAGCGAGTGTTGTCATCACTTTGCGGAAATGTGTCTCACCGCTCCCCGGGGCGAGGTCATACGTGATCCCGTCCTTCGTGAGCGTCGGCACGATCAGTCCATAACTCGCATTCTCTTTCTCAAAGTCGCGACATAGCGCTGCTGCCTGTGAGATCAATCGTTCCATCTGATGGGTGAGGGCGCGTCCGTCTTTCGTCAACAAGTCAAGGACGACGACGTATTCATTCGCCTGAACCGGTTGCTCGGTCCGGGCGAGCAGTTCGCCCGTCTTCGCATACGCCGACCAATACAGTTGACGCATCGGCTGGCCGTGATACGGCGCCACTGATTGAAACGTCTCTGGATCCCGGTAGGCGCTATGGCGCACCATCTCTTCTCCGGGCAATGTCGGAGGCCGTTTCGGGATCGGGTACGGTAAAAATTCCGGGAATACGTAGCCGATCCGGTCGAGCGGTTCTTCTTTATAGAGCGAGAACATGCGGAGCGGGTCTCGGATTTCCATGCCGATCGCCTCGATTCGGATCGGTCCGCGTTTGATTGCCTTGAGCGGGAGCGTATAGGCGACTTCCGCCTCGCGGCCGACATAGTTCTCTTGGCGCCAAAACGCATGGTCTTCCGAATCGACGGTCGGATGCAAGTAACCGGACAATCGGACGACGCCGAGCGGCACTGGGGCCGTCGACAGAAGCTTGATCGTATACGTCTCCTCGTCACCCGGGAACAGCTTCAACTCGTCGGTCACATCGACATGCACGTGATCGGCGAGACGGAACAACAGCTCCGGCATGATGAGCGCATAGAGGCTGAAGCCGAGAATCGCACTCGCGAGGAAGACGTTGCCGTACAAGGCGATGAACACCCCGACGACGAACAAGAGCCACATATACCCGGACTCGAGGTAGCGAGGGCTGACGAGTTGCATGTCACACCTCTGATGGGACCGCGATGGTCTCAAGGACAGATTTGATCAGCTTCGATGGTTTCGTCTTCAGTGATGCCTCGACTGTCAAGACGACGCGATGGCCAAGAATCGGCATGGCGAGCGCCCGAATGTCTTCTGGTGACACGTAATCGCGTCCGTCCATAAATGCATGGGCCCGGGCCGCCATCGTGTAAGCGAGCGTCGCCCGCGGGCTCGGCCCGACCTCGATGTCCCGGTGATGGCGGAGTGCTTCGACGAAATCAAGAAGGTAATCCTCTATCGCCTCGTGGAACGTCACGTCACGGACCGCTTGTTGCATCTCGGCGAGCTCGTCTTGCTTCAACGTGAACGGCGCCGCGCTCAAATGTTCATTACGCAGCAACCGGCGCTCGGACTCGCGAGATAACGGTGCGAGTGACAGCTTGAACAAGAAACGGTCGAGCTGGGCTTGCGGGAGCGGGAACGTGCCTTGCCCGTCGAACGGGTTTTGTGTCGCGATGACAAAAAACGGGTCCGGCAGACGAAGTGACACTTCGCCGAGCGTCACTTGGCGTTCCTGCATCGCCTCTAACAGTGCCGACTGCGTCCGTGGCGTCGTCCGGTTGATCTCATCGACGAGCAAGATCGATGTGAAGATTGGTCCGGTCCGGCGCTCGAACGAGCCGGTCGTCGGATTGAACAGCTCCATCCCTAATATATCGCTCGGAAGCGTGTCCGGCGTACATTGCACCCGTTGGAAGGCAGCAGACACGGAAGAGGCGAGGCTTCTCGCGAGTGTCGTCTTTCCGGTCCCCGGCCGGTCTTCAAGCAGTACGTGTCCGCCAGAAAGGAGGGCGATCGTCGACAGCTTGATGGCTTTCGACTGTCCGATCACCTGGTCGTTCAAATATGTGGTCCATGGTTGTATCATTTGTAGTTCCCCCGTCTTTTTCTGAATATTTAAGAAAATCATAGCACATTCAAACGCTCGTATGATACGAAAAGAAAAAACGATGACAGCAGCGTCATCGTTTCGGTGAATCCAAATAGCGTTCAAAATGCCGTTCGAGCCAGTCTTGGAAGAACGACATGAACGTGCAGATGCCCCAATAGATGAGGGCGACGACCAAGTAGACCGTCATATAGTCAAATTCTCGCCCCCCGACGATCTTCGCCTTGTTGAAGATCTCAGGGACGGTGATCATGGCCGCGAGCGAACTCGCTTTGATCAAATCGAGAAACACGTTCGAGAGCGGGGGAAGCGCGATCCGTGTCGCTTGTGGCAAGATGACACCTTTGAGCGTCAGCCACTTGTTCATCCCGAGCGAGCGGGCCGCTTCGATTTGTCCGTTATCCACTGCCCGGATCGAGGCCCGGATGATCTCGGCGATATAGGCGGCCGAGTTCAAACTGAACCCGATAATCGCCGCCGTCAACGCCGCAAACTGAATCCCGATGAACGGGAATCCTGAATATAAGATAAACAAAATGATCAAAATCGGCACACCGCGCATAAACGAGATATAAAACGTCGACGGGAAGCGCAACAAACGCGACGGTGACAGCTTACCGAGGGCAAGGATGAGCCCGAGCACGAGTCCGAAAAACATGCTGACGAATGAGATCCAGAGCGTATTCGGCAGTCCGCCGAGAAGATACGGGAACGAGCGGATGGCCAAGTCGGCGTCAAAGATCGCCTCCCATTTCACTCCTTCGAACATGCTCAGTCCAATTCGACGATCGTCGCATCGACGTCCGGCTCGACCGAGACGTCCGCGCCGTTATAGAACTGCTCCGACAATTCTTTCACCGTACCGTCTTCAAGCATCTCAGCGAGAACGCGGTCGATGTTTTGTTGCAACTCATCGTTCTCTTTTTCCATGAGGAACGCGACTTCTTGCGGGTTGTAGGCGATATCCGGGTGGATGGCGATATCAAACTCCGGGAAGAAGGCGAGGGCGAGCGTTTGCAAGTAGTAGTCGTTCAAGATGACATCGGTCCGCCCCGTTGAGACGTCACGGAGATACTGATCGTTCGTCGCGTTATCATAGATCACTTCTTCTGCTCCGTACTGACGGGCAACTTCCATGAAGACGGTCGTCGCTTCACCAGCGGCTCTCTTGCCTTTCAAGTCCTCGAGCGAGTCAATGCCTGAGAGGTCACTCTTTCGGACGATGGCCGTCCCGTACGTGTACTTATACGGCGTCGAGAACGCGAATTTTTCTTTGCGGTCTTCTGTGACCGAAATATCGTTCGCCGCGACGTCGACCTGCCCGTTCTGGACACTCGTCAACATGTTGTCGAAAGCCATCTCTTTGAACTGCACCTCGAGGTCAAGCCGTTGCCCGATCTCTTTCATCAACTCGACATCGAATCCTGTCAACTCGTCGCTCTCTTCAGCCCGGAACGAAGCAGGGTAGAGCGTACCGGCCGTCCCGACTGTGAGCGTACCGCTCTCTTGAATCTCGTCCCAGCGCGAAGTCTCGGCCTGATCGGTGCTAGAATCACCACACGCCGCGAGCGGGACAGCGAGTAATAGGGATGCTGCCAAACCTTTTGTCATACGTTTCATTCAAGTTCCTCCTTAAGTTATCATCTGTCTAAAAATAGCATGACACTAGTCCTGTGGCAACTCCTAAACACTTTGAAACAGGCGATAAATTATATTTGAAACATAAATACATAAAGCGCTAACACGTCCTTGAATGAACGATTCAGTTAAGTGACACAGTTTATCCATATAAACGAAACAGATATGAATCAGTATAAAAAGGATTTGAGCGGGTGGGTACTAACTACGTTCAAAAATGAACAAAATTGAGTCACCAAACCGTTAATATTGGTTATGACTTATTCTAAAGAAACTATAAAAAGAGGATTTTCATACGGATATAGCAAATCATGTAAAATGCGAGTGGTATGCAGCTACCTTTGAATCCAATTAAAATAAGCTAGCTCCGGAGGATGGACCAACCATGACATTTATGACTATGATCGTCGTTTTAATAATCGGCTTACTCACACTTTTGATTGGACTATTCATGAAGAAAAGATAGGTTACCATCTTATCCATCATTCCGCTCGGGTTATCGCTTTAGAATTTCATGACCCTATTCTTTATGGGTATGTAATGTGCGTGAGAGACGATCACAATAAAAGAAGGGGATGCGAATGGCGAAATGGGAAAGATGGAGCGTGAATAAAGAGGTGCCGGCTAAACTAGAATTGCAGGCTCTAATTGATGATAAAGACGGATTAAAACTCGTGTTTACTGATGCGGATGAGAACATATATACATTCTTATTTGACGGACTTGTGTTTTCGTATCGAAATACAGACGAAGGAACGCTTTTAAAAACGCTAGACCATCTATATAAACATTATGACACGGATTATTTTGGCGAGTGGACACTCTTCCGAGTGACCGATTCAAACTATTTGGAATGGCTAGCTGAAGAGGCAGACAACATTTACGAAAAAATCTATGATATTCACCATTATGTGTTCTTGACATCACATGATGTAGTCGAAGTATTGTCAACTGAACCTCCAAGTTTGATTTCATAACCGCCACTGTATGGCTAGTCTGATGAGACGATATAGGAGCGGCCGAAAGGAGAAAGATCCAATGAGAGGATTCCTAGATATCTCGATTCAAACGTTAAATGAGGATTCCATCAGCGTCGTGAACGAGGCAAATGATTCATTTCCAATCATCGGAAAAATCATTCCGAGCTATAGAGACGGAGTTTGGATGTATGAGGTACAGTTATATGAGAAAGTTTATGAGACGAGATTCCCGGACGATTCACTGGACTGGTCTGAGTACATCAATCGTGAGGACAAACAAGTATTCTTGGCATTCGACGAGACGACTTGTATCGGACAAATCCGTGTCGCAAGAGACTGGAACCGTTTTGCATATATCGAGAACATCGCTGTGCAGAAAGCGTATCGAAACAGCGGGCTCGGTCATTTGTTAATCGGTGTTGCAGAGACGTGGGCAAAAGAGCAATCGTTGCTCGGATTGTCACTCGAAGCGCAGAACGATAACGTGATCGCGTGTCGATTTTATGCGAAAGAAGGGTTCGCGCTCGGCGGTGTCGATACACTCAAACAGACCGGCAATCCGAACATCGACATGACGTTGTATTGGTACAAGATTTTCTGAGTTGCAGCTGAGAGGAGAGACGTCACATCTGACATCGATTTTCTCTGCTTTTTTTATTAGTTTACATAACATATATTATCAGTGAAAATAAAACTCCGTCTCAATTCTTTAGTATACTTAAAGAAGTGAGACGGGATATGAAAGTTGAGCCAGGATTCACGTCCGAGTAAATCGAATCAACGTGACACCCGGTTCAGGTTCGAACTCGGCGCTCGGTTCGAACCCGAGTTTCGTATACAATCGTTTCGCCGGTCCGTTATGTTTTCCGGTATGGACGTAGACGAGTTTATCTTCGTGCAAGCTGAGCACGTGTTCGAGCAATGTCGTCGCGAGCCTCGCCCTGAAATACGTCGGATCAATGCATAATTTCGTGACTTCGACCGTATTTTCGGCCGCTTCAATGGTGATAAATCCGATCATCCGCTCGTCGTTATACAAGCCATAACTCGTGCCCGGCAAGTTTTGGATCACTTCGACCGTCTCATATCGGGCCGGGATCTCATCAAACCCGATCAATTCCGCCTCGACCGCATAGGCGTTTCGCTGAATCTCGAGCATTTGCTCCGCGGAACGATAATGTGTTGTCTGAATCTCTCGCAGTTCCATCATCCTACACCTCCGGCATCATCTTGCGAATAACCGTGCTTGCTTGCGTTTGGCGCGTTTGAGCGCCCGGTACAATCGATGCGTCCCGGCGATCTCAGCTCCGTGACCGACGAACGTATGCCGCGGCGCCAAATCGATCAACCGCTCGGCGTTCTCGACCGCTGCCCGCTTGTCCCATGTCGCCATCCCCGGGAGCGGAAAGAGCGGTCTGACATCCCCTGCCACCGCGACTCCCCCATGGGATTGAAACGCGTCACCAGCGAACAATATACGGTGGGCCTCGTCAAAATAAGCGATAGACCCCGGCGTATGGCCTGTAGCAGGATAAACACGCAGACCAAACAGACGCTCCCCCGGATCTAGCAACTTATCAGGCAAGGAGTGGATCATCGGGAGAGAACCTTTCACTTTCAAATTCCGCTCGTCCGGGTCCAACGTTCGGTCCCCATCGAGCAACCGGGCGTCCCGGCGTGAGACGTATAGCTCCGCATGGGGATGGGCCTTCAAAATCGCATCGACACCCCCGACATGGTCTCCATGGGCGTGTGTCAACAGAATCGCGAGAAGCGGCTGTCCAAGCGACTCGATATATGCGAGGATGTCTGCCGCGTTCCGCTCCAAGGCGGTATCGATCAAGACGAGCCCAAGTTCTTTCTCAATCAATTGCACGTTGATTGGTAAGATTGGTGCATAAAACGTCAGCTGGTGAACATGTTCTAGACGTGTGACCTTCAAGTCATCCCCTCCCCTTAATCGAACACGGTGACCCAGTCGTCTTGCCAACGGGCCGCAAAACACATATGGAGCTGTTCAGGCGTATTCCGGGCAAGCGAGAGCGGCGGTAATTCGTCCCGGGTGAAGAAGCCGACGTCACTCGTCTCTTGACTCGCCTGTGCCTCGCCCCCGATCACTTCGCATTCGATGAACAGTTTATAATAGTGTTGGGACAAAGGCGGGTGCGGATGGTGATGCATATCAAACAAAGCGACGAGACGGATTGGCACGACATCGAAACCAGCCTCTTCCTCGATCTCCTTGACGATGTTCTCTGCTGGGGACAGTCCGACCTCGCAGAAACCACCAGGGAGCGTCCAACGACCGTCTGAGCGTTCTTTGACGAGCAACAAGCGGTCCTCTTGGAACACGACACCACGTACGTCGAGCTTCGGTGTCGGATAACCGTCAACGTGCGTCAACTCCGTAATCTCTTGAAGCGCGAGGTTGGATTGCCGCTCGAACATCTCGGTCGCGATCTGTTGCAATTCTAGATAGCGTTCCCGGTCGAACTCGTCTTTCGTGAATGTCAATCCTGCCTGTGACAACGCGTGTAGCCGTTTGGCCCAACTGAGCCATTCTGACATATACATCCCTCCATCGTTTGTCCTGCTTATCCATTTCGCCAAAGGAAGTTCTCGTTCCTGTATATGAATACCCGCTCCTCGGAGAATTTAATGTCGCCGTCGTTTGAAAATCTCGTCTTTTGCCCCCGTGTCATACTGGACAAAGACAAAACGAAGGAGGTCGGACATGGCGGACTCAGCGTTATACCAGTTCAAAGCAGACTTGAACGGTTACACCGAACGGCAACTGCGCTACGAGGCAGCAGCGGGCGTCTGATCAATCGGGCAGATGTACGACCATATCATCGCAGTGGCTTTAGAGTATGCAGATGAAATCGAGCGTTGTCCCGCCTCTACTGAATCACAACCGCTCGCCGAACCTTGACGTCAAAGCTCTCCATGGCGGTTTTACAACCTCATCGAGATGCATACCCGGCATCATTTGCGGCAACAGGTCGACTTGAAGCGCTATTTGATGGAGGCTGGAATCTAAAATGCAATCAGCAAAAGACGCCCTTGAGCGTCTTTTAATTTACTCCTCATAATAATAGCTTTCCGTGAACGGATAATTTCGTTCGTTCCGTTCACACCAGTCGAGAAAGCTTTCGTCTTTTGACTCTGTCTGAGTGTAGGTCACCCAATCCGCCAGCAAGTCGCTATAGTAACTAAGTTCTGCCTCATATTCCACTTGCTTTTCTTCACTCAATACAGACTGGTTCAGCTGTCTCGCTTCCATGATGATACCTCTGTCCTCATCGACCTCCCCGAGATAGAGATCTTCGTTAATGTGATGAAACGCGAACCAAAGTGCATGGATTTTTTTATCCATAAGCGCTTGGACCGCAATCTGTTCGGTCACTCCACCGAGCGCGAAAGCCTGTTCATACTCTTGCAGCCAGCGATGTGGGCGAGGGTCGTTTAGAAAGCGCCGCTTCCACTCGAACAGCGTCGGACGTAGCACGTTCGTGACGAGCGAATACACGAACACATTATAGGAGTCGGATCGCTCGGACGATTCGTCATGCGTGTATAGCCAGCTCACGAATTCCTGTCGTTGTTCAAAACTCCATGTCTCCACCGTTTTAAGAAACGGGGTCAAGGCAGCGAGTGCCTGTTTTCGTAATCCTAGACTTTTCAATTCACAGAACGTGCGGAACTCCGGATAGTTGTTCATGTATGGGTCGTTCAGCAATTCTTGCAAGGAATCATCTCCTTAATTCATCTTGGTTTCTATAAGTTCCAATTATGCTTTAGTTCAGTATAGCGGAACGAAAAAACCCTGCACAACGTCTGTTGTACAGGGTCATCCTTAATCGAGATACACGTCCTCAATCTCTCCGAACGTCTCTTCATCAAACACGAACGAGCCGTTGGCGTAACGGTCAAGGAGTGTCAATTGCTTCGCTTTGACTGTCTTCGCTTTCTCTTTGCCGACGATGTGGATCGTCTCATCCCCATGCACCGGCAACACACGACGGATCTGGTGTGGTTTTGACTTGACCTCGCGGATGAGCATCGTCCCGCGCAAGTTGCGGTTCGTGCAGTCGAACTGGTCCTCGAGCTTCATCTTCTTGACCGCTCCACGCTGCGTCACGAGGACGAACAGTGGCGGAGTGAAGAAGGCGAACGCATCGGCGACCACGTCTCCGTCCTTCAAGTTCATCGCCTTGACGCCGGCGGCACGTTGGCCGACGACCGGTACGTCATCTTCTTTGAACCAGAGGCCATAGCCACGCTCAGAGACGAGGAACAGTTGTCCTGGACCGTCACTGATGCCGGCAAAGACGACCTCGTCGTCACCCTTCAGTTTGAGTGCCATGAGCGCCTTTGACTTACGCTGGGCGTCATAGTCACGGAGCGGTGTCCGTTTGACCATCCCTTCACGCGTGACGAACAGACAGTGCGCGTCCGTCTCGAACGTCGAGACGACATCGGCCGAGACGACTTGTTCGCCTTCGATCGGAACGAGGTTGGCCACGTGTTGTCCGGCATCTTTCCACTTCGACTCCGGGATCTGATGGACCGGAATGAGCAAGTAGCTGCCTTTGTTCGTCCAGACGAGCAAGTGGTCCGTCGTCATCGCCTGGGTGACAAGGACAGGACGGTCTTTCTGCTTCATCTCCGGCATCTCTTCGCTCGAGGCGCCGTATGAGCGCATCGACGAGCGTTTCACGTAGCCATCGCGGCTGACGAACACCATCGTCTCTTCGACGGCGATCATGACCTCGGTCTTCAGTTTCAACTCTTCGACCTCGGACTCGATGACCGAGCGCCGCGCATCGCCGAACTCGTCACGGAGCGCCGTCAACTCTTTCGAGATGAGCTTCCGTTTCGTCGCGTCGACGTTCAGGATGTTGGCGAGACGGGCGATCTCTTTTTGGAGCGCCTGCGCCTCTTTTTGGAGCTCGACGATATCCGTGTTCGTCAACCGATAAAGTTGGAGCATGACGACCGCTTCGGCTTGACGGTCCGAGAACGAGAAGCGCGCCATGAGCTTCTGTTTCGCCTCGGCCTTGTCTTTTGCCGAACGGATAAGTTCGAGCGTCTCGTCCAAGACCGAGATGGCCTGTTCGAGCGCGTCGACGATCTCGGCGCGTTTCTTCGCCTGGTCGAGCTCGAACGTCGTGCGACGGGTGACGACTTCTTCGACGTGTTTCAAGTACGCGTCAATGATCGGAAGCAGACCCATCTGTTTCGGCGTTCGGTTGACGATTGAGACCATGTTGTAGTTATAGGCGAGCTGCAGGTCAGTGTGCTTCAAGAAGAAGTGGAGCACCCCTTCCGCATCGGCCTCTTTCTTCAACTCGATGACGACTCGGACACCGGTCCGGTCGGTCTCGTCACGGACTTCGGCGACGCCTTCGACTTTCTTGTCGAGACGGAGCTCTTCCATCTTCTTGACGAGGTTCGCCTTGTTCACCTCATACGGGAGCTCGGTGATCGTGATCTGTTCACGGCCGCCCTTGAGCGGCTCGACGACCGATTTGGCACGGATGATGACTTTGCCTTTCCCGGTCTCGAACGCCTTCAAGATGCCGTCGCGTCCCATGACGATCCCGCCGGACGGAAAGTCCGGTCCTTGCATGTACTCGAGCGCTTCCGTCGCCGTCTGAACCTGACCTTTCAGACGAGCGATGGCGAGGTTGAGCACCTCGGTCAAGTTGTGCGGCGGGATCTCGGTGGCGTAACCGGCGGAAATCCCGGTCGTCCCGTTCATGAGCAGGTTCGGGAGGAGCGACGGCAAGACGAGCGGCTCTTCGGTCGAATCATCGAAGTTCGGCGTATAGTCGACCGTGTTTTTCGAGATCGACGTCAGCATGACGCCGGCGATCTTCGACAGCCGGGCCTCGGTATACCGCATCGCGGCAGCCGAGTCGCCGTCCATCGAGCCGTTATTCCCGTGCATATCGATGAGCGGGTAGCGCAACTTCCAGTCCTGCGATAGGCGTACCATCGCCTCGTAGACGGAACTGTCACCGTGCGGGTGGTAGTTCCCGATAACGTTCCCGACCGTCTTGGCCGATTTCCGATACGGTTTCTCGTTCGTGTTGCCTTCATGGTGCATCGCATACAGGATGCGGCGCTGAACGGGTTTGAGCCCGTCGCGCGCGTCCGGGAGGGCCCGGTCCTGGATGATATATTTCGAGTAACGCCCGAAACGGTCACCGACGACCTGTTCGAGCGACAAGTTTAAAATGTGTTGAATCGTCGACATCGTTACATCACTTCCTCAATCGCTTTAGTCACGTGTTCATTGGCGATGATCGAATCATCTTCCTGGAGGCCGAAGGCGACGTTCTCCTCGATCCACTCCCGGCGATGGGCGACATTGTCCCCCATGAGCACCGAGACGCGCTTGTCGGCGACGGCGGCGTCGTCGACCGTGACACGGATGAGCGTCCGTGTGTCCGGGTTCATCGTCGTCTCCCAGAGCTGGTCGGCGTTCATCTCACCGAGACCTTTGTAGCGCTGGAGGATATAGCCCTTCTTGTACACTTTGACGAGCTTCTCGAGCGCCTCTTCGTCCCAGGCGTACTCGAACTGTTCCGACTTGCCTTTCCCTTTCGAGATGCGATAGAGCGGCGGCAAGGCGACGAACACTTTGCCGGCCTCGACGAGCGGGCGCATATAACGGAAGAAGAACGTCAACAGGAGCACTTGGATATGAGCCCCGTCCGTATCGGCGTCGGTCATGATGATGATCTTGTCGAAGTTGCAGTCCTCGAGGTCGAAGTCGTGGCCGACACCGGCACCGATCGCGTGGATGATCGTGTTGATCTCCTCGTTCTTCATGATGTCCTGGAGTTTCGACTTCTCCGAGTTGATGACTTTCCCGCGCAGCGGCAGGATCGCTTGGAACGTCCGGTCACGGCCCTGTTTGGCCGAACCGCCGGCCGAGTCACCCTCGACGAGGAACAGTTCGTTCTTGGCGGCGTTCTTCGACGTCGCCGGTGTCAGTTTCCCGTTCAAGATGCTCGAACGTTTCTTCTTCTTGCCGTTACGCGCCTCTTCCCGCGCTTTGCGAGCGGCTTCGCGGGCCTGGGCGGCACGGATCGCTTTCTTGATGAGCATCGTCGCCATCTGCGGGTTCTCCTCGAGGAAGATCGTCAGTTGCTTCGCCATGACACCATCGGCGCTCGTACGGGCCTCAGGCGAGCCGAGTTTCGACTTCGTCTGCCCCTCGAACTGGAGGAACTCTTCCGGAATCCGCACCGAGACGATGAGCGTCAAGCCTTCACGGACGTCACCGCCGTCGAGGTTCTTGTCTTTCTCTTTCAACAGACCGTTCTTGCGGGCGTATTCGTTCACGATCCGGGTCATCGCCGTCTTGGCGCCGACTTCGTGCGTGCCGCCGTCCCGCGTCCGGACGTTGTTGACGAACGAGAGGACGTTCTCGGAATAGGCGTCCGTGAACTGGAAGGCGAGCTCGAGCTCGATGTCGTTCTCTGTCCCTTCGAAGTAGACGATCGGATGAAGCGTCGCCTTATCATCGTTCAAGTATTGGACGAACTCGGCGATCCCTTCCTCGTAATGGAACGTCTCTTCTTTTCCAGAGCGCTCGTCCGTCAGAGTGATCGTCAATCCTTTCAACAGGAAAGCCGATTCACGGAGCCGTTCAGCGAGCGTGTCGTAATTATATGTCGTCGTCGAGAAAATCGAAGCGTCCGGCTTGAAGTAGACGCTCGTACCCGTCTGACGGGTCTTTCCGGTCTCGAGGAGCGTCGTCTGCGGGATCCCACCGTCAGCAAACGTCTGCTCGAACACCTTGCCGTCACGATAAATCGTGACGAGTACCTTGCTCGAGAGTGCGTTCACGACCGAGGCACCGACCCCGTGGAGTCCACCTGACGTCTTGTAGCCGCCTTGACCGAACTTCCCGCCGGCATGGAGGACGGTGAAGATGACCTCTGGTGTCGGTTTACCCGAGGCGTGCATCCCCGTCGGCATGCCGCGCCCGTGGTCGCGCACCGTGATGGCGTCATCTTGATGGATCGTCACGTCGATTTGGCCGCCGAAGCCGGCGAGCGCCTCATCGATCGCGTTATCGACGATCTCATAGACGAGGTGGTGCAGACCGCGATGGTCGGTCGAGCCGATATACATCCCCGGACGTTTTCGGACAGCGGTCAATCCTTCGAGCACCTGAATGGCGTCTTCGTTGTAATTAAATAAGTCTGTTGACATCTTCGTCACCTCAATTTCGAACACACGTTCGTTTTTCTACCCTATTGTATAGCTGTTTTCGGATTCTGGCAAGCCTACCCCCACGCGCGAGACACGTGAAAAAAAGGAGACCTGCCAAGGAGGCAGGTCTTAACCGATCAAGCGGGCGTGCTCGACATAGATGCATCGGTTCTCGACGTAATCGATCCCGGCTTCGCGGGCGATCCGTTCCGCGTCAGCGCTCGAGAGGCCGAGCTGGTTGAAGATGAGACCGACATCCCCGTGCCGGACGGCATCCTCTGCGACCCCGGCCAAATACTCGCTGCGACGGAACACGTCGACGATATCGATATGGCCCGGGATGCTCTCGACGGTCGGATATACCTTGCGGCCGTTCCACGTCTCGAGTGACGGGTTGACCGGGATGACCGTGTAGCCTTGTAGCAGCAGATAGTCCGCGATCTGGTTGGCCGTCTTGTTCGGATTCGAGGAGATCCCGACGACGGCGATCGTCTTCGCTTCCTCGAGCAATTGTTTCAAATGCTTGTCGTCCATTCCAGTAGCCCCCTTTTGATTACGTTCTCAGTGTACCGTTCCCCTAATCGTGGTTCAAGGTTTATTTTCGATTTACATACAACTGTAACTCTTTCCTTTTTTTAAAACAAATCAATTGGTTCACTATAAAATATTATGTAAACCGTGTTAAGTGGTTTATTATTTCACTTCCAGATAACTACTGTCGTTACGCGATTAGCCACGCTCCTGAGAAACATTGCGTGAAATATCTATTTCACGCAATTATACGGACCGTTCTTAGCGGTTCTCGACAGACAGATTGACGTGATTTCACGAACTTGCATGGGCAAACGGAGGTGAGTTCGGTATACTGGTAAAAGGAGGTGTTCACGTGGGAACTGCCTATGAGGAACGTCGCGGGACGTTATACAACTACCGCATCACTTTGTACGGGAACGCGCTCGCATGGTTGATTCACGTCGTGTTCTTGATTACATTTTGGCGACTAGACGTTGGCCTGCTCGCCTGGTCGAACGTCGCGAGCGTCATCTACTACACGATTTCTTTTTACTTCGTACATAAGCGCTACTATCGCATGTTCTTCACCGGCCTATTCGTCGAGGTCGTCTATAACGCGGTCATCTCGACGATCGTCCTTGGCTGGGACGCGAACGTGCATTATTTCATCATCATGGCCGCTTACGGCGTGTTCTTCATGCCGAACGTCAGTCGACTCGTCCGCATCGCGACGACGGGCGTCGCCATGGCCATCTACGGTTTCCTGTACGTGAATGCGACGACCGGGACCGAACCGCTCGCGCCGTCGCTCGAGCAAACACTCGGCCTCTTTTGCCTCTTGTCGACGATCGGCCTCATCGCGGTGCTCTCGTTTATCTTCGAAGGGTCTGTCGTCGAGGTGACGTCCGAGCTCGAACGGACGAACGACCGCCTGCATACGCTCGCTTCGCGCGACGGTCTCACCGGTCTTTACAATCGCATGACCGGATCGGCCCATATCGAGACGGCGATCGAGCGGTCCGTCGCGGCGGGTCGGCCTTACGCCGTCGCCCTCGCTGACATCGACCACTTCAAAGCGTTCAATGAACGGTACGGGCACGACTGAGGCGACCTCGTCTTGAAGCACGTCGCCGCCACCTTGACGTGGACCGATGCCATCTGTGTCCGTTGGGGCGGTGAGGAGTTCCTCTTGTTCATCGCCGGCCAATCGGAAGAGAAAGTCACGAAGACCCTCGACGAGCTGCGCACCCGTATCAAATCCAACGAGACGATCTATGAAGGGTCGCGGTTACACGTGACGATGACGTTCGGCGTCTCTTATCGCGACGGCACCACGGAAGAGTGCGTCGAGACGCTCGTAAAAGAGGCCGATGACCGGCTCCGGGCTGGGAAACAGGCCGGAAAAGACCGGGTCATCACGTCGATTAGTTCATGAAGGAGTGATTTCTATTGAGTTTGTTTCGTCAACTCGGCCAAGCGCCGGCACAAGCCGCTTCACGCCGTTTTGACTTGAACGGATACGAGCGGATGCCCGGTTTCATCCAACGATTTTTGAACCATATGGCGGCCAAGCACTATTCGCAACAGACCGCCCAACGCTATTTATACGACTTTTTGGACTTCTTCCGATGGGTCGAGATGGCGAGCGCGGCAGAAGTCGACCCTTCCACCATCGAGGCCGAGTCGTTCATCGAGTTCGACCACGCCGGTGCCGACGCGTACGCGACTTACCTCGCCCTCGAACTCGACAACGCACCGAGCGTGATCAACCGGAAGTTGTCCTCGATGCAGTCGCTCTTCAACTTTTTGATCGAGAGCGGCGTCACGACGACGAACCCGTTTCAAGCCGTGGAGCGGCCGAAACGTGCCAAGCGCAACCCGGTCTATTTGACCGAGCAGGAATGGCTCGACTTCTCGACGCTCGTCCGCAGCAACGTCGGCATGTCCGACCGTGAGGCGGCTTGGTTCGAACGGAACCGGGACCGGGATTTCCTCATCATCCAACTGCTCGGACTCACCGGGATGCGCGTCTCAGAGCTCACCGGTCTCGATTGGAGCGATATCGATCTGACGACCGGGACGATCCGTGTCATCGGGAAAGGCGATAAGGAACGACTCCTTCCGCTCGCGGCCCCGTTGATCGCTCTGCTTGAACAGTCGCCAGGCCCGCGCGTCGGACCGTTACTCCAGTCGGTATCCGGGAAACGAATCGCCGTGCGGACGGTGCAGCATATGTTGAAGGGCCATATCGATCGGTTGAAATCGTATTTGCCTTTCCTCGTCCATAAACAAGTGACCCCGCACAAACTTCGCCATACGTTCGCCTCGCGCTTGGCGATGGCCGGTATCGACGTTTTGACGATTCAACAGCTGCTCGGCCACGAATCGGTCGCGACGACACAAGTGTATGCCCATATCGGGGATGAGAAGAAAAAACAAGCGATAACAGGTTTACGATAAATTATTATGTAAACCACATTCAAAAGACACGATTCCTATGTTTCAAGGAACCGTGTCTTTTCACAATTGTCGTGTCGACAAGATGACGATCGTGTCATCGAGCACCGTATAGTAAGCGTCCTCGAACGACTGACGTTCGTTCGCCTCGAGATGGAAGATGCTGACGCCCCCGCGTTCGCCCTCTGCCGATTCATGGACGAAGTATGTCCCGGCGAGCACGCGTTCGAACGGGGCCGTGTCCAAAAAGCGCGCGCCCGTCGTCGCATCGATGAGCTCCGTATGCTCTGCCGACTCTTCGACTTTGATGAAGATCGTCGAGCCGACATCATCGTACGTGAAGTCGATCGGTTCGTAAGCGCCCCAATCGATGACCCCGACCTCACGCAATACGTCAGGTGCCGTCAGTTCGTAAATCGTCTCTTCGTTCGCCTCATCGATGAACGCCGCGAACCGGAGATGCCCATCTTTCTCTCCGAGATACTGAACCGTGTCCCCTTCCCCGTGTAGCCGAATCAAGTCCTCGAATGGAACTTCTTCCGCCTTGGCCCAAATCGATTCGACGGCCTCATCGAGAGAGCAGACGAGGATCGCCTCCGAATGGTCGATCGGGTCGTCCGGGGAGACCCGGCCCGATTCTAGCGCGTCATAATAATCGAATTCGTCGAGCCGGGCGTTGCAGACGACATACGGGACCCCTTCGAACTCGGTCGTGAACAAATACAGTTCCCGGAAACGTCCGGCCTGACCGATGAGCCGCTCATCGCGAATCCGCTCTTGGCGGCCCGTCTCGGCGTCAAAAAGCCACGCCTCGTCTGTCGATTCATAGTTCGTCAAAAAGAGGAAGTAACGATCCGCGAGCGCCCAATAGAGTGTGCTGTTGCCACGTTTCTCGAACGTGGCGAGCACGTCTTCACGGCCGGAACGATAGTCGAGCGCGACGAGCTCGGTCCGGACGACACCCGACCGGTCCGGTGTCTCGTTCAAAAAGTAGACGCGGCCGTTGCTCATGAACAGTTTAGAGATTCCGTAGTCTTCATAAGGGCGCCGGTTGATCTTGGTGACGGCCCCGTCCACCTCATCGAAACGATAGATGGAGAAACCTGTCTCTCCTGACTTTTCGCGATAGTAGACGGATGAGTCGGTGACGGCGATCAAATCCTCATGGCTGATCGGCATCGCTCTAGCATCGACAATTCTCATAAGGCACCTCTTTCATAAGGAGACTCGAGCGGCTCGACAGTGACGAGTCCAGGCGGCCGTTTCGGGAACGAGACGCGTAAATGCGCGTATTCGATGACCGACTGATGGGGGTCGGTCTTCTCGATCCACCGGACACGTTTTTGGTTGGCGAGCGCATGTCCGATTTTCTCTTCGATTTGAAATTTGGAAATACCGCGGTACGCCACTTCCTGTATATACGTGGCCTCGTCCGACTCGAACTGTTGCCAAATCCCCATGACGAGTTGACCGAGCGCAGAGACGCGATGGTCTGGCAGCCGTACCGTCCGTAACGTCTGTTCGACCTCGTTCAAGCAAGCATTCGGGTCATCGGCGACGGAGAACAAGCGCTTGGCAGAGTTGTTCATGACGCGATAACGGCGCTTGCCACTCTCGAGCCGAAGCACTTGGGCATATGGCTCGACCGGCACGCCGTGGAAGAACGTCTCCGTCCCGCCCCAGGCAAAACCGAACGAGGGATCGAATTTCCGGATCGTCCGCATGAAGGCGAGCATGAAGTCCTCGACTTCCCGCCGCTCGAGCCGGAGCCATTCCGCGAGTGCGAGCGGCCCTCGTTCTTTTGAGATGCGATCGACCGGGAAGAATAAATCCCCTTCACTAAGCCGGTGGGGCCGAAGCTCGGTCCCGTCAGCACGGTAGTCCGTCGCCGGTCGCCCGCTCCGCCCGGCGTAGACGATCCACTCATCATCCGTGCTCTCGAACGCGTACGCCTGGTGGGCCCATGGCGGCGTCACGTACAAGGCCGGATACTCCTCGTACGTCTCGAGATGCAAATAGGAGCGGTCGTTCCATACTTGGGCGAGCAGACGGACGATTTCTCCTGTCTCCGAGTCTTTCGGGGCGATATAGTTGCCGGTGTTACCGATATACGTCAACAAGTGGAAATCGTAGGCGTGGTACAAATGGCGGACGATCCGTTCGAACACAGCGGCGACCATGCGCTCGAACAAGGGATGCTCTTCGCTCCGGTCGACCGTCGTCGCGTCGACGGTGCACATAAGCCAGCCCATCCGTTCATAAAGCCGGACCCGGAGCGGATAGAAGATGAGCGGAGACGAGGACGCGTGGATCTCGGTCAGTCCGAGATTGGCCATATTTTCGACCTGGAGCGTGAAGCCGCTCCGTCTCAGCTGCTCCTCCATCTTTTTCTTCCAATTGATCGTCTCCATCGTCTCACCTGCTTTCTAGCGCCATGTTCGTTGGCTCGTTGTGAAATTTTTCCCGTTTCTCGTTTCATACAAACGCGTTTCCTGTGCGTTGTTCATTCTCGCCCACTTGCCGAATCAAGCGCTCGAGCGCCTCGTCGATGAGGGTGCGACGCGTCCCGAAGTTCAATCGTTCGAACGAGCGCCCGGATTCACCGAACGGCGTCCCTGGCGAGAGGAAGATGCGTACGTCTTCCTGTAACCACTTCTTCCGGGCGTCCGGTTCGAGGCCGAGCGCTTCAAAGTCGATCCAAAGCAGATAGCTCGCCTCCGGCATGAAACAAGTCAGATACGGCATCGACTCGCGGAAGCGACCGACGACATATGCGGCCTGTTCCTCGAGCTCGGCCGTCAATTGGTCGAGCCATCGTTCGGCCCGAGGATCGGTGTACGCCGCGATGATGGCCGTGTTGGCGAACGGTGTCGGCAACACGTGATGTTTGTTCTGTACTTGGATGATACGCTTGCGCCAGGCGTCGTCGGGACAGACAATGTACGAGGCGAACAATCCTGCGATGTTGAACGCTTTTGAGGGCGCACTCACCGTGATGACCCGATCGTCGAGCCGCCCGATCGCGACATGGTGCTGGGACGGGTACGTCAAGTCGGCGTGAATCTCATCGGCAACGATGATGACGTCATGACGTCGCGCCAACTCGATGACACGAGCGAGCTCGGACTCCATCCACACGCGTCCGACCGGATTGTGCGGCGAGCAGAGTAAGAACAGTTTCGCTTGGCGCATCGCCGCCTCAAGGGCGTCAAAGTCCATTTCGTAACGACCATTGACTTGGATGAGCGGGGCGTCGAGCAGTTCACGCTTCAATCCTGTCACGAGTTCATGGAACGGGGGGTAGACGGGTGACTGGATAACGACCCCGTCCCCTTCTTCGGTCAACGCCTCGACGATATGGGTCAGCCCGGGGACGACACCGCTTGAGAACAAGACATGGTTCGGGTCGAACTTGACGTCATGACGACGACTGTACCAGTCACTGACCGCTCGTTGTGCATCACGGGAGAACAGTGTATACCCATACTCCCCCGTCGCTGCCCGTGCTGTGAGTGCCTCGCTGATGGCGGGTGCGGTGCGGACATCGATATCAGCCACCCATAACGGGAGCACATCCGATTTCAAATGGAACCAGCGCTCAAGTCCATCCCATTTCACCGAGTCGGTGCCGGTCCGGTCGAGCGTTTGATGTAAAATTGATTTCATGTTCATCCCTCCTCCCCTTACTGTATCAAAAATGGACGGGTCCTTGTCGGCAAAAGCGTGGCGGATTTTCGAGACGTGGTCTATAATCGAACGAGACAATGACATGGAGGTGAATACGATGTCCGTGACCGTCATCCGCCATAAGCGGCGAAAACGGGTCGCATTTTATGTGACGGCAGAGGGTGTCAAGCTCCGCATCCCGGCCCGGCTCCCGCAACGGGTCGTCGATGCCATCTTGCGCGACCATGCGGATTGGATCGAGGCGCGACTGGCCGCCATACCGAAAGCGAGTCGGTTGCCGGAAGACCGACTCCTCTATCAGGGCGACGCGGTGCCGCTCATTCGTTCAGGCTCCGCCCGCTCGTTCACATACGACGGGCAGACGTTCCGCTGTCCCGAACAGTGGGACGAGACGGCGTTACGAGACGCATATGAAGCTTGGCTCCGCACGAAAGCGGTCGGACATGTGACAGAACGCGCCTCCCGTTACGAGCGGTTGCTCAGGGTACGTGCGTCGAACGTTCGGATCGGCCATCAGAAGACACGTTGGGGCTCGTGCAGTTCGAAAGGCGCCATCTCGATCAACGTCCGCCTCATGCTCGCGCCGCCGGAAGTGCTCGATTATGTGATCGCCCACGAATGGTGCCATCTCGTCCACTTCGACCATTCAAAAGCGTTTTGGGAGGCCGTAGCGTCGGTCTATCCGAATGTGGCATGGGCAAAAGACTGGCTCCGACAGAACGGACATACGCTGCGCATATAAAAAACCAATCGAACGAGGGTGTTCCCCTCGGACGATTGGTTTTTTTGTTCAGATGACCGCAGTGAACTGCTCGGTCGTCCCGTTCAACGATTCCGCTGATTGTTCGATGCTCTCGAACCGACGCAACGTCTCTTCCATGATCGTCACGCTGGCATGGATGTCCTCGTTCGATCGTGAGACGCCGGCGACGATCGAAGCGAGCTCTTTGTTCATCCCGTCCGTGTTGGCACGCACCTCGACGACGGCTCGTTCGACGAGACGGGACAGGTTACGGACCTCGGTCGCGACGACGTTGAATCCGTTCCCGTGTTCTCCGGCCCGTGCCGCCTCGATGGCCGCATTGAGTGACAATAGATTCGTCTGGGCGGCGATTTCTTTAATCGTGCTCGCGATCTTGGTGATCTCACTCGCTTGGTCTTGTAGCTTCCCGAGCGTCGACAAGTTGACGTGGGCGTCCCGCTCGAGGCGCTCGATCGTCTCCTTCAATTGGTGACTCTCTTCCATACCGCTCTGGGCCCGTGCGTCCAAGTCTTCCGCCATGGCTCGGAACGAACGGGCGTACCGTTCGATCGTCAACTGACGTTCGGTAATGTCCGAAGCGATTTTGACGACACCGACGACTTCGTCCCCTTCGAAGATCGGCATGTACGTCGCCTCGAGCCAGACCGGTTCGCCACGTGCGTCGAGGCGCTCGATCTTGTCGGCTGCACTGAAACCGCTGAACAGCTTGTTCCAAAACGCCTGATAATCGGAGCTGCCGACGAATTGCGGTGTGCAGAACAAATGATGCTGCATGCCGATCATCTCCTCTCGGCGATATTTCATCGTCTTGGCGAACAAGTCGTTCACGTCGACGACGCGGCGCTGACGGTCGAAACGGATCATCGCCATATTTGAGGCGATGGTCGTGAGGACGTCAGGAGCTGTGAGCGTGCGATTGCTAAGTTGTGTCATTCCGATTAATCCCACCTTAGTTACATGAATCGTATTAGGACTTTATCCCTTTAATGTGTTGGAATTTCAGTTTACCGTGTGAGAAAAGTCCCGCCTAGTGAGGATTTGTACAGATGGTCAATATCTTGAGTTTGAAGTATTTACCATGTGGAATGCTTTTCATTAAGAAAGAAAGGAACACCCGAAATTGGGTATTCCAGGTGTTTTTCAGCGCTGGTTGTTTCTTCATTCGAACGCTTGGGGGAATACGTCCTGGAACGTCTCAGCCCCTTCACTCGTCAACTTAAACTGCCGCTCTGTGTCAATCTCTTTTATGTAAACATCAAGCTTACTTGACCTTTTGTGATAGGATAGCTCAAACTGTTGGCCACGGTTTCCTTGGAATAGCGTCAAATAGTTGTATGCGCCGGACTCACCGACTCGTTTCGTCGGGCTCGCTTCATTAAGCGCTTCAATCAATCGCTCATGCGCATCATGGCCGAGACTGATCGCATCCGGGTAATAAAACGGCACGTTCGGTTGATAAGCGCTTCGATGTAGATAGGCGAGTGACATAGGTTCAACTGCTGATGGTTCTCGTAACAGGGCGTTGGGGTGAAAACGAATCGAGAGCTTCTTCGTGACAATCTGTCCGTCTAACTCAAACGTTAATTCATATAATGGAGACGGTTGAAGAGGGTCTAATGTTTTTTCCTCAACTAACGCCCGTACCGAAACGTGGTCTGCCCCTTGAACGAAGTCGCTGTCGTGTATCGGGTGCGTCCCGTAGTATCTGCCATCATGTGAAAGGAGCATATAAGGTAGATTTGTACTCACATCATACCCGAGCGCGACGTATGTGTCTTGTTTAACGAGGTAAGGTGCAAAGTCGAAATACGGATGATAAATCCCTTCATCTCCGATACCGAATTCGATGACCCCATTGAAGCTAGGTGAGATTGTCATCAATGTTTCGGTGAACGGTCGTATTCTCTGTCCTTGACCGTCTTCATAAATCGAGTCTTTACGCTGTAGCGTGTCCCGCGCCTCATCTGCGGCCGATTCGATATGAGGGCGTATTGGTATTTCGATTCCTTGCTCGTCCTTCAGAAAATCAGGACGTGTCTCAAGCTTGACGGCCCGATATCCTTCAAGATGATTGGATTGACAGAGCGCATAGAGCGACTCCCCTTCGACATATGCGACTTGGGTGAACGCGTACGTCGTTCCATCTTGCTCAGTGAAGGGCATTCGTGTTGCATAGGCGATACCGAGCATCGTCAAAGCCTCCCCTTCGATTTCAGAGACCAGCTCCTGCTCCTCACATTGTGTGAGAATCGTTTTCGGGTCAGCTTGTTGGACCTGTTCATCCATCGTCACACGTTCGGCCGTCCAATGGGGCTCGATATAATCATACCGCACGACATCCTCCGATTCATCGCAACCTGATAGCGTAAGGATGAGTCCGAAGGCGATCAAATAGAAGTATTTAGTTTTACATCTTTCTCGATTCATGGCGCCACTCACTTTCTCACTTGGGGGAAGTAAGAGAAGAACGTCTCGGCCCCTGCGCTCGTCAATTTATACGTCCGGTCCGTCAACTGGTCCGTCACGTACACGTCACGCTTCTTCGACCGTTGTTTGAACGAAATGGCGAACTGCTGTCCTTTCAATCCGTCCACGATCGTCAACAGTGGGTACTCACCCGTATCGCCGCCCCGTTTGACGGGCTCGGCTAGCTCGATCGCCTCGATCAGCTCGTCCATATCGGTGCCTGCCGCCTTGAGAACGTCCGGATAGGCGAGTGTCTCATCAAAATTGAACGGTTTCTTATGGACGTATACATACGGCTCCGACCTCCGATTCGCCAACTGTTCGTCTGCGAATTGCTGCCTCAAGTCCCGGTCTTCTTCTGTGCTGAACGTCCCTTCCCGATACGTCAACGTCAATTCAGACGTCTCACGCTTCCCGTCCTTTTTATAATGAAATGCAAAGATCGGGTACGAAACGTCCGGGATGAGGACGTCCGTATCGATCGGCAACCGTTCGACCTCGAGTGACTCGAAGCGAGGGGCCGCCTCCGTCGCATCGAACGTCACCTCGAGGGGTTGGGAAGAGATGTGTCCGTCTCCGTACCGCATCAAGATGTAAGGTAACGACTCGCTCTCGCTCGACGCGAACATCATCTGGATATTACCGATCCCTGCGGACGCCGGTTCAAACATATGGAGCGGGAACAACGGCGGCCAGCCGTCGATTGCAATCTCGATTTCACCGTAGAACGCCTGTGAGTAAGAGAACACGGCATCACGGAACGGTTCGAGCTTGAACGGATGGTCCTGCAACGTATCCGCTTTGAGGAATGCTTCCTTGTCCGATGCTGAGACCGGTAACACGACCGGTGCCCGGTCGACCGGTTGCGCGGAGGCGACTTGTTGCGGGAACGATTGAACGACTTCCGCCTGGAGGTACGGCGAGACCATGTCCCGGCAGACCGCGTACAGTTGGTCCCCTTCCACATACGTGACCGCCTTGTACATGAAGTCATCACCCGCGTTCGTGAACGGGGGACGGCTCACGACAATCGTGTCGTATACAGTCAGTTCGCCCTCGAGTTCCGTCGTCAATTCCCCCGTACACGCCTCGAGCACCGTTCCGACGTCAGTCATCGACTTCTTATCTGTCGTATAATGGCCGACAATCCAATGTTCATCGATGTAATCTAATTTCAGTGCGCTGTCCCGCTCGCTCCCACACCCTGAGAGGATGAGCAGACTCAACGCGATTGCTATCATTTTCGGCTTCAATCGTACCGCCCCTTTTTTCTTGATGCTCCAATTTTACCATTATCTTACTTATTAAAATACATGATGAATTATAAAATTAAGTGCAACACCTGAACGTGAACGCAAAAAAGCCCATAGCGACGGCCTCGTGTAGAATGAAGTTACCACACAAACATTCAGACGGAGGAATCGCTATGAGCTACACCCATCTTACCACAGCCGAACGCGTGAAAATAGAGACCTATCTGGGGCTCGGGATGTCCATCCGGTCC
>WPCK01380645.1_pt1 | contig 33306 bp, 32 predicted proteins | sample 5399851 | NCBI WGS metagenome assembly WPCK01 (sample SAMN12869471, study PRJNA574797) | sludge metagenome | isolation source: wastewater treatment of pH11 | place: China:Beijing | collected 2019-05-20 | reverse complement strand
ACGCTATGCGCGCCGTGATCGCCGACCTGATGGATGCCACGGGTATCGAGCGGATCGAAGGCATCGGTATTGCCGCTACCGGTCCGGTGCACCGCAACACCGGAATTATCGACAACCCCCACACCCTGCCGCACTGGTCCGGGATGGCGTGGTCGCATGACTTAGCCGCGCAACTCGGTGTGCCGGTCGTACTCGAAAACGACGCCATGGGCGCACTCCTGGGTGAAATCGCCCACGGTGCGGGACGTGGCGGTGACATGGTCGCCATGGTCACCCTCGGCACCGGGATTGGCGTCGCGGTGCACTCGCGCACGTCCGGCCCGCTACGTGGCGCGGACGGGTGCCATCCAGAGGGCGGCCACATCCCGGTCGTCGACCGTGGCCCGACCTGTTACTGCGGCTTGCAGGGCTGTTGGGAAGCCCAATGCAGTGGCACCGCCATCGGCGGGCTGTGGACTGACGACGACGGCACCATCGACTGGTCCGGATATGCCGCGGTGCTGGCCCGCGGATTATGGTCAGTCATCCGATCATTCGGATTGGATCGGGTCGTCATCGGCGGGGGAGTAGCTCAGAACTTCGATGACTTTATCGGCGAGGTCAACCGCGTACTGGCCGGACCGGACCCGATGGGCACCCCCGGCGGCACCACGATCGTGCGCGCTGAACTCGACGAACCCGGAATGTACGGCGCGGCAGCATTGCTCAACTGATCCAGTCGGCACTGCTCGACCGAGACTGACGACGGGATAGCCCGAACCAGGGAACATTCGAGACCCTGCCTCATAGTCGCGCGAGCAAGTCCTTCCACCATGCTTTCAAAGTGTCGCGTGCCTGCGGGCCGGACTCGTCACCGCCGATATTCTCGTGCTCGACAGCCACCGTGCTGCGATCCCCCGCCGGTTTGGTGCTGATCATCACCACGACCTTCGAACCATCGGCCAAGGAACGGCGCCAATACCGCCATTTCTCCGTTGACGAGGTCGATACCTCCCCATCGACCGGAATATCGGCGAACTCGGCGCGAGAATCCGCTAACTCTCGCCAAGCGGCCAAGGCCTCGTCCTTATCGCCGGCGACGGTGCGCGATGCCGTCACAGAGAAAGTGCCGTCGAAGCGCTGTCCCGCGACTCGCAGTCCACGATGGTGCTCATATGCGATGGCAACGCTCTGTGCCCACCATTCGGGGTTGGTGCTGCGACCCTGCCGCACAATATGATCCAGCGCCAAGCGTGCAATAGCGGCGTGATCGAGATCTTGCGCGTCATGTGAGTCGAGGTTTTTGCGCAGGTCGTCCCATCCGATCCCGGTACCTGCCTCGAGTGCTTCAGCGCTCATCGTTGACTTGCCCATTGGTCTCCCTCGCCTTGCGAACGACCTGTCACTGTCACTGCCCACATTAGCTTCTGCCCCAGCGTAGGCTGGTCTGATGCCGAATTCGCCAGCAATCGATCAATCGCACCAGTGGCGATCTTTCTGGGTCGCCGCCGCAGTCGGCGCTATGACGATCCTGGATCTGAGCAAGATCAACGTCGCGCTGCCCGCCATCGAATCTTCGTTGAATGCGTCTGCGACCGATCTGCAGTTCATTGTCTCCGGTTACATCCTGGCTTTCGGGTTGACACTCGTCCCGATGGGCCGCCTGGGTGATCAGCGGTCCCGTAAAACACTCTTTCTGGTCGGTCTGACGGGCTTCGCTGTGACGAGCGCTATCTGTGCGATGGCGCCCAATGCAACCATCCTGATCATCGGACGACTACTTCAAGGAGTCGCCGCCGGTATCCAGATGCCGCAGGTCATCGGAACCATCCAGCAGGTATTCAAAGGGCCGAGCCGGGGCCGGGCCTTCGGCTTGTTCGGCTCTGTGATCGGCATATCGACGGCTTTCGGTCCGACGCTCGGCGGGCTGCTAGTCGCTGTGGGCGACCACAATGATGGCTGGCGCTGGGTGTTCTGGACGAACGTGCCGCTGGCACTGCTCGTCATCGTCGCAGTGATCTTCTTCCTGCCCGAGACCTCACCGCACAAAAAGACCGCCATCGCACTGGACCCGGTCGGTATCGTGATCTTCGGGCTTACGGTGCTGACATTTCTCGGACCGTTCCTGCTCACCACGGGAGCGCCAACCGATGATCCGCGGCGCTGGTGGCTACTGGTTCCCGCCGTGATCTTCGGGGTCGTCTTCGTGTGGTGGGAGGGGCGCTACGCGCTGCAGGGCAAAGCACCGCTCATCCCGCTCAAGTTGTTCCGGGTGCCATCATTTCGCAACGGCACAGTGGTCATCGCAGGCTATTTCTCCGCTATGCCAGCCATGTTCCTACTGACCACGCTGTTCCTCCAAATAGGTGTGGGGATCAAACCGGTGTACGCGGGCATGGTCTCCATCGGCTTCGCGCTGACCAGTGCGGTATCCGCATGGATCGGCGGGAACCTCGTCGACCGCTATGGGCGATTGGTTGTGGTGACCGGATTGGTCATCGTTGTCGTGGGAACGGTGGCACTTGGAGTGATCGGCTATGCCATGCCGGTGCACGGTATCGAGTGGGCGATGGCCGGTGCGCTCGCGCTCGCAGGCTTCGGCGGTGGTTTCGTTGTAGCGCCCAATCAGGCATTGACGTTGTCACACGTACCTATCGCTGATGGTGGTCTTGCTGGCTCGGTGGGACAGCTGGGTCAGCGTGTCGGAACGGCTATCGGATCAGCGGTCGGGCTTTCGTTGTTCTACGCGACGATCTATCACGAGGCCGGGTCGACTAATGCACAGTTACCCGTTTTTCGCGATGCGTACGTGGTCTCGATGGCGGCCGTGGTGGTCTTCGCGGTGGCGGCACTCGTCATGGCAATCCTGGATATGCGAGCACGACACCTGCCCAACGCCCGAACTGGGGACGAATGACCCACCAAAACCCTGTCATCCCCTCACTAACGTGAGTGTTACTAGCCGAACGGCTAGTTTCTCGCTTGAGGAGGATTGCCATGACAGACACCGTCGTTATAGGTGGTACGGGGTTACTGGGATTCCACACCACGGTCGAACTAGCCGAACGCGGGTACGCGGTCACCACGCTCTCTTTGCCAGCATCAAAAGACGCGGTTGAGTTCCCGGAAGCCGTCACGCCGTTGTGGGCAGACATCAACGACATGAGCGACCAGGAAATCCTGGACGTCTTTGCTGGAAAGCATGCGGTCTTCTACGCCATTGGTGCTGATGAACGAACCACGCCGCCCGCACCAGCTGCCCGCTTCTTCTACGAGGCAAATGTCGTGCCGACCGGGCGCGCGGCCCGGCTTGCCCGGCAGGCGGGGGTGGCGAAGTTCATTCTTTACGGCTCATACACGGCCGAATGGGGTGAACAGTGGCCGGATCTGGGCTACCGCACCCGCAACGGCTACCCGCGCACCCGCCTCGCCCAAGAGGAGATCGCCTACCTCGAAGGCGACGGCGCTATGGACGTGATGAGTCTGCGACTGCCGTATATCTTCGGGCTGGTCGGCGGGCAACGTCCGCTGTGGCAACTGATTCTGGACGCCATCAACGCTCAGCCGGAGAAAGTCGCGGTGCTAGGCGGATCCACCTCGGCTGTCACCGTCGCGCAGGTGGCACAAGCAGCTGTTGGCGCAATGGAACGGGGCGAACACGGCGAGCGGTACCCGATCAACGCCTACGAGCTCACCTATGAAGAGCTATATCGCGTTGGATGCGAGGTGCTCGGCCGCAACCCCGATGATGTCATCGTCGTCCCGCTTGAGGCAGTCTTGCCTGCCTACCAGCTCATTGACGCGCAGTGCGCCGAGGCCGGTGTCGAACACGGTGTTCATATGGCCGATACCGCACTATTCCAGACCAGGAGGGCGAGTTCGGATCCCGAATTGACAAGATCTGTGCTCGGTATCGAGGATGATGATGTTATTGCCGCAGTGCGGGAGTCTTTGCAGTACTGCGTGAATCACCCCCAACATTAAGCGAGACCTGAACATGGCACGTGGTGCGGCATCCCCGAATCGAATACGCGATGCCGCACTGCTGCTGTTCGCACGACATGGCGTCGCAGGTACGTCATTGCAGATGATCGCTGACGAGTTGGGCGTCACAAAGGCGGCTGTCTATCACCATCATCGGGCGAAGGCAGACATTGTGGCCGCGGTGCTTGATCCTGCGGTGACGAGTATGCGCGACATCATCGACGCGGCTACCGCAATCACTGACGAAGAAGACGCCGTGCTGCACACCATCGCGGGACTGGCCGATCAAGCGGTCGTCAACCGGGCGCTCTACCGGATCATGCTGCACGATCCGGTGGTCTCCGCGATGTTCAGCTCACAAGAGCCGTTTACCAGCCTCTGGGTCAGACTGCGTCAGTTGCTTAGCGGCGACGACTCATCAATGAAGCGCCGGATGAGCGTGTCGATCTTCTTGGCAGGATTGGCCGGTCCGGTCCAGGACGAGAGCCTTGCGAAGATCAGCGATGACGAGCTACGACAAGGCATCGTGCATGTCGGCACACGATTGTTGCTCGACACTGCATCGCGCTAGCGGCCCTGTAACCCCGGTCGATGACAGCGGTCATGCCTACAATCACATTAAGTAGCCGTCATTCGCCGTACCAAGATGGGTTGTATCCATGACTCCTTCGCAGCAGGACGACAACGAGGCGACGGATCGGCCAGGTTGGCTTACCCGGCGTCGCCATGGCCTTGTGCGCTGGGCCAAGAGCTATCCGACACGGTTGTCGGTGATGGGTGCGGCTGGGGCCGTCACTGCGGGGTTATGGTCGTACACCCCTTCGCTGATCCCGCGCGATTGGATGGTCCAAGGCTTGGTGACCGGGCTGAGCCTGATCACTGCGTACGGGCTCTGCAATCTCATCGTGTGGGTGCTGCGAGGCTTCGACGTACGCGGCCTTTTCGATCGTCCAGTGCTGCGACGCCGCATCGGATGGATCACGGCAAGTGTGGCTCCTGTTGGCTGGGTCGTCATGGTTGTGCTCGGTCTGATGTGGCAACGCGAACAGCGCGACATGCTCGGTATGGAACCGTTGACCAGCGGTGGTACGGCGGCATGGGTGCTCTCGATACTGCTTGCGATCAGTTTCGCGTCCGTCATCTTGGCGATAAGCCGAGTCATCCGCACGGGGGCTCACCGGCTGGGACTGCTGTTGCGCAGAGTTCTTCCGGTTCGGATGGCGACTGTGATCGCGGCGGTGCTCGTCGGTGTGCTGACGTGGGGCATCGCCAGTAACGTCATCGGCTCGGGGATGAGAAACGCGCTTGACTCATCCTTTGAGGTGGCTGCCGGTTTGGTCGACCCGGGTTCGACTCCGCCGACCGTCACGGAACGTTCTGGCTCAAGCGATTCACTCGTCAATTGGGAAGACCTCGGACGGGAAGGCCGGCGTTTCGTCACTCGCGGTCCGCATCGCTCAGAAATCGTCAGTTTTGAGCAGTCGCGTGACAGCGGGTCTCAGCTTGACGAGGCAGTGAAGGAACCGATCCGTGCCTATGCCGGTCTTACCTCGAGCATTGCGGATGCTGCGCAGACGGTGGTTGCGGAGCTAGATCGCACTGACGCCTGGGACCGGGAAGCACTCCTGGTGGTGACGACCACCGGTTCGGGTTGGGTGGACCCGGCTATGGTCGCTGCCTTTGAACTGGTCCACGGCGGCGATACAGCTGTCGCGGCGATGCAGTATTCGTACTTGCCGAGTTGGATGGCTTTCCTCGGAGACCGGGGTACACCGGCAACGGCCGGGCAGGTGCTGTTCGAGGCCGTCTACGCGAAGTGGTCACAGCAACCGGCTCAGAGCCGGCCGAAACTGTACGCAGCCGGTATCTCGCTCGGTTCTTACGGGATGCAGGCCGCGTTCAGCGGCTTGCAAGATCTGCAGACTCGCACCGATGGCGCCTTGTTCGCCGGAACACCCTACTTCGTGCCGATGTGGAATCACATCACCGATCACCGCGACCCTGGCTCGACTCAGGTCAGTCCGGTCTATCAGGGTGGCGAAAAAGTTCGCTTCTACACGGGTGACTCCACTGAGCTGCACGGTGAATGGCAGGCACCGCGCACCGTGTACATCCAGCATGGTTCGGATGGTACGAGTTGGTGGGATCCGGAGATGCTCCTGATCAAACCCGACTGGATGAAGGAAACAGGTGCTCCCGACGTGATGAATCAGGTCAACTGGTTCCCGGTGACCAGCTTCTGGCAAGTCGGTTTTGACCTGTTCTTCGCCGCGGGCGACGATATCCCCATGGGAGTCGGGCATCAGTTCCAACTCGAGTATGCCGACGGTTTCGTCGCGATTGTCCAACCCGAGGGATGGACGAGTGCCGACACCCAATTGCTACGCGAGGCGCTGACCAGAGGCGGGCACACTCTTTGACCAGAGTGCGATCTGCGTTAGCGAGTTGCCTGGTCAATCAGCGCGCGGGTCGACATCGTCGGATACTTCGGCTGACGGCACGGGATTGAGATCCGGATGCAGTGCGTTGAAAAGCGAGTAGGGCTTGCCGTCCGCGTCAGCGCCGCGTTCTTTGAACTCGGTGATGAGTGCATAGAGCCGTTCCTCTAGTTCGGCAAGGTGGGCGTCGTTGAGGATTAGCCCCAACCAGGCTATCTTGACGTCTTCGGGGTCGAGGGCGGCTATCTGCTCGATGAAAGTGTCGACCAGAACCGGCGAGATACCCGGTGTGCGTGTGTTCCACGACAGATCGGTAGCCCGATAGGGAACTTCGCGTGCTCCCTGAGCGCCTGAGCGTTCCGACTCGGCGACGAGAAATCCGGTTCGCACGAGGGTGCGGATGTGGTGCAGGGTGGTTCCAGGGTTTGCCCCCAGTATTTCCGCGATCTCCTTGTTGGTGCGGGCAGTGAACCGGCATAGCCGAAGAATTCTCAGTCGGATCGGGGAACTGAGGGCGCGGGCGCGTGCTTGAATCGCAGCGTCACTGTCCTGTTCACGTGATGGGTCCGGCTGTAGCCGTTCAGATTTCGCTGTTCCCGGACCTTCGGAGTCGGTGCTGACCACGAACAACACCTTACTTCAGATAATCGCTTGAGTTTTCTCAATCAGTCACGCAAACTGATTGATATGTCTCAATCAATTAGCACTGGATCGGACTCGTTATGGCAGGACCGTAACTTTCTGACGCTGTGGACCGGCCAGGCGCTCAGTGCTGTCGGTGCGCAGTTGACCCAGATCGCTGTTCCTGTGATTGCGGTGTTGCTACTGCACGCCACCGAATTCGAGGTGGGCATGCTCAGTGCCGCATCGGTGGTCGCCTTCCTTGTCATCGGGCTTCCCGCGGGAGCCTGGATCGACCGTATGTACAAGCGCCGAGTGATGATCTGGGCAGACTTGGTGCGCGCTATGGCGCTCGCCGTGGTGCCTGTGCTTTGGTTGGCCGGAGTACTGCATATGTGGCACCTGTACGTGGCGGCTCTGGTCATCGGTGTGGCCACCGTCTTCTTTGATGTGTCCTATCAGTCGCTGATCCCGTCTTTGGTGTCCAGCGGCCAGATCGGACAAGCCAACGCGAAGCTGGAAGGCACTCTTCAGGTCGCACGCCTTGCTGGCCCCGCTCTGGGTGGCGGCCTGGTGGGCTTGATCAGCGCTCCGGTCACATTGTTGGCGACGGTTGTCACCTACCTCGGCTCGATCGCCGCGTTGCGACGCACCCGTGACAGCGAACAGATCAGCCCGGCTCCGCGACGTCCGATATATCACGAGATTGCGGAAGGACTGCGTTGGGTGCTGGGCAATCGAATCCTGCGTACCATTGTGGTACCCGTTGCAGCGTCAGGTCTGTTTGCGAACATCGCCACGACACTGTTTCCCGTGCTGATACTGCGTGAGTTGGCGATGTCGTCAACGACGATGGGGCTGCTGCTCTCGTTGGGCGCCATTGGCGGCTTGCTCGCTGCGCTGACCACACGTTGGCTAGTGCGCCAGATCGGAGAATCACGAATTCTGCCGCTCAGCGCAGGGATCTGGGGCGTGACTTCGCTACTGTTGCCTCTTGCGGGGTATCTGCCGTCGGCGGCATTCAGCATTCTGGTTGTCCAAGGCTTCGTGATGAGCTACGCCATCGTTGCCTTCAATATTCAGAACGTCACCTTTCGGCAGCGCATCACTCCGCAGCACCTGTTGGGGCGGATGAACGCATCGGTTCGGTTCATGTTCTGGGGTGTGCTGCCAATCGGCGCGCTCTTGGCAGGAGTGCTGGCTACGTGGCTGGGTACTGTGACGACCCTGCTGCTCGCCGCCGTGGCAGAGATAATCTGTCTGTTGCCGCTGATCTTCGGGCCGTTCTGGTCAAGACGCGACTTGCCTGCGTCGCCTAAGGAGGCCATGGCCGAGGAGAAATCGTTCAAGACGGCACGTGATCAGGACCCCCTGGACGATCCCGCCCACTTCATCGCTATGATCGAAGCAGACCACACTCGTCGCAGGTAGGGGAAGATGAAATGGGCGCCGGCCACCCGCACAGCCATGGCAGCGGCGTCGAAGACCACCGCAAGATTCTGTGGATCGCATTCGGCACCACCACCGCGGTTCTGATTGCGCAGGCCATCGGAGCAGTATGGACCGGTTCGCTGGCACTGCTGACTGACACGGCCCACATGTTCACCGATTCCCTCGGTCTTGGTGTGGCGTTGATCGCAGCCACCCTCGTCCACCGGCCGGCCACCGCACAACGAACCTGGGGATACCGGCGACTTGAGGTGCTTGCCGCATTGGGTCAAGCCGCGGTTTTACTCTCGGTGGGCGTGTACGTCGCAGTAGATGGTCTGCGTCGGCTGATGACGCCGCCAGAAGTGCCTGCAATGGAACTGCTGATCTTCGGCGCGATCGGACTCGTCGGCAATCTGATCGCCTTGACCGTCTTGATGTCGAAACGGAAATCAACGTTCAACCTGCGGGCCGCATTCCTGGAGGTGGTCAATGATGCGCTCGGTTCGGTCGGCGTCATTATCGCCGCAATCGTGATCGCCACCACCGGCTGGCAACGAGCGGACTCGATCGCGGGATTGGTCATCGCCGCGCTCATTGTGCCGCGGGCCGTGATACTGCTGCGCGATACCGGTAACGTGTTGCTGGAAGCCACACCGCCCGGATTGGACTTGGAGAAAGTCCGGGAGCACATGCTCGGGGTTGACCACGTGCTTGAGGTTCACGACCTGCACGCATCGACAGTCGCCACCGGACTGCCGGTTATCTCAGCACACGTGGTCGTCGCTGACGGATGCTTCGAAGACGGGCACGCTCCGCAGATCCTCGCCGCGCTGAAGAAATGCGTTGAGGGCCACTTCGAGGTTCCGGTCGAACACTCCACATTCCAACTCGAGACCAAGACACTGAGCGGCCAGGAAAAACACTTACATGCCTGATCACGGTTCAAGTGGCATAGCGCCGGCAACCGTGATGGGCTAGCAAAGAACAGGTGTGTTCGAAAAGTTCGACGCACCATTGACACAGGAGGCGGAAATGGTCACGAGTAAGGCGAGTGCACAGTGGGTCGGTGCGCTGAGCGACGGTTCTGGCACGGTTCACCTGGATTCATCCGGAGCGGCAGAATTCTCAGTGAACTGGAAGGCGCGATCGGAAGGCAGCGACGCGCTGACTACACCGGAGGAACTAATCGCAGCGGCGCACTCATCATGTTTCGCCATGGCGCTGAGCCACGCGCTTGAGCAAAACGGAACCCCGCCGAAGCGCGTCGAATCTGCTGCCGCAGTGGATTTCCAGCCAGGGCGCGGCATCACCAAGAGTCACCTGACGGTATCGGCCGCAGTGCCAGGGTTGACCGAAGACGAGTTCTTGAAATTCGCGAACGAGGCAAAGTCCGGCTGCCCAGTGTCAGCCGCACTTGCAGGCATCGAGATCACTCTGGATGCAACCTTCGTAGCGGAGTAGGACTTCGAGGCAGCCGTGTAGCGGCGAGTTGATTGGATAACGTCATGAGAATAGTCATCGTCGGTGGCCACGGACAGATTGCATTGCAAGCGACCACCCTGCTCGCAGCTCAGGGGCACGCAGTGGTCGGTCTCATTAGAAACCCGGCCCACGAAGCAGACGTGGTCGCACGGGGCGGCACCGCCGCGGTGCTCGACATCGAACAGGCCAATGTTGCTGATCTTGTTCAGGTGATCCGCGGTGCGGATGCGGTGGTTTTTGCTGCCGGTGCTGGTCCTGGTTCAGGTGCCGAGCGCAAATGGACTGTGGACCGCGACGGTGCCATGCTGACGGCTGACGCGGCGGAAGTCGCCGGAGTCAAAAGGCTCGTGGTGGTGTCCGCCATGAACGCAGACGACGCCGATACGGGCAGCTCCGATGTCTTCCAGATCTATTTGCGTGCCAAGGCTGAAGCAGACGCTTCGGTGCGTAGTCGGGACCTGGATTGGACCATCATCCGGCCGGGAAGCCTCACCGACGAGCCGGGTACGGGATTGGTCGCCATCGGCGAGGATGTGGGGTATGGCTCCATTGCGCGCGAGGACGTCGCTCACATCATCGTCGATAGCATTGTGCATCGCAGTGCGATTCGTACCCAGTTCAATGCGATTGCCGGTGAGATACCGGTTGGACGAGCGCTCAGCGAAGTTTCCGGACCGTAACGCGAAGTGAGGCAGTAGCCATGGCGGCCAAGAGCAAACAGAAGAAGATCGGAATCCTCACTGCTGGGGGTGACAGTCCGGGGCTGAATGCGGCGATCCGCGGTTTCGGGAAGACAGCTGCAGGTCATTACCACATGGAGTTGGTGGGCTTTCGCGACGGCATCACCGGCTTGGTGGAGAATCGCTTTGAGGCCCTGGATGGACGAGCGCTCTCTGGCATCTTGACGGTCGGTGGCACGATCTTGGGAACATCTCGCGATAAAGTCCACAAATTCCCTACCGCCGATGGTCCAGTCGATATGGTGCCGCAGGTCGTCCAGAACTACGAAAAAGATGGCTTGGACGCGATCATCATGCTGGGTGGCGGTGGCACCGCGAAGAATGCGATGCGACTTGTTGATGCGGGGTTGAACGTCATTCATCTGCCGAAGACCATCGACAATGACATCGCTGAGACTGATACCACCTTCGGCTTTGCCACCGCGATGGAAGTCGCCACGGATGCGCTCGACCGAGTTCACTCCACCGCACACAGTCACCACCGCATCATCTTGACCGAGATCATGGGGCATCGTGCCGGCTGGCTCACCTTGGGAGCCGGAATCGCCGGGGGAGCAGACATCATCTTGATCCCCGAAATTCCCTACACCGTTAATTCGGTTGCGGCCACGATTAGGGAACGCACCAAGCGTGGTTCGACCTTCTCGGTGGTCGCGGTGGCCGAGGGCGCTCGCGATGTCGACGACATGGCCGATTACGAAGCCGCGCGGCTATTGGTGAAGGCGGCCAAGACTCCCGAACAACAGCGTGCGGCGCGTGCGCATTTGCGCAATGTCACTGACACGCAACGCGAACACTCCTTTAAGCTCGCACGTGAATTGGAGGCAGCTACCGGCCTCGAAGCTCGCGTAACGATCCTTGGTTACGTGCAACGCGGCGGCTCACCGGCAGCGGCAGACCGCGTGCTGGCGACCCGTCTTGGGGCGGCTGCGGCTGACTTGGTGGCGCAGGGACACTTTGGCGTCATGGTCGCGGCGAAGGGCGACGAGGCCGTACCGGTTCCGCTCGAAGATGTTGCAGGCAAGACGAAACTCGTCCCGCCGGACCATGCCTGGATCGCTGCGGCACGTAAGGTGGGCACTGGTCTGGGTGACTAGTTCATTGCTGGGTGGTGAAGTTCTTCTAAACCTTCGCTGACCTGCGTAGTTATTGCGTGAGTATCGTTGGTCGGCGATGTCATGCTGACAACTGTGAATCTGGATACTGAGCAAGTTGCTGACCGGTTGCGGGTCTCTGATGCCCCCGGGACGAAACGTCGCCATCTTGCGGACCTGTCTCGTCCGGTGCGCATCGTTGAAGCGGGACTGCTGCTGGGGGACCTCGAAGTGGTGTTCCGCGATCAGACGCTCGATGCGGTGATAGTCGTCGCACCGGATTCGCGCGGCGCAGGGTTACTCAACCGCCGTCGCTATAACACTGCGTTGACCGGACGGCTGGGGTACGGTCGGGCGGTTCACATTCGCCGGCCTATCGGTGAGATCGCCGATTGGGAACCATTGGTGCTTGCGCCGCAGACGAGTGTGGCGGATGCGGCCGCGCGGGCGATGGCACGCGGTGGTCAGCGGCGATATGACCAGATACTGGTTGCAGACAAGCAGTGGTCAGTCGCGGACTTTGGCGACGTTGTAGATGCGCTCATCGCAGCGCTGTCAGCGCGATCGCATCAAGATCAGCTCACGGGGATACCGACTCGAGGTGCTGCCCTCGAAGAACTCCAGCGCCGCTGTGATCGTGCCCGCCGCGGTAAGGCTCGCATCGCGTTGATCCTGATCAAGATCAATGGTCTGCGTCATATCAATGCAGCACATGGGCAACGTGGTGGTGATGCCATCATCCAGGCGGTAAGTCGTCAGCTGTTGGCCCACCGCCTGCCAGGGCAAGAGATCGCCAGGGTATCCGGGGCGACTTTCGCCATCACGGTGACTCTGCCGGAGACTGATGAACTACGAATAGCAGCGACTGTGGAGCACATCAGTCGACAATTCCTGGCGACCTTGAGTGCGGCACCCAAGGACATACCCGCTCATGTCTGGCCGACCTTCCTAGCCGGCACCGCTTGGAACGACCACCGCACCCGAGACGCCGACGGCTTGATGCAGGTGGCGTTCGATCGGTTACGTTCGACCATCCCATTGCGGTGACGTAAACCACATTGATGACTGGAATGATCTCGGCTCGTCACCGGTTAGCATAGATATATGCGCATGCATGTAAATCGTCGGTGATGGGAAATGAGGAAGAGAATCATGCAGTTCGGAATCTTTACGGTAGGGGACGTCACTCAGGACCCCACGACCGGCGTCACACCGTCCGAGGCGGAACGCATCAAAGCGGCCGTGACCATTGCCAAGAAGGTCGAAGAGGTCGGGCTCGACGTCTATGCCACTGGTGAGCACCACAACCCACCGTTCTACACCTCGTCGCCGACAACCTTCCTGGCCTATATCGCAGCGCAAACCGAACGCATCATGTTGTCAACCTCGACGACACTGATCACCACCAATGATCCGGTACGCATCGCCGAAGAATATGCGATGCTGCAACATCTCGCGGACGGCCGAGTCGACCTGATGCTGGGCCGCGGGAATACCGCACCCGTCTACCCGTGGTTCGGTCAGGACATCCGGCAGTCATTGCCGCTCGCCTTGGAGAACTACAACCTGCTGCATCAGTTGTGGCACAACGACGTGGTGGACTTCGAAGGACGATTCCGCACGCCGTTACAGGGCTTCACCTCCACACCGCGACCCCTTGACGATGTTCCGCCATTCGTCTGGCACGGTTCGATCCGCACCCCGGAGATCGCGGAACAAGCCGCCTACTACGGTGACGGCTTCTTCGCCAATGGCATCTTCTGGCCGATGCGGCATTTCCAGCGGCTGATCGAACTGTACCGCCAACGCTATGCGCACTACGGTCACGGCACTGAAGACCAAGCTGTCGTCGGTGTCGGGGCACAGATATTCGTGCGCCCCAACTCGCAGGACGCCATCAGTGAGTTCCGTCCCTACTTCGATAACTCTCCGGTTTACCGCGGCGGACCAGACTTGGAAACGGTGTCGGAAGCAACACCGCTGTTTGTCGGTTCACCGCAGCAGATCATCGACAGGATTCTGGAACTACCGGAATATTTCGGCAACTATCAGCGTCAAATGTTCCTCATCGATCACGCGGGACTACCGCTCAAGACGGTACTCGAACAGCTCGATGTTCTCGGCGAACAGATCGTGCCGGTGGTACGCAAAGAGCTTGAATCCCGCTACGGATCGCACGTTCCTGATGCGCCCACCCATGCCTCCTTGGTCAAAGCGAAATACGGCGATGACGAGCCGCGCCAGCCTCGTCCCAACCCGAACCGCGGTGACAACGTCACTGGCTCATCCCCGTATCAAGACTCCGACCCCGGCACGCCAGCCGTTCTTCCTGCACTATGAGCAGCAAACTCAGTAAGGACGAGGTTTCCCAGGCTAATCATGCCTGGGAGACGCTGATGCGCACCCATGCGGTGATGATGCGCCGTTTCAGTGACGATGACCTCTGGCGAGGGCTGTCGCTGCGCGAATACGATGTGCTCTACACCTTGGCGAAATCACAGTGTGAACTGCGGCAAAGCGACCTGCTGGACCGGGTGTTACTGAGTCAGCCGGCAGTGTCGAGACTGATCGACCGACTCGTGACTCGTGGTCTGGTTGAACGAAAGCCGGATCCAGGCGACAGACGCGGCACGTTGATCAGGCTCACTGACGCTGGCCGGAGGCTGCAACGAGATGTCGGTAAAGCCCACGGCAAACAGATCGCTCAGTACCTTGCGGCAGCGCTAGACACCGAACAGATGACCGAACTGACCAACCTATTGAACGCCATTGTCGAGGTGAATCTTGATGACAGTAAACGACAACAATGAGGCTGCTGACACGCCGCTACGAGTGGTAGTGATCAGCGCTGGGGTCTCAGATCCGTCGACGACCCGCATGCTGGCTGACCGTATCGTCACGGGCGTACGCGAGGCGATTGCCACGGACGAGCGCTCCGTCGCATTTCGTTACATTGAACTTCGCGACTTGGCCGTCGACATCGCCCAAGCAGGCATCGGTGCGTTGCGATCCTCGCGACTCGACGAGGCGATTGGAACCGTTGCCGAAGCCGACGGGGTCATCGTGGTCAGCCCGGTCTTCAAGGCGTCGTTCACCGGTCTGTTCAAGTCTTTCCTTGATGTTCTCGACGATGACGTGCTGCTGAATATGCCGGTGATTCTGGCTGCTACCGCCGGTACACCGCGCCACGCGCTCGTCCCGGATCAGACCATGCGCCCCATCTTCGCCTATCTGCGTGCGCTACCGGTGCCCACCACCGTCTTCGCCGCCACCGAGGACTGGGGCAAGACCGACGCGCTGAAACCGCGTGTCGACCGCGCGGCGGGCGAGTTTGCTGCTCTGGTCACAGCGAATATTCGTTCCAGCGTGCTGCAACGTCAATCCGGGTCGTATCAGCGCACCTTCGACGGTGCGGCCGATCGCAGTGGTTCGATGGCGGAGCTTGACTTCAATTCAGATTTGATGCGGCTCGCAGCCGGGGGTGCGGCTTCGCCGCAGTCTCATCCGCGTGAATGAACGTCGGCTAGCCGCGACTACGCAACTCTGCCAACCGTTTGATCAGGTCAAGTGCTGGAACGATACTCTCGTCCGGCGCAACCGACGCTGGCCGCGGATCAACGAAGCGCGGATCAGCGTCGCCGGGCGAGGCTGATCCGTAGGCGATGTCGATCTGCCGCACTTCATCGCGCAGACTGGTCATCTTGGTATCGAGGCTGTGTGCGACCTGAGCCGATTCCGCTAGCCCTTCGAGGATCGATGCGGGCACCTGCCGATCGTATTTGTAGTAGATCTTGTGTTCGAGCGATGCCCAAAAATCCATGGCGATGGTGCGGATCTGGATCTCGACTGTGACCGGCACGGTGCCCGATGACAGGAACACCGGCACTGAGACAATCATGTGCAAACTGCGATACCCGTTTGGTTTTGGGTTGGCAATGTAGTCTTTGACGTCGATGATCGTCAGGTCGTCCTGCTTCTGGAGCGCGTCAAGCACCTGGTAGATATCTGGGACGAAACTGCAAACGATCCGCACGCCTGCGATGTCCAAGATGGTGTCGCGGATTGCCTTGAAGGTCGCGTCGCAACCTTTGCGTTCGACCTTGTCGAGCACCGAACCAGGGGATTTCAGCCGTGAAGTCACATGCTCGATGGGATTCTCGTGGTGCAGGTGGGTGAACTCGTCACGCAGAATGTTGACCTTGGTCAGGACTTCCTCGATCGCGAATTTGTACTGCAGCATGAAACGGGTGAAAGCGTCCCGGAGTGCTTCGAGTTCGGCGACAGAACTGTCTGGACCGAGAATTTTCGCGAGTCGCGCTTGGACCTGTATCTCTGCACCCTCATCAGCCATGTATCAATCCTAGAAACGTTGATTGAGTAGAACCTGTGCTCGTTCTAGAGTACTGCTATGCACATTTGGCTCATAGTCCTTTTGGGAGTCAACGTTGTCTTCAACCTGGCGGTCTGGCCACAGTTCGTCCGTCGGGTACGTGACGATCCCAGGGCACGCGATGAACACGGTAACCCGACCAAGTTCCTCAAGGTGCACAATGTGCTGTTCATTGCCGCGGCGGCGGTGACGATCGCCAGTTTGGCGGGTGCGACCCTCGGCGTCATCCTCGATTGAGGACTCGGATCGCCGGGTAGCGCGAAGCGCGTATCGAGACCTGTTCCACCACTGGTCGAGTAGCGTAATCGTCTCAGACCGCTAGGTGCCCGTCAGCGCTGAAAAGCCTCGCGCACCAGCACCACGGCCTCATCTGCGTCGATCCCGAGATCGCGAATTTGTGCGACAAAGAGCTGGGCAGCCTGACGAGCGGCCTCGTCGCCGGGTCGCACACTTGAAGTGACGAGGGTGCCTCGCCTGCCCAGAGTCTCGACCAAACCGGCAGCTTCGAGTTGGCGGTAGGTTTTGGCAACAGTGTTCACCGCGAGGCCGAGGTCCGTGGCAAGTTGGCGCACCGTGGGCAGCCGCGCACCGGCAGGCAGATCGCCGGTGACGATGGCGTCGGTGATCTGGCGGCGCAGTTGCTCGTATGGTGCTGTGTTTTCCTCGTGATCAATGATCAAGTCCACGGTGACCTCCTGTGCGAAATTACTCTACGGCACCGATCGACCCTCGCTGGCCGTGTCAGGTCGAGACTTCAACGAACCACGCGTGGGTATAGGCTCGAAATATGGCAGATGACCTCACACCTATTGAAATTCCCACTATTCGTCTTAACGACGGTACTGACTACCCGAGCGTGGCACTTGGCACATATGGCCTCAGAGGTAGCGAAGGTGCTGCCGCAATCGCCGGTGCCATCGACAACGGCTACCGGCTCATCGACTCGGCCTTCCGATATGACAACGAGGGTGCGGTCGGCGCTGGCGTGCGTCAATCCAGTGTGCCGCGCGAACAGATCTTCGTCACGAGCAAAATCCCTGGTCGCTACCACGACTATGACGCGACGATCACCACCGTGCAAGAATCCGTTTACCGCACGGGCTTGGACTACATCGACCTGTACCTGATTCACTGGCCACTGCCGAGGATCGGCAGGTACATCGAGGTCTACAAGGCACTGTTGGAGATGCGCGAATCCGGTCTGATCAAAGCCGTGGGTGTATCCAACTTCTTGCCCGAACATCTCCAGGCGGTTATCGACGCCACGGGTGACGTGCCGGTGATCAACCAGATTGAATTCCACCCGTACTTCCCGCAACTCGACGCCATCGAGATCCACCGGGAGTTGGGCGTCCAGACCGAGTCGTGGTCACCGGTGGGGCGCGGCAATGAGATGGCGAATGAGCCCGTTATCCGCGAAATCGCAGCGCGTCACGGCAAGAGCCCGGTGCAGATTATTCTGCGCTGGCACACCCAGCTTGGGACGATTCCGCTGCCGAAGTCCGCGAATTCGGGGCGGCAACGCGAGAACCTTGACATCTTCGATGTGACCTTGACCGAGGACGAGATCGCTGCAATCAGCGCTCTCGGGCGACCCGATGGACGCATCTCAGGTCAAGACCCCGCAGTCCACGAAGAGTTCTAGGACAAACGATTGGGCGGCACCCGCTCTCGGGGGCCGCCCAATGTTGTATGAAAGTTCAGTTACTTGATCTGTGAGCGTAGGAACCAGGCGCGCTCGTCAAGATTCTGTGCCACGGCGATCAGGTGATCCTGGCTGAGTAGATCTTCCTCGACTTGCGGCAGGGCGTCCTTGATCCGCTGGGACACGGCATCAACACGGTCTGCCATGATCTGGACGACCTTGTCTGAACCGATCGGTCCGGGGCCGATGTCCTCGACTTGCGAGGTTCCCGCAATGGTTTCGACACGGCCGTCGGGGGAGACGCCGAGTTGCGCGAGGCGCTCGGCGACTGTGTCGTACGACTCCCGTACTTGTGTGACCAGCACATCGAGTTCGAGGTGCACGGAACGGAACTGCGGCCCGTGCACATTCCAGTGGGCTTGCTTGCCGAGCAGGGACAGGTCGATCAGATCGACCAGGGTCGCCTGCAAAATCTTCGCTACTTCGGGTGATGCCTTGGGCATGTTGACCTCCTTGGATGGACTCTTCCAGCATAGGTCGATCGAGCCGATTTTGTGGCTTAGCGATGCCTAGCCAATCTTTGGTGCGCCTCACTGCGTCGCTGCCGGAACTCGCTGGAAGTCAGACGATAGAGGCATCGCAGTGACGGACAATAATCTATCGGTTCAGTTCTGTGACGCCGCGGTTGGCTAACTCGTCTGCTCGTTCATTTCCCGGGTCACCCGCGTGCCCTTTGACCCACTGCCAGGAGACATCGTGCCGCGCGATCTCGGCGTCGAGTTCTTGCCATAACTCGGCGTTCTTGACCGGCTTGCGGCCAGCAGTGCGCCAGCCATTGCGCTTCCAGTTATGGATCCAGTCCTGGATCCCGTTCATCACGTATCTGGAGTCGACATGAACGACGACCGTGCACGGCCGGGTGAGCGCGCGCAGTCCTTTGACGACGGCCAGCAGCTCCATCTGGTTGTTGGTGGTTTGCTCGTCCCCGCCCCACAGGTCCTTGATGTGGGCACCCCATTCGATGTGAACGCCCCAGCCGCCAGGACCGGGATTGCCTTTGCAGGCCCCGTCGGTCCACATGTGTACAGGTGCTTGGTTATCCGACACTGTCAAAAGCTCCTGGGACGAGTTCTTCCAGGTCACTGCGCCAAGAATCGATACGGTCCGGGAAACAGGTCTTCAGCAGTCGGACCATAGTGGCGGCGGCAGTGGAGGCGCCAGGGGATGCACCGAGCAATCCGGCGATGGAACCGTCAGAACTGGTCACGAGTTCGGTACCGAACTCAAGCTTTCCGCCCTTGCCTTTGTCCCGTTTGATCACCTGAACGCGCTGACCCGCGGTAATCCATTCCCAGTCACCGGGTTTTGCCTCGGGATAGAAGTCGAGCAGGGCGCGGAACTGAGTTTCGTCGCGGGCGATCAACTGACCGATCAGGTACCGGGTCAGGTCCATGTTGTGCCAGCCTGCCCCCACCATCGAAATGATGTTGCCCAGGCGCAGGGACCGTACCAGATCCCAGAGCGAGCCTGTTTTCAGGTAGCGCGGGCTGAATCCGGCGTAAGGGCCGAACAGTAGGGCTTCCTTGCCATCGACAACCCGAGTGTCCAGGTGGGGCACTGACATCGGCGGTGACCCAACCGAGGCCTTCCCGTAGACCTTCGCTTGATGTTTCGCGACGATATCCGGGTTGGTGGTGCGCAGGAACTTGCCGGAGATCGGGAAGCCGCCGTAGCCGCGAATCTCTTTGACGCCGGAACGCTGTAGCAGGGGCAGCGCGTAACCACCCGCACCGACAAAGACAAAATCGGCAGTGATTTTGGCAGGTCGACGGCTCGCGTTCCAGCGACGGTCCTTGATTTGGACTTGCCATTTGCCGCCGCGTCGGTGCAGTTTCGTCACCTCGTGGTTGGTGCGGAGTTCGGTGCCGCGGTGGCGCAGGATGTCGATGAGTTCGCGAGTCAGCGCTCCGAAGTTGATGTCTGTTCCCTCGGCAACGCGAGTCGCGGCAATGGGCTCGTCCCGTCGTCCAGCGACTAGCAGCGGTGCCCAACCCGCAATGGTGTCACGATCGGTGCTGAACTCCATGGAAGTAAAGCCAGGGACCTCGCGGATCGCTTCGTAGCGGCGTTTGAGGTAGTCCACATCTTTGGCGCCGCGCACGAGAGTCATATGCGGGGTGACAGACAGGAAACGCGATGGATCGGGGATCAGCCCGCGGCGTGTCAGTGCTGCCCACAGGGTGCGGGAGACCTCGAAATTGCGGTTGATCGTGGCGGCCTTCGTCGTTTCGATGGTGCCGTCGGGGCGCTCGGGGGTGTAGTTCAGCTCGCAGAGTGCCGCGTGGCCGGTGCCCGCATTGTTCCAGGGGTTGGAGCTTTCCCGCGCTACCTCGTCGAGGCGTTCGACGATCAGAATGCGCCAGGTGGGTTCGAGCAGCGATAGGAAGGTCCCCAGTGTGGCACTCATGATCCCACCGCCGACAAGCACAGCGTCATAGTGTTGTCCGGCTATGTCGCTGCCGCGATTCGCAAAGAGTATCGGTGCTGGTTGGGCCGATGACGCTTGTGCTGCGCTCGCGTGTGTACTCACAGATACGGTGCTGGGCATAGGCGCAATGTTAGTCCTCGATGCGCCATTGGTGCAGTCATGCCCGTTTTGTGAACGTCTCAGGCATCCCATCAGAGATCTGAACGATGCCGACCTCGCCCTTGACTTGAGGGCACAATAATCGTGTCGGGCACCGGTAATAGGTGGTGCTCAACACGATTATCATGCCCCCTCGGATGCCCTTGGAGGCTCAATCGGTGCTTTGGGTAGTCTGGCTAGCCGCGTCCGAACGTGCCCGGGTTCACCGGACGCTTCGCTCGTGGCAGCTTCTCCACCACGAGCAGATACGACTCGGTCACCAACTCTTCAAGAAGCGCCTGGTCGATGCCGTCCCCGGGATGCACACTGATCCAGTGCCTCTTGTTCATGTGCCAGGCGGGTTTAATCTCGTCGTACCCCGTGCGCAGTGCCAGGCCGTCCTCAGGCGTGACTTTGAGGTTCACGATCGGTTCGTCACGCACGTCCAGGAGGAGCATGAATATCTTTCCCTGAACCTTGTACACCTCGGCCTCGGGACCAAACGGGTGGGTGAGCACGGCGCCAGGCATCTGCTCCGCCCGTGCTTCAGCAGACTCGTGTAGTCGGCGGCCATCCATACCGTTCCCCTTACTTGAACACCACAGCGGCTGAATCGATCGTAATGCGGTGGCAGCCAGAGCGTAGCGAGTGCATCGCTTATCAGATTTGCAAAGATAGGACGGTGACGTTCATACGCAGTTGGTTCAGATTGCCCTGGTGGCGTGCGTTACTGCTCGCGGGGATCGTGTTCATTGCATGTACAGCGCATGCGGTGGCGACAGCCAGCATCACCGCGCCCTTCGGCCCGCACATGGCCACATACGAGGTCACGACAACGGGACAGCTCACCATTGATCTTGGACCGTTCGGCACCATTGTGCGTGATCTGGAGATCCCGGTGCCGCTGGGAATCGACGTCACCGTTCACGAGATCCCCGATGATTTCACCCAGGTTGAAGTCGATGGCACCATCGACAACCTCTCGGCAGACCTGAATCAATATCTGCGTTTCTTCGCCAGCCCTACCGATACCTTCACCACTGTCGCCTCCGGTCTGGTCAAAGACATCGGAGCGACCGTATTGCGAGACGTCTTCCTGCTTGGAGTGTTCGTCTTGGTGCTTGCGGGCGCAACGGGCCGGACCCGTGGTGGCTACGTGACACGATGGCTGCTGCACTACAGCCCTTGGATCACGGCTGTCAGCGTGGTCATGCTCGCAGTGATGGTTACCGCAACTGCGCTCGATACCCAGCGAAACCGGCACGTTGCGGGTGCTGAAGTATTTACCGGCACTCCTCTCGAAGGGACCAGGGTCACCGGCCGCCTCGGCGGGCTGCTTGAGACCTATGGCGTGCAGCTTATGGATGTCTACCGCGATAACGAGCGGTTCTACGAAGTGGCTAACGCCAATCTCGCCAGCGCGTGGGATGCCCGGATCGCCTTCGAAACCACCTGGTCAGGCCGCATACCCGAACCGGATACCGACCTGATCACCATGGTTGTGATAGCTGATCTGCACTGTAATTTCTCAGTGTCACCGCTGGTCACAACCCTCGCGGAACGAGCCGGAGCACAACTCGTCCTTCATGCGGGCGATGCCACGATCAACGGCACTGCGGTCGAACAAACCTGCGTCGACTCCGTCGTGCACGCCACCCCTGATGGCGCCACTATGGTTTTCGTAGGCGGCAACCACGATTCGGCCTTGACATCAGACCAGTTCGAAAACGCGGGTGCTGTGGTGTTGCGCGGCAGCACCGTTGAAGTTGCGGGCGTGCGCATCTTGGGTGACCTCGACCCATATGAGACGAGGATCGGCTCCGGCTCCGTATTGGCCTCCGAGGAGAGCGGGGACGAGTTCTCCGCTCGTATGTCCGAGACCGCCTGCGAAGACGACCCTGACCTCGTGCTTATCCACACGCCGTACGTCATTGAACGGGCATTGCAGGACTCGTGTGCCGCCTACACCATCTCAGGTCATACCCATCGCCGCCTTGGCCCCGCTGTCTTCGGCGGTGGAGTGCAATACGTCAACGCCTCCACTGCCGGTGCCGTGTCCGGGCAGCCAACGGTGGGGCCGCTGCGCGGCACTGCGGAGATGACCGTGTTGCGTTTCGATCCAGAAACGCGCCGCATCGTTGATTATCGGCTGGTTTCAGTCAAGCCAAGCACCGCTGTGCTAGTCAGTCCCGCGTACGAGTACCCAATCGCGCCGTTGCGGCAAGCAGAACAAGACGAAACAGACGTCACCGATGTGCCACCGCTCGGTCCAGTGACGCCCACAACTCCTGACGCTTCGCAGGATGCTGATTCCCAGGACACTCTTCCAGAGGACACCAACGCCGCCGACCCTGCCGCTCCACCCGACGACATCGCACCCGCGCCAGACCAGGAGTAACCCTGTCACACAGGACTTTGGACCCGGCCGCAGTAGTACTCTGAGTGGCGTGATGCGTTCATGACTGATGTACCAACCGACCGTCGTCTCCACCCCGCTTTAGCGCTGTTGGCGCTCGCAATCGGTGGCTTCACCATCGGCACCACCGAGTTCGCGACCATGGGCGTGCTGACCAATATCGCCGACGCTTTCAGCGTTGACGACCCCACGGCAGGTCACACCATCACCGCCTACGCATTAGGCGTTGTCATAGGTGGTCCGATTCTGACGGTCAGCTGCGCGAGAATGCCCCGCAAGCGGCTGCTCATCTTCTTGATGACGCTGTACACCGTGGGCAACCTGATTTCGTCTGTCGCACCGTCTTTGCCGCTGCTGGTGACGGGCCGATTGATGACCGGATTGGCTCACGGCGTGTTCTTCGGTGTTGGCGCTGTGGTTGGAACCGCAGTCGTAGGACGAGCTCGTCGCGGCTTCGCAGTCTCAATGATGATGGCGGGTCTGACAGTTGCCAACATCGTTGGAGTGCCGCTGTCATCGCTGATTGGCGACAGTCTCGGCTGGCAGTGGGCCTTCCGCCTGATGGGACTGCTCGGTGTCGTGACTATCGCGGGTCTGTTGTTATTCATCCCGAAGGTGCCGGCCGAAACGGGCGCCTCCCCGCGCAGTGAGTTCAAAGCACTGGGCAACGGTCCGCTCTGGATCGCCATGGCCGCAGGGGCCATCGGATTCGGCGGTATGTTCGCCGCCTACAGTTACGTCAAACCCATCGTCGTGCGCGGTGTGGGCGCGAGCGAATTCACCGTCCCCTACGCACTTGCCGCCTTCGGCATCGGCATGACCTGCGGGGTACTGCTCGGAGGCAAACTCTCCGACCGCTCCGTGCGGGGTACCGTTCGAGCCGGATTCGTCGCCACTGCAGTAACGCTAGCGATCTTTGCGCTGACTATGGGCACACTGCCTGGCGTGATCGTTGGCCTGTTCCTCGTCGGACTCGCCTCGCAAACCCTTGGTGTGGCGCTTCAGGCAGCCCTGATGGATCTGAGCCCCAACGCGCCATCGCTGGGCGCTTCACTATGCCACTCCGCACTCAACCTTGGAAACGCCAACGGCGCCTACTTGGGCGGACTCGTCCTCCTCGGAGGGTTTGACTACCCAGCGCTGGGATGGCTCGGTGTCATCTTGACCATGATCGGCTTCGCATTGATGCTTGTCGTGCAACGTATGGTGGCTCACAGGCAACTGTCGGATACTAAAGCACCACTTACCCCAACCGTGGAGTCTTCATGAGCACGAACACGATTGACAATGAGGTCACCGGTTTCGCCCTGAACCTACGCCGCATCGGATTCTGGCTGTTGGTGCTAGGCACCGTTGCGTTCCTCGCTTCAGCAGCCCTGTCGATTGAACGTTACCTAAGTTTGGTGGACCCCAATCACGTACCAAGTTGCTCGCTGAGCCTTTTTGCGGATTGCGGCCCCGCCATGGGGTCAGCGCAGGGACGCATCTTCGGATTCCCCAACCCCTTCCTCGGCCTGGGCGCGTTCCCCGTGGTCATGGTCACCGGGGCGATTATGGCCACCGGCTGGGAACCCCCACGATGGTATTGGCGGGCGCTGACTGCGGTCACCACCGCGGCCATGTCCATGATCGTCTTCTTGATGTACACCTCGATGCACACCCTTGAGCGACTCTGCCCGTATTGCGTTGTGGTGTGGGCCATGATGATCCCGTTGTGGTACCTGATGATCGCCTTCGCATTCGATCGAGACATGTTGGGGGCGAACGCCCGGTTGAAGACGATCTTCGTCGATAATCGTTCCATCTTCATCGTGGTGAGTTACGTCATCGTGGTGCTATGGGCGGTGCTCGCGCTATGGGATCTGATCGTTTACGAGTTCCAGAACTAGCCTCGCGATAAGACCACCGCCCAAGCGATAAGATTGCGCGTGTGACTACGCAAGACCAACCCACAGCGTCCCAAACCTCCGCCCCAGACGAGCCGGTACTGCGCTACACGCCTGCTCTGGCCGAGCAGATCGAACTCAAATGGCAAGACATCTGGGAGGAACGGGGCACATTCCACGCTGCAGACCCCACCGGAGGGACCCTCACAGACGGCAACGGTCAGCCAGCAGGAGACCGGCAGCCATTCTTCGTGATGGACATGTTCCCGTATCCATCAGGCGCAGGCCTGCACGTGGGACACCCGCTGGGCTACATCGCGACCGACGTGACAGGACGATTCCGCCGCATGCGCGGTGACAACGTGCTGCACGCTCTCGGCTACGACGCCTTTGGCCTGCCAGCCGAACAGTACGCGGTGCAAACAGGTCAACATCCGCGCATCACAACTGAGGCCAACATCGCCAACATGCGTCGCCAACTGCGCCGTCTCGGTCTGGCGCATGATCCGCGGCGTTCTTTCGCGACCACCGATTCGGACTACGTGCGCTGGACCCAGTGGATCTTCTTGCAGATCTTCAATGCCTGGTACGACCCGGAAGCAACTCGTCCCGACGGCGGAGTGGGCAAGGCTCGTCCCATCTCAGAATTGATCGACGAGTTCGCCTCCGGCGAGCGCGCACTGCCGCATGACGTGCCAGGGGTCACTGCGGAAAGCCAGTGGGCCGACCTGTCGCCGAGCACTCGTCGTCAAGTCATCGACTCCTACCGGCTGGCCTACACCTCCGAATCACCGGTCAACTGGTGTCCCGGATTGGGAACCGTGCTGGCCAACGAGGAGGTCACCGCCGACGGCAAATCCGAACGCGGCAACTTCCCGGTGTTCACCAAGTCACTGCGACAGTGGAATATGCGGATCACCGCCTACGCTGACCGGTTGGCCGATGACCTCGACCTGATCGACTGGCCGGACAAGGTCGTGTCCATGCAGCGGCACTGGATCGGTCGCTCCGAAGGTGCCGAGGTCGCCTTCACCATCGCAGGTTCGGGCGACCAGATCACAGTCTTCACCACTCGTCCCGACACGTTATTCGGTGCGACGTTCATGGTGGTCTCGCCAGAGCATCCGCTGCTGGAGCAGGTTCCTGACGTCTGGCCCGACGGTACCCGTGATGCCTGGACGGGTGGCTATGAGACACCAGGTGAGGCGGTGCGACAGTACCAAAGGGATGCCGCCGCCAAGACTTCGGTCGAGCGCCAGGCTGATGCGGGCAAGAAAACCGGCGTCTTCACCGGTTACCTGGCGACCAACCCGGTCGATGGCCGCCAGATCCCGGTGTTCACCGCGGACTACGTGCTGATGGGTTACGGTACCGGTGCGATTATGGCGGTGCCTGGCGGCGACACCCGCGACTACGAGTTTGCGACGCAGTTCGAACTGCCGGTGATCTACACGGTTGCTCCGCCGGAAGGTTTCGAAGGCGGAGCCTGGACCGGCGATGGACTCGTCATCAACTCGGCCTCGGACACGCTGGACCTGAACGGTATGGACGTGGTCGCCGCGAAGTCAGCTATGAACGACTGGCTGGAAGAACAAGGTCTGGGAACCCGGACCATCAGTTACCGGTTGCGCGACTGGCTGTTCAGCCGCCAACGGTACTGGGGCGAGCCGTTCCCCATTGTGTACGACGAGACCGATATGCCCATCGCGCTGCCCGAATCGGCGCTGCCCATCGATCTGCCCGATGTGCCGGACTATTCGCCGCGCACCTTCGAACCAGACGATGTGGACTCGGCGCCAGAGCCGCCGCTGGGACGCAACGAGGACTGGGTCAACGTCACACTCGACCTGGGCGATGGGCCGCGCGCCTACCGCCGTGACACCAACACCATGCCGAACTGGGCGGGCTCGTGCTGGTACTACCTGCGTTACCTCGACCCGAAGAACGGCGACGCCGCGGTCTCCGAGGAACTGGAACGCTACTGGATGGGACCGAAGCACAATGACACTGCCGGCGTCGCCGGGGGAGTCGACCTGTACGTCGGCGGTGTGGAACATGCTGTGCTGCACCTGTTGTACGCCCGGTTCTGGCACAAGGTGCTCTACGATTTGGGTCACGTTTCCTCGCGCGAGCCGTTCCACAAACTGTTCAACCAGGGGTACATCCAGGCCTACGCTTACACCGACGACCGCGGTGCCTACGTTCCTGCCGATGAGGTGGAGGAAATCACTGCCGCAGACGGTTCGGTCACCTACGTCTGGCAAGGCCAAGAGGTCAACCGCGAATACGGCAAGATGGGCAAATCACTGAAGAACGTGGTCACTCCGGACGATATGTACGACTCGTACGGTGCGGACACCTTCCGGTTGTACGAGATGTCCATGGGGCCGCTGGATCTGTCCCGCCCGTGGGAGACTCGTGCCGTTGTCGGCTCACAACGCTTCCTGCAGCGGCTGTGGCGCAATATTGTGGACGAGACCACCGGAGAACTCGTCATTACGGACGAGCCCGCTGACGCGAAAACCCGCAAACTGCTGCACCGGACCATTGCGGACGTCACTGTCGAGATGGAGGCTATGCGCCCCAACACGGCTATTGCCCGGTTGATCGCGCTGAACAACCACCTGACATCGCTGGATCGGGTGCCGCGTGAGGCCGCCGAGCCACTGGTGCTGATGGTTTCGCCCTTCGCGCCGCACGTCGCCGAGGAGTTGTGGGAACGTCTGGGACACGACGGGTCCTTGGCGCACGAGCCGTTCCCTGGTTATGACGAGGCGGAACTGGTCGAGGACGCTGTCACCTGTATCTTCCAGGTGCAAGGCAAGGTGCGCGGCCGCGCGGAAGTCTCGCCTTCCGCCACCGATGAGGAACTGACCGAACTAGCCCTGGCCGACCCAGGTGTGCAGCGCGCCTTGGGCGATGCTCCGGTGCGCAAAGTCATCGTACGGGCACCCAAACTCGTCAACGTGGTCGCTGGCTGACGGCGATGCTCGCCAAGGGCTGATGATGTCGACCGTGAGCGGCCGAGGAACCTCGCAGGTCGGGTCGGTGTGTATTGTCACCGACTCGACCGCTGCGTTGCCTGCTGCCGTGCGATCCCATCCTGCACTTCGGATTGTGCCGTTACGCGTCATTGTGGACGAGCACACCTACCGTGACGGCGAGGATCTCACCGAGGTTGAACTGGCTACGGCTCTGGGCGAGGGCGCGGTGGCGACCACCTCTCAGCCTCCGGTCCCTGACTTTGTGGCGGCCTATCGATGGGCGGCGGATCAGGGATTTTCTGCCGCGGTGTCGCTGCATATCTCTGGGGAACTGTCGGGTACGGTGCATGCTGCCGCGCTGGCGGCCTTAGAGGTGGGCATATCGGTGCAGGTGGTCGATTCGCGCACCACCGGTGCGGCGCTCGGAGCGGCGGTATGCGATGCCCTGGACGCCTCCGGTGAAGGACTATCGGCACGTGAGGTGACCCAGGTCGCCATGGCCGCGGCGAGCCAGTCGAGGACGTGGTTCGTAGTCGAATCTCTCGAGCATTTACGTCGCGGCGGCCGGCTGTCACGCACCGCCGCGACTGTGGGGACGGTCCTAGGCGTACGGCCCATCCTGACGGTTTCAGCCGGGAAAGTGGAACTGGAGCACGTCGCGCGTACCCGTACCGCCGCGCTGCGCCGAATACTGACGAACGCCGCGGAATTCCTGGACCAGGCGGCCGACCCGGAACTTTTCGTACACCATCTTGGTGACCAGGCTGCAGGCGATGCGCTTGCAAATCTGGTTCATGAACGAACTGGTCTGTTGCCCACTGTCTTGGGCGCTGGATGCGTCCTGGGTGCCCACGTGGGGCCGGGAATGGTGGCTGTGGTGGCAGTTGACCATGGTGGCGGCACGGTGGCTCGCACTGGCGAGCGTTAAGTTATCCACATCTGTGCTCTAGGCAGGTCATGGGCGACTTCCGATCAATAACGTCGCCTACATGGACAAACTCCGGCAATATCACGGCGACGCAACCGACCACGGCCCAACTGATCACCTTGATCAGTCATCTTCGGACTCAATCGGCACCTTCTTTGACGGCATGAATGACGAGGCTGTGCCGCGTCATACAACGACTTTTGAAGCATCCGAGGACGATTGGCCAGTCGATCCGAGGTCACTGAGCTCACGTTGGTCGCTGGGGCGCTCGGCCGTGGTGGCTGTGGCACTCATCGTTCTCATCGCGGTAGCCATGGCGTGGTGGGCGAATCGTCCAGTCAGCGATGCACCGGATGAGAACGCACTGGCGGACCTCGAACAACTCGACGGTGATTTCGCGGCGCACAATGCCGGCCTGAACGGCACACCTGCACCCGCTGAGGGCACTGCCGCACCTGATGCGGACTCTGCGATGGACAGCACCTCTGCTGACCCGGCACAGAACGGAACGATCGCCGTCCATGTGGTGGGTCAGGTACGCCGCCCTGGGCTGGTCTACATTGCGGCTGGCGGGCGGTGGGCCGACGCGATCAACGCAGCAGGAGGCCTGCGGAAGAACGCCGCCGCAGGCGCGATTAACCTGGCGGAACTCGTCGCCGATGGTCAGCAGATCTATGTGCCGAAGAAGGGAAGCGGTACGCAATCGACGCATTCGTCATCAGGCGGGGCGTCGAACTCGACGACCACTGGTGTCGGTGACAACAGCTCGTCCGGTCCTGACGCCAGCGACAGTGCAGATCCGGTCGGGACGGGAACCGGACGTGTCGACATCAACGCTGCGACTGAGGAACAGCTTCAACAGTTGCCCGGAATCGGTCCGGCATTGGCTGGGCAGATCGTCTCGTGGCGCCAAAGCGCCGGAGGCTGCACCAACCCTGAGCAACTACTGAGTGTGCCCGGTATCGGTACCGCGCGGTATGCGGCGCTGGCTGACCTGGTCAGTTGCTAGTGGTGTGAGTTAGCGGCGGGGATCATCATGCACCGTTGGCATGACGCAAGGCTGGTGCCGTTGGCTGTGACGGTCTGGGGTGCGACGCTATTGCTGTTGTTTCAGCGTCCGTCACCGACCGTGATCTTCGTGCTGCTTGGCGTGATCGCTATGGCTCTGCTGGGCTACATCAGATGGCAACGATACTGCAGGAGAAGACCCCGTCCTGTTCGACGGCGATCACGGCCATCGCCGAGCATGTGGTCGCCACCGCGTACGCGACCACGTCTGGATGTCGCCGGGCAACTCGTTGTCTGTTTTCTCGCGGTTCTCTTGGTATGCCTGACTTGGCTCTGGCATAACGATCCTGCAATCGACTCACTGTTTCGCGGCGCCAGCAAGGACCTCACTCGCGCTATTGGCACTGACTCGGCAACTGCCAAGCAGAGCCAACCCATCACCGTGAAAGCCCGCGTCGTCTCACAGCCCAAGCCCTACGGCGATCAAGACGGTGCGCGGCCGTCATGGTGGTCAGACCTCGCCATCCACCAGTGGCAGGATCCAGAGATCGACCTGCGTTCGGCGACCCCGGTGACAGTTTTCGCACGTGGCTCGCCACCGGTCTGGATGAGCTGGGTAGTGATAGAGGGATCACTAACGCGCGGCGGTATCGGCGGCGGTGAATTGATCTTGCGGGCTACCGCTGTGACTGAGGTTTCGCCAGCACCTGCCTGGTCTCGCTGGTCGGATTCCGTACGTGAGGCGACACACCGGGCTGTCGAGAACTTATCCGAGCCTGCGCAGGTGCTTGTGCCCGGTGTGGCGATTGGGGATACCTCACAGATGTCGGATGAGCTATCGGACCAGATGAAGATCGCTGGATTGACCCACTTGACGGCAGTTTCGGGGGCACATTTCGCTATTTTGACCGCTGCTCTGTGGTTCGTCCTCGGGGCATGCCGATTGAACGCGAGACCACGTGCGGTGCTGGTGGCCGTAGCCTTGGCCGCCATGGTGGTGCTCGTACGCCCAGAACCATCGGTGATGAGAGCGGCTGCGATGGCGGCTGTGTCCGTCATGGGTGTTCTTGCGGGCCGTCGTTCCAGCCCGCTTCCAGCCTTGGCCGTCGGTATCGCGGTGTTGATAGTCGTTGATCCTTATCTGGCAGTCGATATCGGATTCGCGCTGTCGGTGGCGGCCACGGTGGGACTGGTGTTTATCGCTCCGATTATTGAGGACAAGTTGCCGCAACGATGGCCTCGCTCGCTGCGTTTACAGGTTGCCATTGCTTGCGCGGCACATGTGCTGTGTGCGCCGGTATTGATCTTGATTGCGCCCCATATGTTGACGTGGAGTGTCGCTGCCAACCTGCTTGTCGCACCGGTCGGCGCGGTGATGACGGTGCTCAGTGCGCTCGTCGCGGTGCTTGCTGTTCCTGCTGCGCCGATTGCTCAGGCGGTTGCCTGGATCGCCCAGGTCCCTGCTTGGTGGATCGCTGCGGTGGCTCGTTGCTGTGCATCGGCTCCGGGCGCTCAGATCGCTTGGCCAGAAGGCATGGTGGGACTCGGATTCATGGCCGGTACGATGACGGCCAGTGTCATTCTGATTGTCTCGATGCCTGGTGCGATTTCTTATTTGCGGGTCGAACTGATGCCACTGCTGCGATGGCGATATGGCAGGCTTAGAACGTGGCTGCATCCAAACAACAGGTAGTGCCCTGGGACCAAGTGGAACTCGAACCGGTGCTCCTGGTCCAGGGACCTGAATCCTTGCTCGCCGATCGGACCGTGCAGCGTGTTCGGACGCTTGCCGAACAGCGATTTCCTAGCGTGGAACGAAGCAGTGTCGACGCGTCTATCTACCAGGCGGGCGAGCTATCGGTGTTGACGAGTCCGTCGCTGTTCGCTGAGCCTCGGCTGATTGTCATTGATCAGGTGCAGTCTTGCTCCGACGCATTCATCAGTGACGCCATTGCCTACCTCGATGCCCTTGAACAGGAAGTCTTTGTCGTTCTGGTGCACCGCGGGGGGGTACGGGGCAAGAAACTGCTCGACGCACTGCGTTCTGCCGGCCACACCAAGGTGGCCTGCGATGCGCTCAAGCGGGATGCTGACAAGACGGCGTTTGTCTCGGCGGAATTCAAGCGGGCATCGCGGCGCGCGACCGCTGATGCAGTGCAGATGCTCGTCCAGTCTGTCGGCTCTGATCTGCGAGAACTAGCGGCTGCGTGTAGTCAGTTGATTTCGGATACCACCGGAATGATCGATGTCACCGATGTCGAGCGCTACTACGGTGGACGAGTCGAGGTGACTGCGTTCAAGGTCGCTGACCTGGCCATTGCGGGACAGTCAGCGCAGGCAGCGGTCGCGTTGCGCCATGCTCTGGCGACTGGGTCAGATCCGGTCCCGCTGGTAGCGGCCATTGCCGCGAAGTTGCGCACGATGGCCAAGGTGGCGTCGCATCGCGGCAGTGCGCCTGCGGCCGCAAAGGATCTGGGGTTGGCACCGTGGCAGGTGGAACGAGCTCGTAAGGACTTACGGCACTGGTCGCCGACGGGACTGGCTCAGGCAGTGACGCTCGTTGCTGCCGCTGATGCCGATGTCAAAGGTGCGGCGCGTGACCCGATTTTCGCGGTGGAGCGGGCTGTGCTGAAGATCGCGAGGATCGCGTCGAGTCCTCCGAGGTAGGACCCGTGCTGGACGAAACGAGGCCGTTTCGTGGCATGACAATGGGCGCCCCTCTGCGGTTAGCGCGAATGCGCAGGTTGCCGATGGGACGCCCATGACGTCATGACATCAGTTGGATGTCACAGACCGTTGACGGCCTTTGCCAACTTTGACTTGCGGTTGGCTGCCTGGTTGGCGTGGATAACGCCCTTGGAGACAGCCTTGTCGAGCTTGCGTGAAGCGTCGTGCAACGCGGTGGTTGCGTTCTCCTTGTCGCCAGCGGCGACGGCCTCGCGTACCTTACGTACGTAGGTCTTCAACTCGGATTTGACGGCCTTATTGCGCAGGCGCGCCTTTTCGTTGGTCTTGATCCGCTTGATCTGAGACTTAATGTTCGCCACGTTTGGACTCTCTTGTGTGTTCGCCTAAGCGATTTGACAGGTCTATGAAGGCTCTTCCGACTCCGGGACTGGGGTGGGGACCCGTGGTGAGGAGCCGGTAGGGCGCCCACCGACCAGTAGGCGCACAAACGAATACTCTAGCAGGTTTCTGTCGATGCCCGATACACGTCGACGTGGAAGTGGGTGCCGGGGTCACCGTATAGATGTGAGTTGTGTGTGCCCGTGCACCGTTAAGGAGCCGTGCGATCGCCAGCCTTGTATTCCTTGGCCAGGTCTGAAGTGCTGATGCTCGGATCGCAAGGCTCAGCATTTTCGTGCCAATACTCCAGCCAAAGTGATGCGTCTGGTTCTAAGGGGGGAAATTTCTTACAACTTATTGAGGTGATGTGTTCGCCGTCGCTGTTGAAAACAGATATAAAGAATTCGGTTTCGGGTATCCCGAGGGCTTCAAGTTCAGGTAGTAAATCGGCTCTTCGTAGTTGAGGGTGTAACCGGGGTTCGGGTGGCGGTGGCCGGGTAGGCGTCGAGGTCCCCCGAGGATGGAAGTTCCTACACTGCCCATCCGGAAGACCTCGACGTGTTCAACGCTACCTTCGCCGCGCCCTGC
>WPCK01007588.1_pt1 | contig 33375 bp, 28 predicted proteins | sample 5399851 | NCBI WGS metagenome assembly WPCK01 (sample SAMN12869471, study PRJNA574797) | sludge metagenome | isolation source: wastewater treatment of pH11 | place: China:Beijing | collected 2019-05-20 | reverse complement strand
GTTCTCTGAGTTCTTCTCCTAGGGTGGCACGGGCGTGTCGCCCGTGCTGGCCGGAAGAACCAGCTGCCCAATCTTGCTCGGGGCGGTGTGTGGTTGCCTAGCATTGGAGCTGCTTCATCGATGTTGGCGACATCGCATCTTCATCAGAATTGCTCCGTTGGAACGCGAATCGGGGTAGTCAAGTCGATCCGTTCGATCGGCACGGGCGACACGCCCGTGCCACCCCGCCGACCCCTGGAGTGCCTCATCGCTCCACCATCGAGGCCGACTGCCTTCGTCGCGTCCCTCTGCTGCCAATTCGAGGTCCCGGTCGTTCCCACCGAGCCCTCGCCAGTTTCTGGATGTCTGAGGTCTTCTGAGGTCTTTATCTTCCCCTTGTTTTTCCGTAGGATTGAACTGCGAGGCGTGGGATGGTCGATCCGGTGGTTGCAGGTTCGAGCCTCGTTGTCGGGACTCGTGGTCGAGGGCTTTCCCACTGGCACGCATCTGGGGACTCCTGAGAATGCCCAATCAGCGAATTCGAACCGTTTTGGCGTCACTCCTGTGGCTGATAGCCTGTTCCGCAGCCGTGCACGCCGACTTTGGGAACCTGACGTTCATGTTGCCACGATCGTCGAACGCGATCGTGCTCTTGAATGTCGAGCAGGCCTTGGCCTCTCCGCTGGCCAAGGAAGAGAACTGGCGGGAAGGGAGCGAAAAGGCCTTCGCGGCCGGTGTCTCGTCATTCTCGCCCAATACGCAGCAATATGCATTGTCTGCCCGCATGGACTTTGATCGCATGCTGCCTCAGTGGCAGATTGCAGCGCTGGAGCTCGGCTACGAACCACAACTCGCACGTCTTGCGGCGCAGCGGGGCGGGACCATGGACAACATCGAGGGGCACACGGCGGTTCGATTCGGCAGCGATTACTACGTCGTCCAGATCGGGAAACGATTGGTGGGAACCATGTCACCTGCCGTGCGGCAGGATGTCGCGAATTGGGTCCGCCGTGTCAGCGAGCCCACACGCCAGCAGAAGCTTTCCCCCTATTTGACCGAAGCCATTGGTTTTGTCACCAAGGCGGGTACCCCCATCATTATGGCGATCGATTTGGATCAGGCCGTATCTCCCGAGGCGATCCTGGAGCGGCTCCGCGCCAATCGTGCAGTGCAGGCGGCAGGGCTCGACCCCGAAAAAGTGGCCCAGGCGCTGGCCAGTGTGCGCGGGGCCACGTTGGGAGTCACTATCGGCAAGCGATTGTTTGGCAGCATCAAAGTGGATTTCCATCAGGATGTCTCTTTTTTGAAGGGAGTGGGAAAGACCCTGCTGCTGGAGGCCTTGGCGCGCAATGGGGTGGCCATCGAAGAGTTTGAAGAATGGGAAGAGGTGGTGCAGGGCAAACAAATCCTCTTGAAGGGAAGACTCTATAGCAGCGGGTTGCGGCGAATCCTCTCGCTTGTCGATCCGCCCCTTTCTTTGGATACCGGCTCGCAAACGGCGACGGCATCACCGGGTACGGACGGAAATCTGGCAACGCTGGCGTCGCAGCAGTATTTTCAATCGGTCAAGGGTCTGGTGGACGATCTCCGCAAGGAGAAGCGGCGTCACAGCGTGAAGTCGTTTGGGCAGGTTGGCGTCTGGTTCGGTCGCTACGCCCGCAAGATCGACGAACTGCCGATGGTGGACGTGGACGCCACCTTGCTGGACTACGGGGCATTTGTCGCCAATTCGCTACGGCAGGGGGAAGCCGCGCTGCGGAATGTGGGGGGTCGTTCGCGCGTGCGAGAACTGAACCAGCCCGCGCAATACAGCTATGCCGGAGTAGCGGGGGGGTACTACGGTTCCTACGGGCCCGGATACGCGGGTGGCGTCGTGGCCTGGGAGGATTGGCGCGCCGAGCAACACGATCGAGTGCGGATCCAGACCGAAGAGCGGGTTTCCGGCTCCGCCTCGGCCCGGCAAATCATGGCGGAAATCGATATGGCCACGGCCGACGTCCGCCGCGCGATGACGGAGAAGTACAAGGTCAACTTCTGAGTCAGGCGGAGCCCTGAGAGACGAGCCGTTGCAGCGCCTCGCGCGCTTCGGCTGCCGTGGGCCGGACCAACTGTTCCAGCACCTTGCCGTCGCGCATGAAGACCAGCGTGGGCCAGAGTTTCACGCCGAAAGACCTTCCCAGCCGGCGGCCCTTGCCGTCTTCCACGCGAACGTGGTGAACCTGACGGAAGTCTCGCATCATCGAATCCACTTCCGGTCGCAATGCCTGGCAGTGGGTGCACCAGGAGGCGCCGAATTCGACGAGCGCGGGTCCGGTTTGCTGGTCCAGTTCGTCACGGGTCGGTTCGTTGCTGTCCTCGGGGGTGGACGAACTCACGACTTTCGCTCCATCGGAAGCTGGTCGATCTTGGCCGCCAGGATGAAGTCGTTTTCCGACAGGCCACCGATGGCATGCGTCCATAGCTCAATGGACATATTGCGATACCCCTCCAAGTGCAGGTCCGGGTGATGGCCGTCTTCTTCGGCGATGGCAGCGACGTGATTGAAGAACCTTATCGCGGACATGAAGTTCTTCATGGTCCAGTCCTTGCGGATTCGCTGTCCATTGTGGGTGAGGTACCAGCCGGGCAACTTTTCGAGTTGGGCCTGGGCTTGCGGCAAGGGGCAGGCGTCAACGCCTCCCTCGCACGGAACGCATTTCTTCTTCACCAGGTCGTGAGTGGCTTGAACTTGCATGGAAGGGGCCTCCTTGGGGAATCGGGCGCGTGGCCGACTGATTCTCCGTTGCGTGGGGCGCCACCTAGGGATCGGCGGGGATCCGCTCGGGTTTCGTGGCGGACTGCGTGGAATCGGGTTTTTCCGCCGCATCCAACGAAAGGTCCGCGGCGCTCGTGCCGAGGTTTTCCTCGGACTCTACGGCAACGGTCATTTCCCGCCATGGCTTCTTTTGTCGGTAGCTTTCCAGTTCCGCTTGCAGCTGTTCCTTCATGTCCCCTTCACCCAGTTCGACCGCTTTGGTGGACCACTCGATGGCCTTATCAAAGTCGCCCGTCTCGGCATATCCCGCGGCGAGCGTGCTGAGGATGTGCGCCTGTTTGTACTCGGTGACATCGCAGGCTTTGGCGGCCACATCGATGGCGCGCGCTCCGTCCCGTAGTTCGTCGACGGTGGAGGTTGCCAATACCCAGGCGAGGTTGTTCAGGAGTCCGGAATCTTCGGGCTCCACTTCGAGCGCCTTTTCGTAATCCGCAATGGCCTTGGCATGGTCACCCGTTCCCAAGTAGGCATCGGCCCGTCCGCGGTAGGCTTCCCAGGGTGGGCCTTCGGTCGCGATCACGTCATCATAGATCTTGATGGCCGTCCGCGGCTTCTTGGCCGCCACATACAGGCTTGCCAATTGGAGTTGAAGGTCGACATTGTCGGCATTGAGCCGCACCAGGGACTTCAAGACCTCGGCGGCCTCGTCGTATTTTTTCTGACCGACCAGGACTGAGGTACGAATCAACATTGCCTGCAGCAGTCCTGGCCGCAGTTCCAGAACGCGGTCGATATCCTGCAAGGCCTCGTCGCCACGGTTCATGGATTCCAAGAGTCGAGCGCGGGACAGCCGATGGGCCAGGTCCGAAGGTGCCAGCTCAATCGCGGCGTTGAGGTCCTTTAGGGCTTCTTCGGGCATCTCTTGCATGATGCGAATGCTGGCCCGCAGGGCGTGGGGTTCAGACATCTTGTCGTCCAGGGCCATCATGCGATCCACGTAGGCCAGGGCCTCGTCGTACTTCTGTTGAACTGCCAAGGCGCGGGCGACGGCATCCAGGGCTTCCACATCTTTGTCGTCCATTTCGAGGATTTTCAGGAAGTCTTGTACGGCTTCCTCGACCTTGCCCGAAATCAGGCGGACACGCCCACGTTCCCGCCAGGCCTCGAAGTTCTTCGGTTCCAGTTCAATGGCTCGATCCAGGTCGTGGATTCGCGCATCGACATCTTCCTGGAACTGGGAACGCGCGAGGTAGGCGACGGACTGGCGTGGGGGATTGGTGGCCAGCAGCTCGATGGCTCGATCGGCGTGTTTGAGTCCCGATTCTGCATCGCCGCCAGGCAGCACGTCGATTCGGGCCGCGAGCAGATGGGATTCCGCGTCGTCGGGATTACGTTTCAGCGCCTCGGCCAGTGCTTCCTGGGCCATGGCTCGCCGCTGGGTCCAACTCGGTTCCAACTGACCCGCCAGGGCCGTGCCCACCAGTCGGTTGGCCTTTTCGTATTGTGTGGCCGCGATGATCTCGTTCGCGAACTCGACGTTTGTCTCCGAGAGCCCGCTGGTGATGGCCTCTTGGCACAGGCTGATGACGAGGTCGAGGTCGTTGAGTCGATGCGCGGAGATCTTGGCCTCCATGGCCCTGTCCAGAAGTGGAAGCCCCGGCTCCTCGGCCGGCGCCTCCGGCGGAGGTTCTTCGGCGACAAGGGATGGCTGGGGTACCACCTGACGGACGGCGAGGCTCAGCAGGAGCCCTACCAAAAACCAAGATCGAAGAAAAGGAAGCGGATTGGACACGCTGGATCACATCCTTTCCAACCGGAGACGGGTGGTGGCAGGTTAGGTCCTTTGGGTCGGGCCCCAAGGCTCGGACCGTATATTATGCGACTCTCGCCAAGTTTCGGCTACTCAGGCTGGCGGCGGGGCGGAGTCGATTTTGCCAGGAAACGGCCCGATTCGGGCAGTTCGGCCAGTCGCACCAGCAGGTCGACAGCCAGTACGTTTCCGCGCTGTGCCACGTGACGAGCACTTCGCGGCCCCAGCTCACGGACAATCTCGCGGAGCGTTGCCACGTGAATCGCCAGAAATTCCCGAGGTAGCAGGCCTTGTTCGAGCCCGTGATCGATAAAATCGTCGAGCTCCTGCCCCAGGGTTCCGGAGCCCATCAATGAAAATGCCTGAAGGATCGCCTTGTAATTGGCCTGCAGCCGTCGATCGCCCGAACCTGGCCAAGCCCCTGACGGGTACGGCGGATTCACGCCGTGGCAATCTCGTGCATTCGCGACCGCCAGTTCCCACTCTTGGTCCAACAGGACTTCCACTTCGTCTCGATCCTGCCTGCGATGATGACTTCGATTGGCCTGCAGGCGGTCATTCTCGGCCAGGAGCGACTGGCGTTCCATGGCTCGGACCAACTGCCAGATGAAACTCCGGGCTGTCACGTTGGCGAGGCAGAGGTAGGCGTCCGCTCCGCTTTCGAGGCACGCCGCCTCCATGTCGAGATTCGATTCCCGGCCCATTACCAGGACGGCCTGATTCGCACGACTGCCGGTGCGGACGCCGTCGAGGCAGTGGAAGATATCGTCACCACCGGAGTCGAGCGTCAGGAGGACGACGTCGAACGGGGCATTTCGCAGCATCTTCAGGGCCTGCGCTGCGTCGATGGCACGCCGCATCTCGAGCCGCGTGGCACTGTCGCTGGCGAGTAAGGATTCAATGGCCAGTTCCATTTCCGGATCTTGGCAGACGAGCAGCAGGCTAATACGGGGCGGCAGTAGACCCCAGGGTACTTGGGGCAGAATCCGCGGACTGCGCGCGTCCTGATCGTCGCTTGCGAGCCGATGGTTGCCACCGATCGGTTGCAGGATCGTGCGCTGTTCTTCGAGAGGGACACGCGACACAGATTGCAGCTCCAGCAGGGGATTCGGTCGAAGGTCGCGACTTGTAGTCCAGGCCTTCGACACGGTCAAGGGAACCGCCCCGCCGCGTCTCGAACTGGAATTGGAAGTTGTCGTTTCGATGACGGTCATCCCTCGATTGGGACCCGCCGACACCCGTCCGAGTGGTTCTGGCCTCGAGGGGGTGGAGGCGCGAGACCGGGTCTTTGGGCCGCGAAAACAGCGGCCGAGCGGGCCGGTACGGATCCGAACGCCTGGACCGGAACCACGAATGCGCGGCTCGTCGCGGAACTCCTGGCTGCATTCAATGCGGCGGCATGCCGTGTGCTATCAGTGCCAGGAGTGATCGGAGGCACGGGGACTCCGAGCGGAATCGACGACGCCTCCGTGGCGACGGCGAGTTCCTTTGTTGGCCCCGCAGGAAAACAGGAGTATTGCCATGTATCGCAAGTTGCCGGCACGTCACGTCGGAATCTGGGCCGGGATGGCGGCTCTGGGACTATTCACCTCACACGCGGCGGCGTCATTCGATTTGCCGACTGGTGAGTTCTGTCCCGTGGAAGCGGAGGTCGGTACCTATGGCGTGGGCAGCACTGGGGAACTGCCCTGGGCCAGCGAAGCAACCTTACTCGCAGGTCATTGCAGGCACGGTCACCATCCACCGCACCAGGTTGTCCCAACGACCTCCTTTCGCGGCTACAGCAGCTATTACGGGGGATACGGTGGTTTCGGGGGACTCCCAGGGTACTATCCGAGTAACTACGTCACACCCCAAGTCTTCCGCTACTACCCGTCCACGTATGGTGGCGCTTGGGCCCCAAGGCCACTCGGCGGATGCCATAAGACCTATCGCGTAATCTGGTAGTGGGTTGAGACATACCCACTTACGGCCGATGGTGTGCCGCGCCCCGTCCCTTTTCGGGGCGCGGCGGAAAACGGCTGCGGTCCCTCGGGCAATCGCGTGGTCGGGGACCCTGCCTGCGGGCTCGGCCCGCCGTCAGAGCAAGCTTTCCAGCAGCAGACGCATCTTGCGCATTTCCGAATCGTGATCGACGTCCGGCATGGGGTTCATCTGGACGCTCAGGGCACGTCGATAGTGCACGCGGCGCAGCTGGCTGATCAGTCGGCTGTATTCGATCTCTCCCTGGCCGATACGGACCTGAGGCGATTCTTTGCGACTGTCTCGCAAGTGGACATGGTACACATACTTAAGAATGTGCTCGTACCCACGGGCCGCGTAGGGTCCACACACGAACGTCGTGGGATCGAATGTAACACCCAGGCCTCTCACATTTTCGCAGAGCACGACGATGGTGTCAGGATCCTGTGAAAGCCGGCCCACTTGATTCTTGATGCTTACCAGCACCCCTTCTCGAGTGGCAATCCGCACCAATTCACGAAGGTGTTCCACTTCTTCATTGAAGGGAGTTCCCAGCTCGGCCGAGGGAACCGTCAGGGAGACGACCTTGGTGGCTTTGCAGAGCTTGCAGCAGGCTTCGAATTGGCGGTAGTGTTCTTCTCCCGTGGCCACGATCTGGGCCGAGTAGGCTGCCACATCCAGGCGATGGCTGTCGCGACAGACGTGGATAGCCCGGTCCAGGCTTTCGGCCACCTCGGTGGGTTTCAGCTGGTTTCCGTTCTCATGAATGGCGATCTCGACCGCGGAGTATTCCATGTCCGCGAGCTTTTCGATGGCGGCCAGCAGGTCGAGTTCCGGATAACAGTCGGTGGAGGCGACGACGAACACGGGCAATTCCTCGAGAATTCGCGGAGCGAGAGGCAGGAGTCACGGCATTCCGGGCAAGCTTAACGCGATGTCGACCTTTGTCGCAACACCAGGGCGATACCAAGTGCCGAACCACCGGCACCAGGTCGGGCGAGGCAAGATGTGGATCGCGGGTCCCCTCGATACCGCCTCCTGCCTATAATCCTTAGCTGGCAAGCTGGGTTGCGAGCCAGCCGATGCCCCCTTCCGAGGAACTGCCGATATGAACGGACCACAGGATGACCATGCGGCGTCACACGATCGCTCGCACCACGCCGTGACGCCTGCGCTGCAAGGGGGAGTGCCACCGAATATCGTGATTCAGCAACGGGACGGACGCTTCGCCCGCTGGTTTGCCTGGCTGGGCTGGATGGGACTCCTGATCTGCCTCCCGATGCTGATGGGCCTGGCCGTCAGCCGCCGCGACTATTTTGACACCACCGACGGCATCCAAGAAAAGTTTGTGGCCGGTTCCCCCACGGCCACCTCGAAGATTGCCGTGATTGACGTCAGCGGCGTCATCATGGAGGGTGACGGCTTCGTCAAGAAACAGATCAATCGCATTCGCAAAGATGATGCCGTCAAGGGAGTCGTCATCCGAATCGATTCGCCCGGGGGTACGGTCACGGGCTCCGATTATATTTATCACCATCTGGTGGAACTGCGCAAGGATCGAAAACTGCCGATGGTGGTCAGCATGGGCAGCATGGCTGCCAGCGGTGGCTATTACATCGCCATGGCGGTGGGGGATCAAGTGAAATCGGTTTTTGCGGAGCCCACAACCACCACCGGGTCGATCGGGGTGATCATTCCGCACTACGATGTGAGCGGCCTTCTCGCGCGATTCGACATTCGTGACGATTCGATAGTGAGTCATGATCGGAAACAACTCTTGAGCATGACTCGGCGTGCCACCGAAGACGATCGCAAGATCCTCAAGAGCTATGTGGATGATTCGTTCGATCACTTCAAGGAGATCGTGCGATCGGGGAGACCCTTGTATCGGGACGAACCGGACAAACTGGACCAGTTGGCCACCGGGGAGATCTTCACGGCCAAGCGTGCCAAGGAACTGGGGCTCGTCGACGAAATTGGCTTTGTTGAGGAGGCCGTGGCGAGGGTGACGGAGCTGGCGGGCCTGGAGCCGGGCAAGGTCCGCGTGGTGACGTATCGAGCGCCCATGTCGGTGCTTCAAGCCGTGGGCGTGGCCCGAGCTCAGTCCTTGGACGATGGGTCCCCCTGGGTCGCACCCTTCATCCCGCGGGCGTACTACTTGCTCACCACGCTGCCTCCCTTCCTGGGAACTAACCGCGTACGCTAAATGACCGTGCGCGATTTGTGGACAATGGCTTCACCCTCCCTTCGGGAGGGCCGAGCGCAGCGCGGGGAGGTGGAGCGACCGTGACATCAACACACGGAACACCCCACTTGCCGTCGACGCGTCAGGGGGCTCCGGCCTCGGCTCGGTCGACCTCCCGGGGCACGTGCCGAGTGCCCATGTAGCGAGCATCCAACGTCAAAGATGCGATCCGCCTGACGGGTGCCGCACTCGCAAGAAATGGGTTCGCCGGTTCATGGGAAGGGCCAGTAACCGGCGGATCTGTTCCACCAGTGCACGCTCACTTTCCTTCTTCAGCGCCTCTTCCTGAGCCTTACGTATCGTCGTGGCTTTCTTTTTCATGAAGCGTTTTTTCCAGGATGCCGAGCACAGCCAGGTCCCGGTCGCGACCCGCGGACCGCTTACTCCGAATAATGTCTGTCAAACTGGCGATCAGGAGCTCGTGACGACCGAACTGCAACCGAAATGCCCGAGCGCGCAGTCCTTCGTAGGAACGTATCCCGTGCAGCCGGGACATGAAATCGAGCTGCATGCCGCGGTTGTCATTCATCATGCGAAACAAGTCGGAGACCGGATAATAGGGCTTAAGGATAACCGCTCCCAAATCGAGGGCCACAGCCTTAAGCTTCTTCAGTGTTACCGGCGTCTTGCGAAACATGAAATCGATGTCGAGCGTCGTAACGGGCGCGCCCTGCAGGGCCGCTGCGGCATTCCCCACCATCACCGCTTCGAACCGGCGCTCCTGAAAGGTCCTTGCAATCGTCGTCAGTAGCGGCGCTGCGTTCATGCGTTCCCTAGGATTGCGTACTCCATGCCGCCTGGTCTCACCGAGGCCGCGACGCAGCAACATTTCCCTTCTTTCAGCCCATGGAACAGGTAACTGGACGTTTTGGTGCGGGGGACACCGTCGTTTCTGCGAGCCCTTTCGCCCCTGGCTTGCGCATCGAATTGCAAGGTGCCTGTGGTTTGACAGGCTGCACTCCATCATACCTCGCTCTTCCTTCGGGAGGCGAGGCGAACGTGTTCCGGCCGGCGAGTGCGTCATGGGAAGCGCTACGGGGCAAGTCCGGGAGCGTTTGCCGCGGGACAATTGGCCCCTTTCGCGGACGAACGATTGTGCTCTAAAACTAAGGTACTTCACACGGCCAAGGCCAGGGAGCTCAGCGTGGGAATTGGCGATTGGGTCAGCGGAAGAGTCTTCCGCCTGGTTCACGAGAATAATCTGGTCTACAACACCTGCTGGGAAGACCCCCGCCTGGACCATGAAGCACTGCAATTGACGGAGGAGGATCGGGTCCTCGTCATCACGTCGGCTGGCTGCAATGCGCTCGACTACGTCTTGCGAGAACCCGCGCAGGTCGTGGCGGTCGACATGAATCCTCGACAGAACGCCCTTCTGGAATTGAAGATCGCCGGAATTCGGCGTTTGCCGTTTCACGACTACTTCCAGATGTTCGGCGAGGGACGGCTACCGCGGGCCGGAGCAATCTACCAGTCGCACTTGCGGGACAGCTTGTCCCCCTGGGCCCAACGCTATTGGGACCGTCGCATTCGATTCTTCGATCATCCGAGCCGGCCCTTCTACTTCCGCGGCACGTCGGGCAGCTTTGCCCGCATGATCAACTGGTATATCGACAAGGTGATCCGCTCGCGGCCCCAGGTGGAGGCACTTTTGCAGTCAAAATCCCTGGAAGAACAGCAAGCCATCTACCACCAGCAACTCAAACCCCGATTCTGGACCAAGCCCCTGCGATTCGTGATGGGGCGCGATACCACCCTGTCGATGGTAGGGGTCCCACGCGCACAGCGGCGTCAGGTCGAATGTGGCTACGACGGCGGGATCGTGCGGTTCATCGAAGATTGTCTGGATGCCGTCTTTGGTCAGCTCCCCATCCAGGACAACTATTTCTGGCGGGTCTATATCACGGGTAAGTACGAGCCGACCTGTTGTCCCGAGTATCTGAAACCGGACAGCTTCCATCGCTTGAAAGACGGGCTGGTGGACCGCATCGAGATTCACACGAACTCGGTCCAGGGGTATTTGGAGACGCACCAAGCCCCCATTTCCCGATTCGTATTGCTGGATCACATGGATTGGCTTTCGAGCCACCGGTTCGCCTGGCTGGAATCCGAATGGCAGGCCATCCTGCGGCGGGCCACGTCGCAGACGCGGTTCCTGTGGCGAAGCGGCGGGCTGCGCACCGATTTCGTGGACCGCGTTCGCGTCGATTGGGCAGGACGTAGCCGGCGACTGGGTGACTTGCTGCACTATCACGTCGACTGGGCCCAGGCCCTGCATGCCCGCGACCGGGTCCATACCTACGGCAGCTTCTATATCGCCGATTTGGCCGCGTGAGACGCCCAGGCATGGGAATCGCTTCGGACCTCAAGGTCCTCTACCACCTGGCCTTCAAACCCGTACGGGGACGAGACCACTCCGAACGCATGGAATCGTTCTACTCAGGCCAGGCCGCGGGCTATGACGACTTCCGCCGACGACTGCTCCAAGGCCGTGAAGCGCTGTGGCAGCGCCTGCAGGTTCCGGCCGACGGTGTGTGGGTCGACCTGGGGGGAGGCACCGGATCCAACCTGGAATACTTGGGTGAGTCGATTCGCAAGTTGCGGCGCGTCTATGTCGTCGACCTGGCGCCCTCATTGCTCGAAGTCGCCCAGGAACGCGCCCGGCAACGAGGCTGGAACCATGTCGAAACCGTGGTCGCGGATGCCACGACATTCACTCCCCCCGAGGGCTCAGCCGACGTGGTCACCTTCTCCTATTCCCTCACCATGATCCCGGACTGGTTTGGTGCAGTCGACAACGCCCAGCGCATGCTCCGCGAAGGGGGAGAGTTGGGCGTCGTCGATTTCTACGTTTCGCGGAAGCATCCGCAACAAAAGCACGCTCGGCATGGCTGGTGGACCCGTTCGGGGTGGCCCGTCTGGTTCGCGAACGACAATGTGTTCCCCTCGCCTGATCATGTACCCTATCTGCATCGACATTTTCAGGTGGTGAGTTTCGACGAACGGCGGGCCAAGGTTCCCTACTTGCCGTTCGTCCAAGCGCCCTACTACGTCTTCGTCGGGCGGAAATGCGCGGCCCAAGACTCGTGCTGAACGAGGCTGCTCGTTCCGCATGTCCCTGGGACCGAAATCTGATACAGTGTGGTATTCGCCAAGGACGAAATGTATCGACCGTTCCGGGAAGTCCGGCATGAGGCAAACCCACCGCAACCAGCCCATCGCCGCACGGGCCATCGCCGTCGGTCTGACGGTAATGTGGGTCTGGTGCACGTGTGGTTGCGGCTCAGGCTCCTCTCCCCCCAGGGGTGTTGCGGACGTGGCGCCTGAAAAAATGGCACCGCCAAAGGCACAGGGGGAGCCATCCCCGGAACGCCTCGAACCGGCCCTCAAGGAGGCCAATACGGCGAGTACGAATCACCGGGACTCGACGACCCCGGCGCGCCTTTCGGACCTCTTGCTGGGCGAAGAGGCGCTCGAGGCCCTCAAGGCCCGGGAGACCCATGCGGACGAAACCGACCCATCCTCGGTGCGATCGTCCTCCGGCAACCGGAACGAACGGACCAAAAGCCCCGCCGAACTGGCCCGCTTGGGCATTCGCGTCATCCCGGGCACCCATGTTCAACTTTACACGGACCTGCCCAGCGGCCCCGAAATCGACGGCATACCCCACCTCTTTGATCTGGCGGTGCCCGAATGGGCCGCGTATCTGGGGGTCCCCGCCGACCGGATTGCCGGCTGGCAGCTTCGCGGCTACTTGATGTCCGATCCCGAGAAGTTCCGCCAGGCCGGACTCTTGCCGGAGGACCTGCCCCCATTTCGGCATGGGTTCCAAGAAGGGGACCAGTTCTGGGTGCGCGAGCAGCCCACCGATTATTTTCGTCGTCATCTCGTGCTGCACGAAGGGGTCCACGGATTCATGCGTGACCTGCTGGGTGGCACGGGACCGCCCTGGTATCGCGAGGGAATGGCGGAGTTCCTGGCGACACACCGGTACAAGGGGGGCAAGATTGCCGTGGGCATCATGCCCGCTCGGCGGGACGACGTGGAGGGGTGGGGGCGAATCGATGCCATCCGCCGCGCGTTTCAGGCGGAACAGGCCATCATGCTGCGCGACGTCTGGAAATTCGAAACCCGACAGTTTCTGGAGGACGAACCCTATGCCTGGAGTTGGGCCGTCGTTGCCTTCCTCGACGGGCATCCCGAATACCGGAATCGATTCCGCGATATGGTCGCCTATGTGCCCAATGAATCGGTGACCTTCACACGTCACTTGGAAATGCAACTCTTGGACGAATTACGGGAACTGGATGAACAGTGGCAGATTTTCGTGGCAGATATCGATTACGGGTATGACTTCCGAAGGAACGCCGTTACGTTCGCCCCAGGCCGCGAACTGCCGCCCGAAGGCGCCACCTGCCGCATTCAGACCGATCGTGGCTGGCAAAGTTCCGAGCTGCGGGTCGAGGCAGGCAAGACCTACCGGATTCGGGCGGAAGGACCGTTTCAAATCGTCAAGGGACCACCCGCCTGGATCAGCGAACCAGGGGGCGTCACCCTGCGTTACCACCGAGGGTCTCCCTTGGGAATGCTGATGGGCAATGTTCGCCTCGACCAGTCCCAGCCGGGCCTTTCCGATCTGGCCATCCCCGTGCGGGTCGGCAGATCTCGCTACATTAAGCCGGCGGGGAGTGGAACGCTCTATTTGATGATCAACGACCACCCCGCGGAATACGCCGACAATCAGGGTGAAATCACGGTCCAGGTACAGCCGGTACCAGATCGGGAGGCCGACCAGAAGCCGTAGTCGCTGTACCCGCAACGGCGAATCACGAAGGTACCGAGGAAATGCCGGATGACTCAACTCGCTAAGTCCGATCCCGCTGTCTGGGAAGCCATTCAGGCCGAATCACGCCGCCAGCGCGACGGCCTGGAGATGATCGCCAGTGAGAACTACACCAGTCCTGCCGTCATGCAGGCCGTGGGCAGTGTACTCACCAACAAGTACGCCGAAGGGTATCCCGGCAAGCGCTACTATGGCGGATGTGAGTACGTCGACGTCGTGGAAGACCTGGCCCGGGACCGAGCCCGGCAACTCTTCGGTGCCGAGCATGCCAATGTTCAACCCCATTCGGGTTCGCAGGCGAACCTGGCCGTCTACATTTCGGTGCTCTCCCCTGGCGACAGCGTGCTGGGACTCGACCTGGCGCACGGTGGACACTTAACGCACGGGATGAAGCTGAACATCTCGGGACGACTGTACCGATTCGTCAGCTACGGAGTGAGGCCGGACACGCATCGCCTCGACATGGATCAGGTGGCCGCGTTGGCTCGAGAGCACCGGCCCAAACTGATCGTGGCAGGTGCCAGCGCCTATCCGCGCGAGATCGTCCATGCCCCCTTCGCTGAAATCGCACGCGAAGTAGGGGCCGTCCTCATGGTCGATATGGCGCATTACGCCGGACTCGTCGCCGCAGGATTGCACGACAACCCGGTTCCCGTGGCCGACTTTGTCACGACCACCACGCACAAGACCCTGCGGGGGCCACGGGCTGGACTGGTCCTGTGTCGCGAAATGCACGCCAAGGAACTGGACCGCAGCATCTTTCCCGGACTGCAGGGGGGACCGCTGATGCATGTTGTGGCGGGCAAGGCCGTCTGTCTTGCCGAGGCCTTGCAGCCGACATTCCGACAGTATGCCCAGGCCATCGTGGAAAACGCCCGCGCGCTGGCCGAGGTCTTGCGACTGGGGGGCCTGGCGCTGGTGAGCGGCGGTACCGACAATCACCTCCTGCTCGTGGATGTCACTCCCCTGCAGATCGGTGGGAAAGTCGCTGAAAAAGCCCTGGAGGCTTGCGGAATTACCGTCAACAAGAACATGATTCCCTATGACACCCGCAAACCGGTCGACCCCTCGGGGATTCGCGTGGGGACCCCCGCCATTACCACGCGCGGCATGGGCGTCCGAGAAATGGAACAAATCGGAAAGTGGATGCTGAGGGCCCTGGCACACCCCGACGATGCCGCCGTGCACCAGGCCATTCGAGAAGACGTCCGCCAGCTCTGTCAGCAGTTTCCCGTCCCTGCCGATGAAGGAACTCGATGACCAGTCGTATCCTGATCGCGGATGACAACGAGGCCAACGTTGAGCTGTTGGAAGCGTACCTCGTCGACGTCGAATGCGAGATTGAACGGGCCTATGATGGATCGGAAACGCTGTCCAAAGCACGTTCCTTTCAGCCTGACCTGCTGCTGCTCGACGTGATGATGCCGAAGCTCAGCGGTTTCGAAGTCTGCAAGAGCCTTAAGGACGACCCCCAGCTCCGGCGCATCATGATCCTGATGGTCACTGCCTTGAACGAACTGGGTGACATCGAGCGGGCCGTGGCAGCCGGCACCGACGATTTCCTCTCGAAACCGGTGCAAAAGGTGGAATTGCTGAAACGCGTTCAGAACATGCTTCGACTGAAAGATGTATCCGACGAACTGGAACGGCTGCGCCGCTATATTCAAGAAATGGAAGAAACGCTGCAGCGCCGCCCGTAGCGACGCGGCCTGCGGCATAGGTCACCCGCCTGGGAATTCAGGGCATGGGAGCACCGGCGGGAGGCCTGTGCCACCGGCCCACCAACCTATCCCTGCGAATCGTTCGAGCATGAACCGAGTACTGGCCGGAATCATCATCCTGGGGGTCCTGATCGGGCCTCCCTGGCAACAGGCGACCCGGGCCCACGACCCGCCGGCCCAGGCCCACGCCGACCGGGCGCAGGTCGCCAGGTGGGTTGCAGCCCTGGGAGCACCCGCCTATCGCGATCGGGAAGATGCCGAGGCGGCGCTGCGAGGGTTGGGGCTCGAGGCCTTCGAACTGCTGAGCGAATACGCCGACCACGACGAAATGGAGGTCCGGCTGCGGGTCCGAGCTGTCCTGCACGGACTGCGTGGCCTGCACCTGTTTCACGACATCGACCCACTGCTGCTGCTGCGACTCAAAGGCTACGAAAACCTGGGCCGCACTGCCCGGCTGACCCGCGTAAGCCAACTGGGAAACTGGGCCCCGCAGCAAGGCATCGATGCACTGACCCGAATCGCTCGCTTTGACGAAGACGAACTCATTTCAAAGCAGGCGGCACTCGAGGTCCTGCAGTCCCAGATGCCCACCGATCCCGATCGGATCCGCACGCTCTGCGACTTGGTCGAACGCAACGAGGGGGCGAGCACCCGGCCCGCGGTGAAGTGGTTGCACGAGTACCTCGAAGCCTGGCGTGACCCGGCCAGCGCCGTGGACCGCTGGGAAAAAATCCTTGCCCAAGAGTCAAAACAGTTCGCCGAGAATCCCGAGCGATCGTCCGATGCCATTCTCCGTGGCTTGAAACTGACGTTGCTCGATGCCCAGCTCCGTGCACACCAGATCGACGCCGCCAAGCCCTGGATCGACGAATTCTCGCAACATGCCACGCGGAACCGCGAGTTTCTGTCGACCTGGCTGGTATGGCTGCTCCACCGCCAACAGGGAAACGCGGTGGTGGCCCTTCGGGAGGACCACAAGGAACTGTTCGACAACAATCCCCTGGCGCTCTATCTCGTGGCGGAAGCTCAGCTGCGGAACCAGCAGAAGGAGGCGGCCGAAGCCACCATCTTATTGGCCCAGAAGGCGGTCGCTAACAGTGACACGCGCCGGATCGTGGCCCAGTGGCTGGATGGGTCCCGCGGCCAGTTCGATTGGGCCGAACATGAGTTCCGCCGCATTCTGGAAATCGAACCGATTGAAGCACCCATTCACTGGATGGCTTGCAAGGACCTGTCGGAAATGTTGCACGATCTGCAACGCGATCTCGAGGCCGGGCAGGTACTGCAGACCGTGGTTGATGCCTGCGGCGAATCCGAACCCCTGATGCAGGCACTGGAACAGGACGGCGCCGGAGTCGATGAAATCGCGGCCCGCATGCACGTGTTCTATGCCGAGCACTTTCGGCAGAAGGGAGACGAAAAGGGACAGCTGGAACATCTGGAAAAGGGGTTCGCTCGCGACCCCTCCGAGGTCGATCTCTTGATCGCGCGTCATCGGTTCCCGAATGCCACGCCGGAGTTTCGACAGAAGACGCAGGCGGCCATTCAAGCTGCCTGCGACCGCTATGAACAGGAAATTCGAGGCCAGCTGCAGGAATGGGATTCGGGAGGCGGACTGGAACTGGCAGACTACTTTCACCTGAACCTGGCGCAGACCTACAACATGTATGCCTGGCTGGTGGCGAATACCGACGGCGACTTCGCCAAGGCGCTGGAGTACAGCCGGCACTCCCTGGAACATGCCCCAGGCACCGATGCCTACCTCGATACACTGGGGCGCTGCTATTTCGCCGCCGGAACGTTGGACCAGGCGATTGCCTATCAGCAGCTGGCCTGCGAACGGGCCCCGCACGAACAACAGATCCAGCGTCAGCTCGCCTACTTCCTGCAGCAGCGGGCTGCGCGCCCGAATCCTCCGTAAATTCCAGTGAGCTTCCTGGCAGCATGAAAGAGCACCATGGTCCGATCGTGCAATGCCTTGGCGGCGCGAGCTGGTATCGTACTCTCGATCGTGGCGGTAGCAGGTTCGGCCGTCCCCTCGCGGTCTGAGGAGCTGCGGATCGGCGTTGCCAAGGCGGTGGTGACACCCCAGGTCGATGCGACGAGTGGCCCCGTCTGGATGGCAGGCTTCTCAACCGGGCGGCGCGCCACGCGCATCCACGACGATCTGTATGCGCGGGCCATGGTCATCGAACGAGGCCACACGCGCGTGGCGATCGTCGCCCTCGACTTCATCGGCTACTCCTATCCCGACGTGCTGGCTTGCCGGGAACAGCTGAAGGCGAGCCGACCGGATCTCGCCGATCTGCATGTCATCATCTGTTCCACACACAACCACGAAGGGCCCGATACGATCGGAATCTGGGGACCGACGCTGCCGATAAGCGGTGTCGACCCCGAGTACATGCGGCACGTACGCGAGACCATCATCCGCGTCGTCGCCGCCGCCGCGGACCAGGCAGAAAGGGCTCAGCTGCGTTTTGCGGAAGCACGCACGCCGGAACTGATCGACGACAGCCGGCTGCCGCGTGTCATCCACGATACGATCCACATCATGCACGCACAGCGAGCTGAGGATCAACAGCCCATCGGATCGATCCTGCTCTGGCACAGTCATCCCGAAGCGCTGGGGGGCGACAACACCGAAATCACCGCCGATTTCCCCGCGTACGCCATCGCGGAAGCGGAAGCCGCCTTGGGTGGCATCACCATTTACCTCAGCGGCACCGTCGGCGGGCTCTTGGGCCCCCTGGGTGTCCACCTCCACGACGAATCGACGGGAGCGGAGGTCCCGCGAAAGACCTTTGCCCATGCCGAGCAGATCGGACGAAGCGCCGGACGCATTGCGGTAGCCGCCCTGAAATCGGCACAGCCCGTTCCAATCGACCACCTTGACGCAATAGTCGAAACCATCGATCTGCCCGTGGGCAATCCCTTGTTCCGGTTGCAGATGGCCACCGAGGCAGGACTTCGCCCCCTGTATACCGACGGCAGCGTCGATACCCGAACCGAAACGGTCGCACTTCACTTGGAACAGGATCCCGTGCTGCGTGACTGGTTCGCACGACTCAAGACGAACATCGGCCCCCTGGCAGATCTGATCAAGGGACTCCCGTATCGAATGGGCGCCAACCTTCGCACCGAACTGAATGTGATGACCCTCGGTCCGGCTCAGTTCATCACCATTCCCGGAGAACTCTACTCGGAACTGGCAATCGGCGGAATTCAGACGCCTCAAGATCCCGGTGCCGACTACCCGAACGCTCCCTCGGAACCCGCTCTCAGGGAGTTGATGCAAGGGCAATTCAAGTTCGTCATCGGCCTGGCCAACGATGAACTGGGCTACATCTTGCCCAAGTCCCAGTGGGACGTGGAGCCACCATACGCCTACGGCAAGGAGAAACCGCAGTATGGCGAGATCTTCTCGGTGGGACCCGAAACCGCCAGTCGAATCGCCCAAGGATACGCCAGACTGCTCGGCGCCACAAAGCCATCGAGGGAATAGGACTGCGTCGAGCTGGCACCAGACCCGCTTTCGACTCTCGTGGTTGCTGTGCGACTGGTGGAAAATCAGGACATGCATGCGGCACCCGCAGCCGAGGATGATGGGAATTCGCCTGTCGCACCGAATGGTGAACGGGATGCGTTACTGACGCAGCTGCGTACAACGGTCGCCACGGGTGAGGGATGGGATGAGATCGCCCGTCCGTTTGGCCCGCGACTGAGGTCGATGATCCAGATCCGGATGCAACCCAGGCTCCGGGGCAGGATCGATGCCGAGCACTGTTCCGCAGCAACCTCCGTTGCCTTGGCCGCGAGCCTGATCGGAAAGCTGACCACTCCGAGCGCCGCCGCCGTGATGGCCGAGCTGCGGTTGCAATTGGAAGCCGCGCTGAATCAGCTCGAGGACGTCGATCACGGACGTGGGAAACACCGCCTTGGCCTGGAGCGCGGATGGACGATTGATCGCCAGCGCCGGAGATTACGGTCCAACATTCATCCGTCATGTCCGGACGGCGAGTTGATCTCAGTGCTGGATAGTTCATGCATTCGAGCCGCGTTTGCCCACGGCGGATACCTGCTCGCAACGTCAGGATGGGAGGGTACGACGGAATTGTGGGATGCGGTCTCCGGCAAGAAACTTGGGGACGCCGCGGGATACGCATTGCGGCTCTCGCAAGATGGCCAACAGATCGGGTTCTATGACAACCGAGGGATCGGTTTCTGGGATGTCGCGCCTCAGGTCGAGTGTCGCACTATTCGGCCAGCTTCACTAGGGCGTTGGCAACCAATCGATCATTGCATGTACAGCTCGGATTTCGGCGTCGGTGGCGCAGCGGCGGGGCAGTTGGCAACGTGCGGGACGTCGGGTGTATGGCTCTGGAACCGCCTTACCGGACAGGAGCTGGTCCATCTGGAGTGCGGCTCCACTCGGTCAGCACTGTTCCGCGACGATGGCCGCGGACTCGTGTCGAGCTTCACGATGAACGGATACTATTATTGGCCCTTGCGACGCGAGGTGACCGGCGGTTCCGACATCCTCAAAGTCGGCCCCCCAGAACTGCTCCAGGAACTTCGGCAGCAGGATTTCTCAGCGGTGACTGGCAGGCCGCCATCGATGCCCTGACGAAAGCGGAGCAGCTATCTGCCAACCCCACACTGCCTCACAACGCCTATTTCCTGGCCATGGCACACTGGCAACGGGATGACAAGTCCACGGCCCGCGAGTGGTACGCGACCGCTGCCAATCGCCTCGAACAACTCAATTCTGGGCCTGACAAAGTCCTGTCAAACCTCCGCTACGAGGCCCAGGCGCTGTTGGGCGAAAGTAGCCGTCACGCTCCGTCGTGACGGCCATAAAGCCACCTCGCCTCCACAAATGCCCTAGACTTCCTACCCGCACGATGCCATTCCGCACCTTCGTCCTCACGGCGGAGCGTGAGGACTACTGTAGCCGTCACGCTCCGTCGTGACGGCACCTTGTGGCTGCAAGCGACAAGAAACCGCCTGCTCCACCCCAGCCACTCCGCGCCGCTTTCTCCCCAATATGCTGCAACCTGTCCCAGATTGACAAGCAAGGCCTGATACGTGATCATTTGTATCGTATGGCTCGATCCGAAAGCCATTGCCTTATAGACGGGGCGGCGCCTGATTGCCGTCACGTCGGAGCGTGACGGCTACCATGGTCCAAGTCTTCGATCCCACACAGGACTGGTCGGTCGTTGAACGGCGGCTTCCGCATTGGACACAGGCGAGGACACTTTGCTTCATTACCATCCGGATGTGGGACTCAATTCCCAGGGATGCGCTGCAACGGCTGCTACGCGAACGTGCGGAATGGCTGCGACGACACGGAATTTCATCCAGTGACGCGGATTGGCGATTGAAGGTTGAACGTCTCGAAAGGCCTCAACGCTTGCAATTCAAACGGCTCATCTGGCAGCGCTGGGATACAAGCCTGGGCGAATGCCACGGCAGTTGTGTGCTGCGGGAACCAAAGCTTGCCGAGATCGTAGCCGACAGCCTGTCCCACTTCCACGGTGATCGTTACTGGCTCACCGACCTCGTGATCATGCCCAACCATTTCCATGCGATTGCCGTATTTCGGGACGAGTCTGGCATGCTGGCCCAGTGCGAATCATGGAAGCACTTCACTGGGAACAAGCTCAACCGCATTCTCCGCCGTGACGGCCGCTTCTGGCAGCAGGACGGCTTCGACCATTTGATTCGCAGCGTCGAGCAGTTTGAGTACCTCCGGCGGTACATCGCGGACAATCCGCGAGTGGCCCACCTTCCTTCAGGCGAGTTCGTGCATCGGACGTATAGTAGCCGTCACGCTCCGTCGTGACGGCCATGAGATCCGTCGTCGGCGGAACTCCCTGGTCCTATCGACGTGGTACCCATGGTTTTGCGGGAGCAGTCCCAACTTGTGACGCTGCCGGTCCAGGGCTCGCTCCGCCGGCCAGAATCATCCCAAGAACACCCTGCACAAGACACCGGGATGGGCGACGATGTTACAATTGACGCCGAATGGCGCGCAGGAGCAATTCCCGGCGGGTCCATCGAGGTCGTGGGAAGTTATGGAAACGCCGTTCGATGTGTGGATCGTCGGTGATTAGCATCGACCGGCCCGCTTCCATTTCATGCCACCATGAGGACGTCACTATGAACTATTCCAGGGCACTTGTGTTGTGTTTGCCACTGCTCGTATGCACCGTGCGCGGACTTGCGGCGCCTCCCGAGGAGGAACTCCCTCCACCACCGGAGGGCAAAGCATGGCAGTTGATCTGGCACGATGAGTTCGACGGTACCACACTCGATGAGTCGAAGTGGGAATCGCCCCCCGATGGCCAGCGCCGCGACGGGTGGTGGCTGAAACGCGCCGTTTCCCTGGATGGAAATGGCTGCCTGGCCATCAAGACATACAAAGAAGGTGACCGCTACGTCGACGGTTGCGTACGAACTCGCGGCAAGTTCGAGCACGCATTCGGCTACTATGTCGCGCGCATTCGGGCACACGACCAGCCAGGCCATTGGCCGGGATTCTGGCTCTATCACGGTAGCGTAGGCAGAGTCGGCGACGAAGGCCGGGACGGGTCCGAAATCGATATCATGGAGAAACCCCGACTCGATAATCACGTCTGCCACACCATCCACTGGGATGGTTATGGCAAGGAACACCAGTCGGCCACGAAAGATACTGAATTGACCGGCGATATCCATGGATTTCATACCTACGGCGTGCTGTGGACACCCTCCGAGTACGTCTTCTACGTCGATGGAGTCGAGACATGGCGCACGGCCGCCGGAGGCGTGTGCCAAGTGCCTCTCTACATCAAATTGAGCGACGAGATTGCAACTTGGGTCGGAGATATCACCAAAGCCGATTTGCCCGACACGTTCCTGGTTGACTACGTTCGCGTCTACGACGCGACGACACCGTGATCGGGGAGGCCTAGCTACCACCGATCGCTGCAGGGGCGTGCGGCGTAGGGGGCCAGCCTGAATCTCCCATCGGCAAGCGATGGGGATCAAGGAACCGGATTCTCTCGGCCAGCGACAATTTCAGGATGTCCTGCGTGGTATCCTGACACGGCATGGCGGAGATCGCGTTGGAAGAGTCCCAGCGCACCGGAAGTGACCGCCTCGCGCTCCGCGAAGCGACGTGCTGTAGCATCACGGACTCCACCTGAGGCCACACACCACGGCGGCTGTGGAACCGTATTGTATACCTTTGGGTGCTGAATTACGATTGGCTTGCGCTAGATCGCCGGCAGGATTCGGGAGTTGCGAAACCCAGTGCGAGGAACCAAGGATGAGTATCGGGCCCGGACATCGTGTGACGCGTCGTGATTTTCTGGCCGTTTCGGGGACGGGGGCCGCGCTGGCGGGCATCTCGCCCGGGCTCCTCGCGCAAGAGGATGCACGCAGTCCGATACCACTTCGTGAATTCGGGAAAACCGGGGTGAAGGTGCCGGTCCTCGGCATTGGAACGGCGCCGGCTGGTTTCCGCGGCCGCACGGAAGCGGCGGAATTCTTTGGGCAATGTCTCGATCGAGGCCTGTTCTATCTCGATACAGCCCCTGAGTTTGCTGGATATGGTCAAGCCCAGATCGCGCTGGGTGACGTCTTGAAGACGCGGCGGAAGGAGGCGTTCGTGGTCACCAAGTGCGCCGAGCCCGACGGAGAGAAGGCGCTCGCACTGCTGACCAAGAACCTCCAGGAGCTGCAGACCGATTACGCGGACGTCGTTTATGCCCATTCGATCGGTTCCGACAATATGGACCCGGCGACCGTGATGGGACCCAATGGCGTTCTGAAGGCGCTCGGCAAGGCCCAGCGCGATGGACTGGTGCGATTCATCGGTGTCAGCGGCCACAATCGACCGGCGCGGTTTCTCGACGTGCTGCGTGATTTCGAGATTCAAGTGATGATGACGGTGGCCAGTTTCGTGTCGCGACACATCTATGACTTCGAGACTCAGGTGTGGCCCGAGGCGAGCAAGCGGGGCATTGCCCTGGCCGCCATGAAGGCCTTCGGCGGCACCATCGGGCCGCGGGAACTGCCTCGGGGCGCTCGTATCCCCGCGGAAGACCTGCAGAACGCGTATCGCTATGCGGAGGGCCTGCCCGGAGTTTCCGTCGTGGTGCTGGGGCTCCGTGACACGGAAGAGCTGGACCAGGGCACCGAATGGGTCAGGACCTACGTGCCGTTCGACGATGCGGAACAGGCGGCGATCCTCGCACGCGGCAAGGAGCTGGCCAGCCAGTGGGGTGAGGTCTATGGGGCGATCGTCTGAGCGATGGGTCCATCGCAACTTCCACCATCCTTGCGGAGCAGCGCCATGATTCGGATGTTTCCCCACGTGCGTTGGTCACGAGTCTCTGCCGTCCTCGGTGCCTGGTTCCTCGTGTCGACCACCGCGGCATCGCGCGCCGATATCACGCTCTGCGAAAACGGCCGCAGCCCCTACCAGATCGTCATCGCATCCGGCGCCATGGCGTCCGAACGCTTCGCCGCGGCGGAGTTGCAGCGATACTTGGAGAAGATTTCGGGCGCACGGCTTCCGATCGTGGTCGATAGCGAACCGCGCCGTGCGAACGAAATCGTGCTGGGCGCGGCGACCATCCCAGACAGTGCGGAGAATGGGGGGCCTGCCGCTCCGAATCGCCCCGATGGATTTACGCTGCGGACCCTCGGAGATCGACTGGCGATCACAGGAGCCGGACCCCGGGGGACCCTTTACGGCGTCTATGCGCTCTTGGAAGACACGCTGGGGGTCCGCTGGTTCACCCCCGATGTGGAGTCCGTTCCCCACAAAGACCGAGTCGTGCTCGCGGACCTGAACGAAGCGCATGCGCCTGCTTTCGAGTACCGCGAGGTGTACTGGTCCGAGTTCATCCACCATGCGGACTTCGCCGCCAGGCATCGACTGAATGGCCACAGCTATCCCTTCGAGGACAGGCATGGCGGCCGCATGGCGGTGTATTTTCCCTTCGTTCATAGCTTCGACATGCTGGTACCTCCGTCCCTGTTCGAGACGCATCCGGAGTACTTCCCACTCATCGATGGACAACGCAAGAACGGCTATGTACAACGCTGCCTTTCCAATCCGGACGTACTCCGAATCGCGACGGAGCGCGTCCACCAGTGGATTCATCAACATCCCGAGGCGAACATTATCAGTGTCTCGCAGAACGATACGTTCAATAACTGCCAATGTCCGAGGTGCAAGGCGGTCGACGACGCGGAAGGGAGCCCCGCAGCCTCACTGCTCACGTTCGTCAATGCCATTGCGGAATCCGTGGAAATGGCGCATCCCGACATTCGGATCGATACGCTCGCCTATCAATACACGCGGAAGCCACCCAAGACCGTCCGGCCGCACAGGAATGTGATCGTACGGCTCTGCTCGATCGAATGCTGCTTTGCTCATCCATTCGAATCATGCCCGACCAACGAGAACCGGCAGTTTGTGGAGGACATCAGGGCCTGGCAGCATGTCGCGCCGTTACTCTATGTCTGGGACTACACCACCAACTTTGGGAACTACCAGCAGCCGTTTCCGAACTTGAAGGCGCTGCAGGGGAATGCCCAATTCTTCGCCAAACACCAGGTGAAGGGGCTGTTCGAACAGGGTAATTACTCCAGCGGCGGAGGAGGTGAGATGGAGCCACTCCGAGGCTACGTGCTCGCCAAGCTGCTGTGGGACCCCAGCGTCGATATCGATCGGATCACCGACGAGTTTCTGAACGGTTACTATGGCAAGGCGGCAGCCCCCCTGCGGGAGTATATCGCGCTGGCACACCAGCAGGTGGATACGGAGGGAGTGCACGCTCACATCTTCGACGGTCCCACGGCCCCCTACCTGACCGACGCGCTGCTCGACAGGGCAGAGACACTGTTCGACGAGGCGGAGCAACTGGCCGACAATTCAGATATTCGCGCGCGGGTCCAGGCCGCCCGTCTCCCCGTCTGGTATGTCAAGCTCGCCACCCACCGCGTCGACGGCGAAGAGCGAAGCATGCTGCTTGGTCGATTTCTGGAGACCGCGCGGCAGGCGGGACTGACTCACATCAGCGAGGGGCGAACGCTCGATGACTGGGCCCGGTCGGCCACGGACGCTTCGAATTAGTGGCTCATGGCATCGCCCTGAGGCCAGAAAAGCCGATAGGTTTGATAGCCACCGCCTACGTTGACAGCGCGATATCCGGCATGTCGCAAGATCCGGGTGGCCAGATATCCCCGCTGACCGACCTGGCAGAATACCGCGATTTCCCGTTCGCGTGGCAACTCATTGAGTCGACTTCGCAGCTCATCGATCGGGATATTCATCGCCTGCGGGATGGTTCCGCGCGAGAATTCTTCCGGAGTGCGGACATCGAGCAGCACCATGTCGTCGTCGCGTGCGGCCTTGCAGGCCGCTTCCACGTCCATCTGCGGATGATCGCCGCGCAGCAGCCCGGCCGCCACGAATCCGGCCATGTTGATCGGGTCCTTGGCCGCGCCGAACTGGGGAGCATAGGCAAGCTCTGCCTCTTCCAGGTCGAAAACGGTCATTCGCTTTTGGATGGCGAGTGAAAGAACATCGATGCGCTTGTCCACGCCAGGTCCACCGACCGCCTGGGCGCCCAGGATCTCGCCGGTTGTCGCATCGAATACCAGTTTGAGCGTCATTGGCGAAGCGCCCGGGTAGTAGGAGGCATGATCCGACGGATGAATGGCGATGCTTCGAAACGCGCGACCGGTTCGCCTTGCCACCTTTTCCGACATACCGACGATCGCCGCCGTGCGATCAAAGACCTTCACGATCGCCGTTCCCTGCGTGCCGCGAAATCGCGAATCTCGCCCGAAGACATGATCGGCGGCGATTCGACCTTGCCGGTTGGCGGGCCCGGCCAACGGTACCTGGGTTGCCGTCTGCGAGACAAAGTCCATGACTTCGATGGCGTCCCCGGCCGCGTAAATATCTGGATCGCTCGTCTGCAGGTGTTCATTGACACGGATACCTCCCCGCGGACCGACGGCGAGGCCGCATGCGACGGCGAGCTGATTCTCAGGGCGCACTCCAATTCCCACGACCACCAGTCCGCATCGAATGGCCTTGCCGGATTGCAAATGTACGACCAACCCGTTGGTCTCTTCGACCAACCGTTCGGCCGAATCGCCCAGCAACAAGGTCACTCCGTGCTCAATCAGACTTTGCACAATCGGCGTCGACATTTCCTTGTCGAGCGGCGGCAATACTTGATCCTGCAACTCGATGACCGTGGTGGCCACGTGTCGCAGGACAAGGTTCTCCACCAGTTCCAGTCCGATGAAGCCGCCTCCGATGACGACCGCATCCGTGACCCCGCGGACGAGGTGCTGTTTGATGTGGTCCGAGTCTTGCAGATTTCGCAGCGTGAATACTCGCGGCAGGTCGATCCCGGGAATCGGCGGACGAAGTGGCGCCGCGCCGGGTGCCAGAATCAATTTGTCGTACGTCTCCCAGAACTCGCGGCCAGACTCCAGATCCCGTACTCGCACTCGCTTGCCTGCCCGGTCGATTGCTTCCACCGCGTGACGGGTTCTCACGTCGAGGTTGAAACGGGCGTACAGCCGCTCGGGAGTTGTGACCAGAAGCTTATGGCGCTCCCGAATCTGATCGCCGATGTAATACGGCAACCCGCAGTTCGCGAAGGACACATCGGGGCCGCGCTCGAAGACAAGGATGTGCGCGTCTTCGGATAGCCGGCGCGCTCTGGCAGCGGCGGAGGCTCCCGCGGCCACACCTCCCACAATCACGAGTTTCATCGCTTGTCCATCTCCCTGGTGAACACCGTCAAACGCGACACGAATCGGGCGCGTGCTGGTTCCAAGGCATTCTGGCAAGCAGCATGCCCATGCCACAGGTATCTGTCACCCCTGAAAACACGAGGCCAGCACCGATGAAGGCGGCGAGCCCGAAAAAGGCCGGGTGGACCAGCCAACCAAGGACGACCCCCAAGAGCACGACCGAACCCGCAGTGATGCGAACTTGCCGTTCGAGCGACATGGCTGGTTGACCCCGGTCGACGGGCAGACCTGCAGCGACGCACGCCTCGGTGCCTCCTTCGACGTTGACGACACTGGGAAATCCGGCAGCGGAAAGTCTTTCGCATGCCTGCCGTCCCCTTCCCCCTTTCTGACAGATGACCAGGATCGGCTCCTCCGCAAAGCGTTGCCGCAGTGCGTCGGGGTCCAGATCGTGAAGGGGAATATTCCAAGCGCCTTTCAAGTGCACGTCACGAAACTCGGCGGGAGTTCGCACATCAATGATGTTGACCTTGCCGCCACTTCGCAGGAGAGAATCGAGTTCTTTCGGGACCATGCTGTTTGTCATTGTCATTACTCCCCATCGAGTCCAGTGGTCGCATCACGCTTCGGGATGCCACCGCCGCGCATTCGTAGCGAGGTTCGCCCCAATCCGCATCACGATCGGCCCGACTCGCCCGATCGCAACGGAGGCGTCACGACAGGCGAGGCGGCCAGGTCATGGGGCGGCCGAGCCCGTTGCCTGCAAGGACGCCGGCTCCACGGGTTGAGGGCGCGCGCGTTTCAGTTCCACACGATCGAAAACCGTACCTTCCGGGTCAATGGCCCGCATCCCTGCCGTACCATCCGAATGGAGTTCGACTTCCCACAGATGATTGCGCGACTCGGCCTTGGCCAGCCACCAACCGACCTCCGGGCTGGGGACCTCACGTGGGACAACTCCCCAGGCCCCGTCTCCCAGATACAAGATGCCATTGGCGTCGTCCCGCCGGTGGTTGCGAAGGGGATGGGTTCGCTTGAAATTATGGTGATCGTTTTCAAAGGCTGCCGAGATGCCATACCGTTCAAAGTGGGGCACCCAGTTCTTGCGAATGGCAACGGCCTTGGGTGCGTCAATGGGCAGGCCACCCTCGGGCGCCTTCGTGGTGCCGTAGGCAGGCCAGTGATACCCCACAAAGACAAACTCTTGATCGGCCCGATCGCAAAGCGCCTCACCCAGCCATTCCGCCTGCGCGCCGGCGATCGGCTGCGTGTGTTCCGAGTCCAAGAGGATCAGCGAGAGGTACTTTCCGAAATCGAGCGCGTAATACGAGCGATCCTGGGGCAGTTGAAACAGACTGTAAAAATAGGGCGCGTCTTCCTGCGGGTTCTTTCCCTCCGCCTCGCGGCGGACCTCATGATTGCCGATGGCCATAACGATCGGAATCAATCGCTTGTCCTTCGCCACACTGAATTCCTTCCACGATTGCAACCAGTCGATCCAGCGGGTCCCCGTCACTCCGTTGGCATAAGCCAAGTCCCCCAGGAACATCGCAAAGTCGGGATCAAGCCGCTGTGCCTGGCGGCTCATGGCGTCGAGCATCGCTCGATTGTGCATCATGTCGCCACCGGCAACGAACCGCAGCGTGTGGGTCAGTTCCGCGGGCATCGTGCGGAACCGCCAGAAATGGGATGCATCCTGCGGTTGGGCTCCAATACCGAACTCGTACATCGACCCAGGCTGCAGATCGGTCAGTTCACTGCGTCGCAATTGCAGCGTCGTCGGCCCGACGGTGGAACGCGTTGCTGTCACCCGGGACCACGACTCGGCTCCCTGCTTGCGATACCACAACGTGTCACTGCTATCCGAATAGATGTCGACCCAATTGATCGTCATCGTCGTCGTTGGATCGTGACTCCAGGTCAGGTACAGACCGACGAGATCCTGACCGTAGGCCGAAGGGGTCAGGCCACCGACGATGGCCATGATCGCAACGGCACATTTCGCTGCAACCGTGTACCTCGAACGTTGCACTCGTGCGGACCGAATCGTTTTCTGCGTGGCGCGTTTCATGGAAGTTCTACCAAGGGTGCCTACGGAACCATGACATGGTGGATCGGGCGTTCGGCCCCCATCACCGGGGGATCCTAGGCCATCAGCATACAACGCCTCGTCGCCGCTGTTGGGCAGGCAGGATCCCTTGCGGGAAGCCCGCATCGGGCGGTGGGGAGAGACTCGCTGCCGTCCGGAGCCATGGGCCCCCATTATCGTAAGTACAACCAAGATAAGCAGTTGGAACACTCGGCACAACCCACGATGGACGATTGATACTGAGTCTCATTATTATTTGTGTTGCAGTGGCCGGATGGAAGACCCTGTCGCCCTCCCTGTTTTCAGCCAACTTTAAGGAATCGCCATGAACGTTCGTCGGATCACGCGGGAAGCCTGCGGGCTCGCACTCGTACTTGTTGTCGCCACCGTCTGCCTGTTGAAGAACACGCGCGCCGAGGAACGTCCTGCCGATGCGGCCGGCGGGACGGCCATTGCCGCAGCGTCTGGCGATCGATCGGCCAAGGTGGGGGTCCTCCTGGTCAGCCATGGCTCTCGTTCGGCGGCGTGGCGAAAAATGCTGCTGGACTTTCATGACGAAGTGGCGCCCCAGTTGATGAAGCTGCCTGGCGTTCGCGGCGTGAAGTCGGCCTTCATGGAGTATACGGAGCCATCGATCGCAACGCAGCTCAAGGCATTCGACCAGGCGGGATACGACGAAGTGGTTCTCGTGCCATTGCTGCTGACTGTCAGTTCGCACTCGTTCGACGACATTCCCACCATTATTGGGGCGAAGGAAGACGCGCATTCCCTGGCCTCGATGAAAGCGGAGAAGATCGAGCAATACTCGCCCAAGGCGCACGTTACCATCACGCCGCTGCTGGATTTCTCCGAATTGCTGGAGGAGAACCTGCCTCGGCGCTTCAAAGCGCTCAGCCGTGACGCAGCCCGGGAAGGCGTGGTGCTGGTGGCCTACGGAGACGAGGCCTACAACGAGGAGTGGGAGGACTTCTTTACCAAGGTCGAAGAGATCGTGTGCCGGCAGACGGGTGCCGCGGCGGCAACGCATTGCTGGTGCGGCCATATCGTGCACTATTCCCGCGAACCCACGAAGCGGGCCATTCGCCAAATCCTCAAGCAGCACGAGCGATCGATCGTCATTCCGGTCTTGGTCGCGCGGGACGAGGCGTTTCAAGACCTGCTGATCGGCAAGGCCATCGAGGAACTGGCGGTGGGGGACCGCGTGGCCTATGTCCCGGACGCGATACTTCCCGATCCGAAATTGACCGCCTGGGTCATCGAAGCGACCCGCACGGCCATGGCCAGCCGTCCAGCGCTCGATTCGCCAGCCGGGGAGGCGCTGCCATGACGTGGCGTCGCGCGATCCTCGTGCTCCACCGGGACCTGGGATACTTCTTCACCGGCGCGCTGCTGCTCTATGCCATCTCGGGCCTGGCGGTAAATCACGTCGACGATTGGAACCCCAATTTTGTCATTGAGCGCCGCGAGGTAACGCTTGACCTGCCACGCGATCGCGCGCAGGTGACCGAGAAGGCCGTTCGAGCACTCCTGCAACCTCTTGGCGAAGAAGAAAACTTGCGCGGGTTTGACTTTCCGTCGGCAACGCGTGTGAAGATTTACCTCAAGGACGGTTCCATCGTCGCACGATTGAGCAATGGGCAAGGGGAGTATGAATCGATACGGCGGCGTCCCCTGTTCTACCAGGCGAATGCGCTCCATCTCAATCCGGTCACGTGGTGGAAACTGTTTTCCGATCTATTCGCCGTCGGGCTGATCGTCATTGCGGCCACGGGGCTGACCATCCCCCGCGGACGGGCGGGACTGGCCGGACGCGGCAAATGGCTGGTCGGGGCGGGAATCGTGACGCCCCTCGCGGCGATGCTCCTGTTGTGATCCAACCCCCTCGCGAAGCTCCACAGGCGTGAAGGGATACATGTGCTCGGTCAACGCGGAATCGTCCGAAATCACGGTCAGATCGTTGTTCCAGTGGTACAGGCAGCCGAAGTCGAGCGCATTGAGCATCTGGTGGTAGGCGTCCTCTTCGCTGCGTTCAGTGAGATGGTCGCCCAGAGCCACGAAGACCATACCATGCACCACCCCCATCACCGCCGCCACTGGAAACGTCGCGCGCATGGGCACGGAGTTGTTTTCCCTATTCCGAACGCGGATCCTGGAGTGCTCTGGGCTTGGGCTGTTGGTCGAGAGACCGGCCGCGTGGCACGCTGGCGGTACTTGTGCACGCCCATTTTCTCGATGGGAACTGGTAGGAGGCCCTCAAACTTGGCTTGCGGCGATCTTTCGCTGCTGTGGATTCCTTGGGAAAAATCGAGTCTCTGCTGAACTTTCGCTTGACGCCGGTGCTGCAACGGTTAGCATCGATATTGCATGCATTCGTACTCCGATGGAGATGCGATCCCATTTCCGGTCAATCCCTGGCCGGTCCATTCTTTGGAGAGATACACGTGATGAACTTGCGTTGTGTGTTTCGGTTGGCGTTGATCATGGGCGTCCTTTGCGCTTCGGCAATGGGGGATGTGGTACTCGACTGGAACGCTACGATTCGCAGTGTGATGCAGGCCGATGTTCTTGCGGCCGACCCGGGTTGGTCGACACGCTCGATGGCCATGATGAACGGAGCGATGTACGACTCCTTTCAGGCTGTGAACCGTACTCACGAGCCCTATCACGTGAATACGCTCGCCCCCGGTGCGTCGCGGGATGCCGCTGCGGCCCAGGCCGCCTATGAGATCCTCTCGTCCGTCTACCCCAATCCGAGTCACCAGACGAACATCCTGATCCCGGCGCTCAATGCAAGCCTGATGCAGATCCCGGACGGACCGGCGAAGACGGCTGGCGTGAGTCTTGGCAGCACGATCGCCCAGCAGTACATCAACTGGCGGACGGGCGATGGCGCGGACGTCATGGTTCCCTACGAACCGGTCAACCCGCCCATCCCTGGTCACTGGCAACCCGATCCGCTTCATCCCACGCAGGTGGCATGGGGACCTGGTTGGGGGGCGGTTACTCCGTTCGCGCTCAACAGCAGCAATCAGTTTCCGGTGCCAGGCGTACCGGCCTTGAACTCACAGGCCTATACGGACGCCTACAACCAGGTCAAGGAGAAGGGAGCCTTGAACGGGTCGACTCGAACTCCTGATGAGACCGCCATGGGGCTCTTCTGGGCCTACGATCGAGCGACGATGGGACCGCCACCGGTTCTGTTTTCTCGCAATGTGACAGAAATCTCCCAGCAGTTGAACACCAGCACCGAGGACAATGCGCGCCTGTTCGCCATGACCTCGGTCGCCATGGCGGACGCGGCGATTGCATCGTGGGACATCAAGTTCATCGACGATTTCTGGCGGCCCGTCACGGCCATTCGAGCAGGCGATACGGACGGCAATTCCGATACCGTGCAGGATGCCGCCTGGATCCCGCTGGGAGCCCCAGGGCCGGATCCCAATGATTGGCAGGACAATTTTACCCCGCCGTTTCCCGCCTATACCTCCGGCCATGCCACCATGGGTGGCGCCAACTTTGAGATCCTCCGCGAGTTTTACGGCGTCGACAACGTTAGTTTCACGTTGACCTCCCAGGAAATGCCTGCCGGAAACGACACCCGATCGTTTACCAGCTTCAGCCAGGCAGAGCAGGAAAACGCCATGAGTCGCATCTTTCTCGGCGTCCACTGGATCTTCGATGCCACGGACGGGACGACGCTGGGCAACGACATCGCCGGTTGGGTCGTCGATAACCATTTTCAGCCGATTCCCGAGCCGAGCTCACTGGCGATGCTCGGAGTTCTATGCCTGGGCAGCTATCGCCTGATGCGCCGTCACCGCAACCTGGCATAACCGCGATGGTCCCTGATCTGCGGTCTTGAATGCCCACCTGGGAATGAGGTGGGCTGGTCTGGTGAGTTGTAGGGCTTTTGAAAGGAAGTTCTGCACCAGGAGCCAGCGATGTCCAATCACCTGGCGACGAGAAAGGTCCAAGCAATACAGCAGTTATGGCAAGCGGGATGGTCTCAGCGGCGGATCGCCGACGTGGTCGGAGTGGATCGAAAGTCGGTCCGACGCCATGTGCAAGGCTCGGTCGATCACGCGACGGATGAGGGTCACAAGGGGACCTGTGCGCGGGTCCGCGAGGTCCGGCGTTCCCAAGTCTTGCGAAGGCGAGAGGCGTCCGCGGGGCCTGGCAGCCGGCAGCCGTCC
>WPCK01270401.1_pt1 | contig 33547 bp, 22 predicted proteins | sample 5399851 | NCBI WGS metagenome assembly WPCK01 (sample SAMN12869471, study PRJNA574797) | sludge metagenome | isolation source: wastewater treatment of pH11 | place: China:Beijing | collected 2019-05-20 | reverse complement strand
CGCCGAAGAGCTGGTCGTTGCCCCCCTGACCGAGCAGTTCGTCGCGGCCGGCCAACAGGGGATCGCCGGTGGTGCCTTGGGGATGTCCGGTGCCGAAATCGCCGTACAGCGTATCGCCGCTGTGATCTTCGGCTGCACCCGACTGGCTGTGGCCGAAGAGGCGATCGGTGCCCGCTCCACCGAACTGCGTGTCCGCGCCGGCGTTCCCTTCGATCACGTCGCTGCCGGCGTCGCCGTAGAGGACATCGTTCCCGGCGTCGCCGTGCAGCGTGTCATCGCCGGCATTGCCATGCGCGGTGTCGACCCCATCGTCCCCAAAGATCTCGTCCGCGGCAGCGTCATCACTTGACGCACTGACCGAGTGGCCGAAGAGCATATCATCGTTGGCCCCGCCGTGGAGCGTGTCCGCACTGGCATCCCCTTCCAGCGTATCGTTACCGGCGTCGCCGAAGAGTTGATCGATGTCGGTGCCCCCGCGGAGCGTGTCGTTCCCCGCGTTGCCGTGCAGTTCATCGTCACCCTGATTGCCGAACAGGATATCGGCCGCGGCGTCGTCCCCCGCACCGGAAACCGAATGGCCATAGAGCACGTCCTGGCGCTGGTCGCCGTGCAGCGTATCGGCCCCGGCATCCCCTTCCAGCAGGTCGTTATCTTCGCCGCCGAAGAGTTGATCGTTGCCGGCGCCGCCGTGGAGCTGATCGGCACCCAGGTTGCCATGCAGTGTGTCGACATCATTGCCGCCGAAGAGCTGATCGTTGCCTGCATCCCCTTGGAGGATGTCGGCGCCGTTCTGGCCGAAGAGCTGATCGTCGCCGTCCTCACCGAAGAGCTGATCGGCCGCGGCGTCATCGCCGGTGCCGGCCACGGACTGACCATGGAGCACATCGTTCTCGCTGCCCCCGCGGAGGACATCCACGCCGATGCCGCCTTCGAGCGTATCCGCGCCCGCGTCGCCGAAGAGCGAGTCGTCGTTGGCCCCCGGCGGCACGGGGACCGTGCCGCCTACCGTGTCGCCCCGCAGGATATCGTTGCCCTCGCCTCCCTGGAGCGTGTCGATTCCCGGACCGCCTTGCAGCGTATCGTTGCCGAGGCCACCTTCGATCTGATCGTCACCCCGCTCGGTGTCGATGGTTTCATGGTCGCCGAAGATCCGATCGTTTCCATCGCCGCCGATGGCGATGTCATTCCCCGCATTCCCTTGCAGGTTATCGTCCCCAGCACCACCCGCCAGGTTATCGTCGCCGTCTCCGCCGTAGAGTTCGTCGTTCCCTTCGTCGCCGGCGAGCTGGTCGTTGTTGGCCTGCCCGAAGAGCAAGTCGTTGCCGGGTCCGCCGGTCAGCTCGTCGTCCCCCGCGCCACCTCGGATTGTGTCATTGCCGCCACCACCCGCGAGGCTGTCCCGGCCATCACCACCGTCGAGCGTGGCGGGGATCGCGAGCTGCGGATCGATGTAGATCGAGTCATCGCCGCCTCCGAAGTTGGCGACAATGCTCTGGACCTGGGCGCGCGGGAATTCCTTCGCGACACCGAACATCTGCACGCGAACGACATCGACGCCGTTCTTGTCTTTGGCGGCCGAGACGGCGACCTGTTCATCCTGACTAGTGCCCACATTGATTGTCAAGACGCCGCTGGCGAGCGTCGCCAGAGGGTTGGGCACGACGCAGCCAGCAGAGAAATCCAGCAGGGTTGCCCGCGCGATCGATTTCTTGAAGAGCGTGACGTCCGGAACCAAGGGGACGGGGCTGTCAAAAACGACTTGTGCGCTGAGGCCCGCCGTCAGCTTTCCGCTGACATTGATCCCGCAGTTGGCCAGCTCATTGAATCGTGAACGCCCGTCGGCCAGAACTGTCGCGTCGCCGTCGGGAAGGTCTAGGGACACAGCCGCCGAAATGTCGCCACTGACACTGGCGATGATTGGTGCCGGTGTTCCTGCATGGATGGCGATCGAGGCTGTCAGCGTCAGCTCTGGCGCATCGCTACCCTCAAGCGACGGATTTCCTTGTCCGTCCACGCGATCGAAGATGAAGAATCCATTGGCCAACTTTCCAGGGTCGCTGTATCCACTGTCCTTGAACTGGCGAAGCCCTAACGTGTCGTAACCAAAGGCCAGGTCGGCGTGGAGCTTTACTGAACCGGTCGGCGTGGCGAAGATCGGCGGGAAGATCGGAATTGGCGGTAGCGAAAAGCTGAAAAGGACGTCGAGCGCGGGCAGGTCGAGTTTGAAGAGGTCAACGTCACGTCCCAAGAGCAGCCCCATCGCGCTCGACGGCTTCTTCAATAGCGGCAATGACAGCGACAGGCCACTCGGCGATTGATTCGTCTTGGTGACGAACTGATTCGCCGCCGCGGCCACATTGGCCCCTTGCGGACCCTGTGCGTTCAGCGTGTTGATCGCCGATGTCAGGTTGAAGTTGTTATCGATACTGGCGGGGATTTGGAAGTTCGCCAGACCCCCAGGCGCTGCCAGGTTCTGCCCAGTGAGATCCAGGTTGGGAAGTGGGATCAGGAAACTGGTACCTCCATTCACTTCGTTATTGACGCTTGTGGTCGCATCGATCAGATCCGCCACATGCGCCAGGCCGGCGATCATCCGCGTATCGGTGGTGCCCCCCAGCATGGCGGCCGCATCCAGGAGCGTGACATTGCCGTCCTGATCCCGATCGAGCGCACTCCGGAGCGCAGAGATGTCGGAGAGCACGGGAATCCGACGCGTCAGAATATCCAGCGCCGGCCGGATGGGATCGAGCACGTCGTCGATGGCGTCCAGGGCCCCGCCGCCAAAGCCCTCGAAGAAGCTGCCGATGTCCAGGCGGATGTTGCCGAAACCAACGGTAGGTTGCGTCGGGTTGTTGAGGTTCCACGTGGCGTCCAGATCCGCCAGGATCCGCGGCAGGCTGACTCGCGGCAGGTGCGCGATCGGCAGACTGCTGAGGTCGTAGTTCGAGCTGAGTACCAGGTCAAAGTGCGCCGCCGCACTACCGTTGGTGACGACGTTCACGAGTTGGCCGAGGTTGTCGAAACTGACCGTCGCAAGTTCATCCAGCGTCACGCGGTTGTTGTTGTTCGCACCTTGGCCGGGATCGAGCAGGTTGACCGAGAACCCACCTTGTAGCGTCGTGGGGTTCGCCGCGTCGTTCGTGATCAGCATCTGCAGGAAGCCGAGGTTGCCCGTGAAGGAACTACCAGGCGGCAGACTGAGGTTCAGGTTCATCTGCAGTTCTGGGTTCGCACCAACGTCGAAGAAGAAACCGCCCAGCGTGGCCCCAATGGTAAAGTTGGCCGACCACTGGAAACTCACGTTGAGCGCGGTGTTGACGTCCAGTCCCAAAGCCGCGAAGCCCAAGTCACGCTGCAAGGGGATCGTTTGGTTGATGGCACTTCCCACCGAGACGAGGTACTTCACTTCATTTGGTATCGACTGATCGAGAGTCACCGTCGCACCGGGGAACGCCGCATTGAGTGCCGTCTGAAGTGCCGTCCGCACCGACGCAAACGTGTAGCTGTCGGAGCTGAGGCTGGAGAGCCCCGACAGCCCCGACGACACCAGGGTGTCGAAGAAGCCAAACGCCGGTATCTGATTGAGCCGCAGGCCTACCAGGGGAAGTTTCGTGTTCAGCGCCTTGTCCAGGGCGCCATCCAACCGCTCAAACACGAAGTCAAAACCATCCAGCATCGAACGGAGGATCGTCAGCAAGTCCAGGTTGCCCACGGCGGCCGTCAGGTCGGGCGCGTCGGAATTCACGGTCACCGTACCGGGCGGTACGCTGCCACTCACCAGTCCTTGCAAGAGTTGCTCCAGGTTGGCCACCGTAAGCGTGATCGTGTTGCCGGTATTGGGAACCTCGTCGTCCAGCGGCGTAGTGGCATTGGGGAAGAACAGCGGCAGTTGCAACTGGAAGCCGCCCGTGAGGTCGATATCCAATTGGTTGAGCATCGCGGGGATATCGGACAGGAACATCCGCTGCGGGGCGCTGGCCGGGAAGCCGATCGTGAATGTAGCTGGGCCTGTCCCAGGCCCAGCTCCGTCTTGATCCAGGAACAGGCTCCCGTTCCGGACAAACAGCGACATCACGTTGAGCGCCGTGATGTCGATATTGACAGCCGGAGCCGCGACCTTGGCCGTGACGCCAAACGTGGAGTCGCGGCTGATAAACGGCCGGGGCTGGAGAGGATTCGCCAAATCGATCCCCATGTCCAAATTAAACGTGAGCCCACCTTGGAACGGGATCGTTTCGGCCGAGCTGACCTCCAACAGGCTGCCGCTACCGGGCAGATTCGACAGCGGCCCCAGCGAGCCAAGATCCAGATTCAGGTCCAGCGAATCGCTGACCGATCGCGAGAAATCGATTGAGAACGTGAGGGCCTGATTCTGGAACTGCATGTCGAGCGTGGGAGTGACTCCCGGCAGCACCAGGTTCAGCTTCTCTTGGATCTTGGCCTCGAGTTGCTCTAGGGCCGCCACGCGGTTCTCGGGCTTCTGCATCTCCTGCACGAGCTCCAGAAAATCCTCGGCGAAACCGAGCAGCTGCCCGGCAGACAGTCCGACGCCAGGGATTTCGACTCCCATGAGTTTGCTCTGTGCCATGTCGACCAGCGACTGTGCGAGCGATTGCAGTGCCGCCAGCACATCGTCGAAGTCCATCTCTTTGAGATTGTTGAGTCCCGCCAGCAGCGACTGGTCCAAATTGAGTTGCGGGACCGGATTCTGATAATTGGGGATCGTCACACTGATTTGATGCTGGCCGCTGGGGATCGACGTCGGCAGGCCCAGGTTGATCCCTTGCGCGGTGACGGCCAGATTGTCGACGTGGAACGCCGCGGAACCCGCGAGTGTCGGTGTCCCCAACGACGCTGGGTTCGTGGTGATCGTATTGAAAAGGTCGAGCAGTCCGATTCGGGCGCCGCCGGCCGGCGCGAAGCTGAAATCGAGTTCTCCCCCCGCGCTCAGGCCGCCGGTGAGACCCACAAAGCCAAACGTCGCGGACGCCGCGAGCTGGCCATTCAGCCCAAAGCAGGCCTCCAGGTTCTGGTCCCGGATAAAGATGTGGTTCCCCACGCTGTCGAAGGCATCCGCGGACTCTGGCAGATGGAGCGCCGTTACTGCGGGGTTCGAAGCGCTGGCCATGATCCGCAGCGTTGGGGTCGCGGAAATCTGCGTCGTGCGGAGCTGGACCTTGTTGCCGCTACGTTCGGCCTTCACCTTGGACGCCAGGCCCGCCGTGGCGAGTGCCGCGTTGATGTCGACGACAAGGTCGTCGATCGTGGCGTTCCCTGTCCCGAACAGCCGCACCTCCACGGGCGAATCGGAACCCAGCGTCAGGCTGATGATCGCCTCACCGGCGAAATTTCCGTTGCTCGGTGCATCGCCGGTCGCCACGATCTTGGCCGAGACCGGAGAGACATCGACGCCAAACGTCAGGCCGAAATCGACACTCCCCGCAAACGCCAGGTTACCCGCCGCGGCTACATTGGCGATCGGGGCCAGCGAGGTATCGACGTCGAACCCGGCCTGGACATTGATCATCTTCGAGTAGTCAATATGGTACGTCAGTTCCCGCGTACTGGGGTTGAACTGCGTATTGATGACATTGGGATTCACTCCCAGGGCAACCGCCAACTGAGTCCCCAGTGACTGCGCTCCCGAGAACGTCGGATCGCCCCCGGCCCCCGTGAGCCTGTCGACAAAATCCAGTCCCATGTCGACAACCTCGCTGATCTTTTTCCCTGTGAACGGCACCTCGAAATTGAACGAGCTCGACTGTCCCATGTCCTTGAGCCGCGTCGCCAGCGACCGCAGCATGGCCAGGATGGCGCCGGCGTCGAACGAACTGAAATCCAGAATCTGCTCGAAATTCTGGAGCGTGATAATCGGTGCAGGGCCGCTAAACAGGTCCGTGTCGGCCACGAGGATTCGAGGTGGGGTCACGGACGATGTGGAGAAGCTCCCGATACTCGCCTGCAGCGGCAGGTCTACGTCGACTCCGGCTGAGAACGACAAATCGGCCAGATCGGTGAACGGCGTGCTCCGCAGTTCGCCCAACGTCAACCGTCCATCGCCGTTCGGATCCGCCAGCCGGGCCGTCAGGTTGGCGTCCAGGATAATGGCCCCATGCTGGATGCTGGCCTCGAGGAATCCCAGTTGCAATGCGACGTTCAAGTCGTTGGCCAGGACCTTGGCCTGTGCTGAGAACTCCCGGACGTCGATAAAGAACGCCTGGTTCAGATCGCCAAGCTGTGCCAGGTCGACCCCGAACGTGAAATCCAAAGTCAGTTCGCCAATCACATCGATCGTGAATCCAACGTTGAACGGGATTTCCTGCGCATTGGCACCAAAGCCCAGGTTGAGTGGAATAGAACTGATCGTTACCTGATGATGGATCGCCAGGTCGAACATCAGGGTCGAGGCTTCTTGCCGAAAGGCTGTGGCTACGGTGTCGCCGTCATTGCCTCCGCCTAAGGCACTGAGAAACCCTTCGATATTCGGTAAAGGGTTCGCCGCGAAGTATGCTCCAATCGGCGCAAGGAAACTCGAGTTCACGGTATCGGCCGGCGTGACGATGTCGCCAAGGGTTTTGTCGCCCAGTCCTGGAATCGGCTGGTCCAATTGCGGCGCGTTCTGCAAGTCGTCGAGCGTCCCCGCAATGTCCGTCGCGGCCTGCTCGATCGCCGGTGCTATCTCTCTGGAAATCTCCTTGGTTGTGGGGGGCGGGGTAACTTCAGCCGTGAAGTGTCCGAAATGCGCATCGCTGTACTCAACCTTGATTTCCGAACGCCCCCACGTTCTCGGGTCGTTGTAGTAGATCGTGGTCGCCTTGGCTCCAGAGGGCGTTACGGCGTCGTAGACATGCCGCATCATGTTAATCACGTCCTGGAGGACATACGGATCGTTCGTTGTGCCGACACCGTCGATATCGGGGTTGTCCACGAAGAGCTCGGCGGTCGCCAGGAGCCACCGCTGTTGGAAAGAGATATCGGTGGTGGCTAATTCACCTGTCACGGGGAGGCTGTCAGGCTGGGCAAAAGCCAGTGAGAAGTCGAGTGGAGTGCCGGCATCGATGATAAGTGCGTCGGCGAGTGTAATGGAGGATTGTGCCGAGTCCGCCATCGTAACCCGGCTTGTTACACGTTTCGAAAACTTGTCGCGAGTTGTGGCAAACGCGGGCAAGCCGTTTGCTAACTGTTGCGCCAGCGTGGCGATCCATGACGCGTTACCGACGACTGTAAGCTGGGTCGTCTGTTGGCCGCTCGTATGCCATTGGCCCTCTTTTAGTATTGCAGTGTGGGTATCGCCGTTTGGATCCGTGGGAGTTTTGGCTGCGGCGAACGTGCGACCGTCACGAAGCTTCGGGCGAAAGAACGGTCCTGCAGTAGCCGCCAAACCTTCTTTCATCGGCAACTCAAAGGCGATGTGCCGACCCCCATCATGGATGGCGCCCCTGCGCGCAATGCGAAAACCTGAGAACGCAAAGTTGCCCTCGGGTATTGCGGTTTCGCCGCCGGCCGGCAAACTGGCGTAGGAAAATTGAAGAGCGGTGGCATTGGCGGCAACGACGCTGGCGCCGGCGGCCGTGATCACCTCTTGTGCCCAGCTCGCCCCCCACACTTCAGGATTCTGGCAACCTGCCGAAAGTCCCAACGCAGCACACGTGTTGTCTGGCGGAGCGATAAAATCGACGCCGGAGACGCTCGCCAGCTGTTGCCAGCGCGGGGCGGACGGCGAGTTGATGAATTCCTTGTCGACCGAGTTATTATGCTCAGCCTCCGTCGGGTTGGTCGGCTGGGGCTGAGGCGTCCCCCGCACCGCTGAATTGAACAGCCGTATGGCGTAATTGGTCTGTTCGCCAATCTGGCCGTCAACGTCCAGCGGCAGTTTGTTGGCACCTGGAAACCCCAAGTGCTTCAGACGCTGCTGAATTCGCAGGCCCTGCAGCGTAGGGAACTGGCCCTGAACCGAGTTGAGACCCTCGGTTGAGTAGCCGCCGGAAACAACGATCTGAAAGGTCTTCGTCGCGCCGTCGATCGTAGCTTGACCATTGATGGTGCCTTGAAACCCAGGCGTCTGTGGTTCGTTGTCAGCGACTCCCTGCAGTGTCTCTGGTACAAAATAGAACCTGCCGGTCGTTTGGAATGGTGACGTGATGCTCTCGGCACGTTGCGAAAAGACGATGCGGCCGAGCTCTTCGGTTCCTTGCTTGACGTGTACGTCTCCCAGGCTGTCGGTCGTGGTCGTCAGAGGCGTGAACTGAAGATTCGAAAAGTTGTTCCCGCCCAGCGTCTGCTTCAGATCCACCGTGATCACATCACCGGTCTTGCCTTCACCCGACTTGATCTCGAAGAAATGGTCGGTGGCTCCCGTGAGTGCCACTCCAAATGGGCTCTTAAGGCCATCGGCGCCGCTTGCGTTCAGTCGTACGCGGTAATTTCCCAATGGCAGAGCCGCGCCAACAGGGATCCACCTCACCAGATTGCTTCCGGCCAGGTACAGCACTGGGTCGCCCGCGCCAACCGTTGCTTCGGTGAGGGTATAGATACTGTCGTCCGACGTATCGAATTGGCCATCGGCGCCCGCCGAGCGGAGATCGTAATTTGCCTTTACGTTGGCTGTGGAGGGGTCGAGGGCCTGCGTGAAACTGATTTCCAATAGATTCAGTTCGAGAAGCTTGGAGACGCCAACGTGCTTCACTTGCGGCGCTGGCAGAACGACGGATGTGTTCAGCGCGCTGCCGGCATTCACTCGTCCGTGTCCCAACTGCCCCGCCAATCGAGGATTGGCCCCGACGTTGTCAATAAAGTCGGCTGTGCCTCGAATCCGCGCCATTACCTGGTCGCGTGTCCAAGCTGGATTCTGCGACCAAAGCAATGCGGCCAGCCCGGAAACCATCGGTGCCGATAGGTTCGTACCCGATGCAGCGAGGTATTGGTCGACGAATGTCGTCGGGGCCCGCCATTTCTTGGCGTCAGCTGCGAGGTAAGCGGTGGTGATAATTCGCTCACCTGGGGCCACTACATCCACTCCGGAACCGAAATTGCTGAAGCTGCCGATCCGATCGTCATCTTCAGAGCCGGTGACGATCAGGGAATGACCGAGAAATTGTGCCGTGCCGCCCTTGTCACCAATCTGGTCGGCGCCGCCATCGCCGGCGCTTTGCACGATCAGAGCTCCGGCGTTGTAGGCATTCTTCAGGGCTGACAGGTACACCCCATCCGTCGCATCCAGCATCGCATCCGTCTTAAAGCTCATGTTGACAATGAGATGCCGCACGCCAGGATCTTGAGCCGCAATATTGACGGCGTAGTTCAGGGCATCGGCAACTCTTTGCGCCGTTGGCTTCTGGCCGCTGTTGAAAATGCGGAGCGGCAGGATTCGCGACGTCCCGGCCACGCCCGCCACCCCAGTCGCATTGTTGATCCGCGCTGCCGCCGTACCAGCCACCGCCGTACCCTTGGAGTAGGCGAGTTGCGTCGTCGACGTTGGTACCTCGGATGGATCGTTGTCGTCGTCGAGAAAATCCCAGCCTACGTAGTCATCGACTTTTCCATTAGCGTCGTCGTCGGCGTTGCCGTCGCCATTGGAGTCTCCGAGGGGGTCCCGTGTATTGAAATAGATGTTCGATTCGATGCCGGCCGGGGGCGGAAACGATGTGGGCGGCGCAGAGTAGAAGTCGCTGTGTCGCCAATGCACCCCAGTTTCCAGAACCGCAATCAATACTTCGGGACTCCCCGTAGTGACGTCCCAGGCCGCGGGGAGATTCATTTTTGACAGATACCATTGCTCGGCGAACATGGGGTCATTGGGGACGGCCAGGAGCCAACGGGGCTCCAGCGATTCGATCTGGACCCCTCGCCGGAAGAAGGCCCGCCGCTTCTGGGCCCGCCTGCGGGACTCGCTGGACTGGCTTGACCAAGGAAACAACATCCGCTTCCAGGACTTGCGGGAGACTCGTGGCATGGGATTCCTCGCGGAAATCGAGTACGGCGGCAGTCTTGAGCATGTCTGCCGGAATCCCTATGCGCCGAAATACCGACGGGTGGATCACGAAAGTTGGCTTTGCCGCGATTTCTGGTCCGTTGTCAGTATCCACCGGCGCAAAGCCGGTCGCATTCGGGCTCTTGTGGCCAGCGGATCGGGTTGATAGTAACGATCCGCCGGCGACCAAGAGGGCACCCCGACCGGGTGGTGTTTCATGTGGTATGCTATAGGCCATGGACCAGCTGACGCGAGTCTTGTCGGCCATCGAAAGCGGTGACGCCGGGGCATCGGCGGAGCTGTTGCCGCTGGTGTACCACGAACTACGGCGGCTGGCGGCGGGCAAGCTCGCGCAAGAGGCACCTGGCCAAACGCTCCAGCCCACGGCCCTGGTCCACGAGGCTTACTTGCGCTTGACCGGTGGTAGTGCCGCCAACCCCTCTTGGACCAGCCGCAGGCACTTCTTCGCCGCCGCAGCCGAGGCCATGCGGCGGATCCTCGTCGAACGAGCTCGCCGTAAACAGCGCGTCAAACATGGCGGTAAACTCAAACGGATCCACGTATCCGACAGCGACATCGCAGCGCCCGAAACCGATGAGCACGTCCTGGCCATCGACGAACTTCTGGAGCAGATGGAGCAGAAATTCCCCGACAAAGCCGAACTCGTGAAGCTCCGCTATTTTGCCGGGCTGACCATCGCCGAAGCGGCCGAAGCGTTGGGCATCTCCACGGCAACAGCCCAGCGCCACTGGCGATTTGCCCGAACATGGCTCTTTAGTCGACTGGATGGCGGCCAGGCTTAGTCGATTTGTCCCAAGACCCTGATCGATCCGAGTGCGAAATATCGCATAGTGTCATGGGAGGAGCATGCGCATGGTGAAACCAGTTAGCCAGCACCTGGATTCGATATTCCTGGAAGCCGTCGCGCTGACCGACGAGTCGGCGCGGACGGACTACCTGGACCGGACCTGCGGCAAGGACAGCGAGCTGCGGAGCGAGGTTGAGAAGCTCCTGTCGGCCGATCACCGGATGGGATCCTTTCTGGATGCGCCAGCCTATTCGGTGGCCGACGGCCAGGCCGGGACCGAGGCAGCCAGCGATACGCGGGCCGATTCCGGGCCCGTCGAGCCGATCGGTGTCTGCATCGGCCCCTACCGGCTCATCCAGAAAATCGGCGAAGGGGGGATGGGGATCGTTTACCTGGCCGAACAGGAGCAACCCATCCGCCGCATGGTCGCGGTGAAGACGATCAAGCCTGGCATGGACTCCCGTCAGATCATCCATCGATTTGAGGCCGAACGGCAGGCGTTGGCCCTGATGGACCACCCCAACATCGCCAAGGTACTGGATGCGGGGGTGACGCAATCCGGTCGACCCTACTTCGTCATGGAACTGGTCCATGGTGTGCCCATCACCAGGTACTGCGACCAGCACCAGCTCACACCGCGGGAGCGTCTTGCACTCCTGATCCCCGTCTGCCAGGCCGTTCAGCATGCCCACCAAAAAGGGATCATCCATCGGGATCTGAAACCGACGAACGTTCTGATTTCGGAGCATGAAGACATCGCAACTCCCAAGGTCATCGATTTCGGCGTGGCCAAGGCCCTGGGGCAAAGCCTGACGGAGCATTCACTGACCACCGGTATCGGGAAGATCGTCGGCACGTTCGAGTACATGAGTCCCGAGCAGGCCGATTTCCACGCCGTCGATATCGACACCCGTGCCGACATCTACAGCCTGGGTGTGTTGCTTTTTGAACTGATCACCGGCAGCACGCCGATCACCAGGCAGGAGGTGCACGACACGCCGGGGACAGAAATCCTGCGGATCATTCGGGAAGACGAACCCCCTCGGCCTAGCACTCGTCTAACGGAATCGCCAGGGACCTTGGCAACGGTTGCGTCCCAGCGGAAGCGGGATCCGGCGAGACTCACCAAGGAGGTGCGCGGCGAACTCGACTGGATCGTGATGAAGTGTCTGGAAAAGGACCGCAACCGCCGCTATGCCACGGCCAACGCATTGGTGCGGGACATCGAGCGCTACCTCCACGATGAACCCCTGGAGGCGGGCCCCCCCGCGGCCAGTTATCGGCTCCGCAAGCTTGCTCGCAAGTATCGCACGCCATTGGCAGTTGCCGCATCGATTTCGCTATTGCTCGTGCTCGCCGCCGTCGGCGGTTCCTGGCTGGCGTTTCGGGCAACTCGCGCAGAACGATTGGCGGCCGACGAGGCCGCCATCGCCAGGGCCGTCAACCGTTTTCTGCAAGAAGACCTCTTGGGACAGGCTGACATCGAAAACCAGCCCATGGGTTTTCCCAGGAACATCAACATCACGGCACGCGAGTTGGTCGATCGGGCGGCCCAGGACGCCGAGCATCGCTTTCGCGGGCAAGGCCGGACGGAGGCCGCGATCCGCTTTACTCTGGGCAATACCTACCTTTCGCTGGGGGAACATCGCAAGGCCGAGGATCACCTGAGGCGCGCGTTGGCGCTGCGCAAGAAGGAGCTGGGACCTTCGCACCCGGAAACGCTCGTCACGATGAGCCACCTCGCGCATGCCCTCATGCACCATCGGAAGTATGGCGAAGCCGAGGAACTCTATGAATATGTCAGGGCAACGCTGGAGCGCAGCCTTGGTGCCGACCATCCTGATACCCTTCAAAGTACGCGCAATCTGGCGAATCTCTACTCGAATCGCGGCCAGAATGACGAGGCAGAATCACTTTTGAAACAGGCCATTCAGGGATTCCGCGACCGGTGCGGAGCGGACCACATCGATACCTTCTTCACCATCGAGCGTCTCGCACGTCACTATCGAGCCATGGCTCGATACGAAGAGGCGGAGCCCCTGTTGCGGCAAGCCATGGAGGGCTACCAGGCGCAGCTCGGAACCGACCATCCCTACACCGTGCGTGCGCGAGTGGCCTTGGGGGACATTGATGCCCAGCGAGGTGACGCGGGCGCGGCCGAGACAGGCTATCGCGAGGCCTTGGACACGTTTCGGGCGACCCTCGGAGATCATCATCCGGAGACGCTGGACGTCTTGACCAAGCTCGGGATGCTGTACCGAGCGGGCGGTCGCTACGAGGAGGCCGAGCCGCTGTTTCAACAGGCTTTGGACGGGTATCGCTCCTTGGGAGGCGAGCACAACGACGAACTACTCAACGCGATGAACAATCTTGCAGCGCTCTATCGCGACCAGGGCCGCTTTGCGGAGGCAGCGCCACTGTTCGAAAGGGTCGTGGCCAACTGGACAGCGAGGCGCGGACCGCACGATCGGCAGACGCTGATCAGCATGAACAACCTGGCCATGCTCTACAACTCTTGCGGAAGAATGACTGAAGCGGAGCCGCTTCTAAAACAGGTTCTGGACGGATGCAACGCAACATTGGGGCCGGACGATCCGTTCACGCTCAATTGCCTAAGCAATCTCGGTGGTTACTACATGGACCGCGGCCAGTTTGACCAGGCCGAGCCCCTGTTTCGCCAGGCGCTGGAGGCTCGACAGCGCACGCTCGGATCAGACCATGTGGACACGATCGCGAGTATGAACCACGTTGCCTTGGCGCTCAACGCCAGCAAGCGGTTTTCGGAGGCCGAACCCATCTTCGAGAAAGTCCTCGACGCCCGACGAGCCAAACTGGGACCCGATCACCCTGACACCCTGCGGACGATCAACAGCCTGGCGATCCTTTACCGAGACACCCAGCGCCCGGATCTGGCGGAACAACAGTTTCAGAGCGTACTGGAAATGCGTCGCAAGAAGCTGGGCGATCAACACCCCGACACCCTGACAACGCTCTACAACTTCGCTCTGCTGAATCAAGGTCGCGGCCAGCGCGACTCGGCGATCGCGATGCTTCGTGAGGCCGTCAACAGTGCCAGAGAGACGCTTGGTCCAACACACCCACAAACGCAGCGATACATCAACGCGCTGGCCGAAGCGGATAGTAACGTTGAATAGGTCTTACGAAAACTTACAAGACCGGCAGCGTCGGCATCCGGGGCTGATCGGCGGCCGATTGCGAGATGGCCCGTACCAGGCGATAGCAGATCTGTTTCAGCGGATGTCCAGCCTGGGGGTCCCTGAAGACCTCGGCCATGCCCCCCGCGTCCCCCGAGATCCGAAGACTCACGTTGATGGGAACTTCGCCCAGAAAGGGGACACCCAGCTCCTCGGCCCGCGCCCGCGCGCCTCCACTGCCGAAAATGGCGTGCCGAGTCCCACATTCCGGACAGAGAAAGCCACTCATGTTCTCCACGATCCCCAGGATGGGAATCTTGACCTTCTGGAACATGGCGATGGCCTTGTTGGCGTCCAGGAGGGCCACGTCTTGAGGAGTACACACCACCACGGACCCGGTCAGAGGGACAAGCTGCGAAAGGGTCAGTGCAATGTCACCGGTGCCCGGCGGCATGTCGATGATCAAGTAATCAAGATCGCCCCAGAGCGTATCTCGCAGGAACTGAGTGATGGCGCCGTGCAGCATGGGTCCGCGCCAGACGACCGCCTCGTCACGGCCCACCAATAGGCCCATCGACATGACTTTCAGGCCCTGCGCATCATGAGGCCGGATCTTTCGTTCGTCGGTGATTTCAGGTCGCCCGGAGATCCCCAGCAGGTGCGGGATGCTGGGGCCGTAAACGTCGGCATCCATCAGCCCGACCGCCGAACCGGCCTGCTGCAGGCCACAGGCAATGGCGACGGCCAGGGTGCTCTTCCCCACGCCCCCTTTGCCCGAGCCCACGGCGATCACCGATTTTGCTCGCAGACCGAGCTCACCCAGCGGCTCTGGAGGTCGGCGATGCGTTTCCAGATCGACATGGATGGCCCGCAGCTGTGAAAACCGAGCTCGCAGTCGTTCGGCGATCCCGGCCTGCACGTCCGAGGCAAGGATGGCCGCATGCGAAGTGAGCCCGATGCGGACCCGCAATTCGTCGTTCGCCAGTTCGACCCCGGCGATTTGACCCATGGGCCCGAGCCCACGGCCCGTCTCTGGATCGGGAAATGTGTTCAGTTCGGCCAGAATGTCGTCTCGCGTTGGCTGGGAGTCACTCATCTCGTTTGTGCCTTATTGCGTGCTCGAAACAGGAATCCGAGGATCGGCTCGATGTCCGCCACGCACCGTAACAGGGCATGACAACCTGCCTCTCGCAGGGAAAGTTCCCACGGGTCACCGGGAGATACAACGGCCAGGATCGACACGTGAGGTCGACGGTCCCGCAGATTCTGAACGGCGCGTAGGACCGGGATACAGCGCGGTCCCTCCGCCTCGAAGAGCGCCGCGCTAGCGCCCGGCCAATGGGCCAATTCCAGCCCCGTTGCCAATTGCATCAACCTGGGCCGAAAGCCTGCGGTCAGCAAAGTACGCTGGAGCAGCGACGTCAGCGGGCGTCGGCAGTCAAACATCAGTACGTCACGGACCTGGTTCATTACATCGCCCTGCGGCGTTGGCGTCAATCGATTCCGAAGTGGGATAGTCGTCGCAACAACCGTGGGCGGCTGATCCCCAGCAATCGAGCGGCCCGAGCCTTGTTTCCTTTGGCCCTTTTCAAGGCCCGCTGCAACTGACGTTTCTCCACCTGCTGCAGCTGCTGGTCCAGGGGCAACATGGCCCGGGCGGGCAGCCTCACCGCACGCGGGTCCGCCGATTGACGGACACTGGCGGGCAGATCCGGCACCTGGATCCAGGGACCGGGTGCCTTTTCAAAGGCCTGATGCAACATTTGTTTGAGTTGCCCGATGTGGCCAGGCCAAAGGGCACTTTCCAGGACCTCCATGGCAGGTCCGGAAAGTCCGCTGAGAGACTTGTCTCCCTCGCTGTTGCATTCTTCGATCAGGCCCTGGGCCAGGATGGGGATATCCTCGCGTCGTTCGTTCAGGCTGGGCAACTCGATAACGAACTCGCTGAGTCGTTCCGCCAGGGGGCGATGATAGCGGCCCTCTCGCGCCAGGCCCTGCAGCGGCTGTTGCGCCGTAGCGAGCGCGCGAATCGAAAGCTCTTCCACCAACAGCGTATCCATCAACTCGCGCTGGGCTGGTTCTTCCAGCTGGTCCACATCGAGTAACAGCAGCACCGGCACGCCTGCGGTTTCCAATTCGGCCGACTGTTGCAAGAAGGCGGTAATCGTCGTGCGCAGCAGTTCGGCGTCAAGCAGTGAGCAGTCCAGTGGTGCCAGCAGAGTAGCCGACGTGGGGTCCCCTTGGTGATGGATGGTCCGCGCGACGCGTTCCCGACCACTGCCCACCGGACCGATGACCAGCACGTTGGCGTTGTTCGCGGCGGCCAGTTGCACCTGGCGACGGAGTCGCCGGGCGACCTGCGACAGCCCCCACAGCATCTCCAGTCGAAACTCGCGCCGCAGTTCCTGCCGGAGCCCCTGCAGTCGTTGGTGCAGGGTCCGCGGGTCACGGGAGTCTCCCGCCGTCACTTCATCCGGGGAAGGTGGTGGCACGGCAACCCCGAGCGCGCCGGCGAATTGTCCCTCCCGATCCCACAAGGGCCGGTATTCCAGTCGCATCGTCGCATCCGGACCTGCCGGCGAGAGTACTTCCAAAAAGAGCGTTTTGCCGTACACCCATTCCGCAGGAGGACAGATCCGATTGGCCACCCCCGCAGGATCACTTGGATCCGCCAGGGAATGATACTGACTCGTCCGTCCCAGCAGCTCCTCGCGCGCAACCCCCAGGAATTCCGACAGTGCCCGATTGACAAAGACGATGGTCAACTTCTGATCCATGATCACGAGCGGTGCGGACGATGTGTCCAGAACCTTCAGGACCGTGGTTCTCAGGCTGACCGACCGTTTCATCACGGTCAACTCTCGACTTGGGAACGATTCGGAGGCAATTTCGACGAGGCCGTGATCGCCGCTGGTCGCTGCACATCGATCGAATGCCCGATCCGACGCGTGCTAGAAACCAGCGGTCCGGGAAAGATCCCCACGATCACCAGGGACACTGCGGCCAAGGTCGCGGCCATCCCAGCGGCTCCAAACAGGCTGGGCGTCGTCCGCTGCGGAGATACGGGACCCGCTTGCACCGCGGCCGGACGCCGCGACGGAGCGGTAGACCCAGGGGGATCGGAATCGTCTCGGTAAAAAAATGCCACGGCAATCACGCGCAGATAATAGGCGGCCGCGATGGCCGCGTTGACCATGGCCACCACGGCCAGAACAAGGAACCAGGTCCCTTGAAGCGATGCCGCCGACTGCCCCGCCGTCTGCAGCGCGCTTCCGATCAGCTCGAACTTGCCCCAAAACCCCGCCAGCGGGGGGATCCCGGTCAACGAGAACATGCAGATCGCCAGGACTCCTGCCAATACCGGGCGCCGCCAGACCAGCCCTTTCAAGTCATCGAGCGTCGAGGCCTCTCGCTCGTCGCGGCTCAACTCTGCCAGCACGGCAAAGGCGCCCAAGGTGGCCGCCACGTACACCGCCACATAGAACAGCGTGGCGGCCACCCCGTTAAAGGGGCCGGCCGCGGCCTCCGGCAACGCCATGGCCACCGAAATGCCGATCAACAGGTACCCCGCATGCGCGATGGAAGAATAGGCCAACAGCCTTCGGACGTTCCTCTGACTTAGCGCAGAGAGATTCCCCAGCGTCATGCTGATCATGGCGATCACTGCGATCGCTTGCCACGCCAGGGCCAGTTCCCCCAACGACAGAAATCGCACCAGTACCAGCGTCCCGGCCAATTTCGGAACCACGGCCAACAGGCCTGCATTGGCGTTGGTCGTGGCCTGGTAGACATCGGGCGCATAAAAGTGCAATGGAACCACGGCCAGCTTGAAGCCCAGGCCAAAGAAAATGAGCCCCCAGGCCAACGATAGGGAGAGCGGCGTGGAGGAACTTGCCGTGCGGCGACAGAACTCCGCCAACTGCGAGAAGTCGAGTGTCCCCGCGACGCCAAACAGCATGGCCAGGCCCATCAAGAACATGGCCGAGCTGAGGACACTCAACATGAAATACTTGATGGTCGCTTCGGCACTGTTCCGGTCCGCTCGACCGATGAACAGCAGCACATAGGTGGGAATCGACGTCAGTTCCAGCGACAGGAAGAGCAAGATCGCGTTCCCCGCCCAGCTGCAAAGTGAAAGCCCTGCCGACAGCATGAGCACCATGCCAGGCAACTCGCCACCCGAGAGCCGCTCCTGCCGACGGGCCTGGACCAGCATCAGCAGGATTCCCAATGAAAGAGCGGCAAAGCGGCCGGCGACTCCCAGGGAGTCCACCAGAAAGGGTCCGTCCACCAGTTCATACGGCCGGTGCTGAAAACTGGGTGCCAGGGGGACCAGGGTCAACACGGATGCCACCAGCGCCACGATCGAAACCACCGTCCAACCCGTCCGAGACCGCCAAAAGGCCCCTCCCACGATGACCAGCGTGGCAACCGTGATCAGGATGAGCTCTGGAACGGCGAGGGACACAGTTTGAAGTCGCATGCGAAATACTCAGTCGCCGTGGGGTAGATTCACAGAGCTCGCCATGGAAAGGCCCTGTCGCGTCGGGGCATCGGTCGCGATAGGGTTCACGAGAGATTCCGCGTGATGCACTATGTTCGCCAAGGGCCGTTCCACGGGACGCAGGAAAAACGCCGGGTGAAGGCCGATCCAAAGGACGACCACTGCCAAAGGTGCCAGCGCCGCAAATTCGCGAAAGCTGAGGTCCGAGGGAGCGTGCCCGCTCGACGATTCCGCGCGCAACGGCCCAAAGAATACTCGCTGCACCAGCCACAACAGGTACCAGGCACCCAGGATGACACCCAATACTGCGATCACAGACGCCACCGGCAATCCAAAATGCGGCCTTTCGCCCCATCCCCGCTGAAACATGCCCGTCAGGATCAAGAGTTCACCCGCAAATCCGTTCAGACCCGGTAAGCCAATACTCGACAGGGTGAAAAAGACCATAAAGAACGTCAGCCAGGGATGGTGGAGTGCCAGACCTCCCAGTTTGGAGATCTCCCGCGTGTGATACCGCTCGTACACCATGCCCACCATGGCAAACAGCGCGCCCGTCGAGATCCCGTGATTGACCATTTGCAGCAGCGCCCCCTGAATCCCGAGGTGATTCAGCGCAAAAAGCCCCAGCATGCAAAAGCCCAAATGGCTTACGCTCGAGTACGCGATCAAGCGCTTCATGTCCGACTGGGCCAGCGCCACGAGAGCCCCATAGATGATCCCGGCCACCGACAGCCAGATCAGGATCGGTGACATTTCCGCAGTGGCCCTGGGGACCATCGGGAGACTGAACCGCAGGAAGCCATACGTGCCAATCTTCAACAAGATGCCCGCCAGGATGACACTGCCGGCGGCAGGGGCCTGCACATGCGCCAAGGGGAGCCAGGTATGCAATGGAAAGAGGGGCACCTTGATGGCGAAACCCGCGAAGAGCGCCCAAAAGACCCATCGCTCCATGACGTGCGGCATCGGCCGCCGCAACAGCTCCTCGGTGAGCCTCGCGATGTCAAACGTCAAGCCATGTGCCGACGACGATCGACCAACCCAAAGCACGATCGTCAAAAGCCCCAGGAACGTCAGTACGCTGCCAGCCAAGGTGTAGAGAAAGAACTTGCCAGCTGCTTCTCGCCGCTGCTCACTCCCCCACAGACCGATCAGGAAGAAGAGCGGGATCAAGGTGAACTCGAAGAAGACGTAAAACACCAAGATGTCCCGGGCCGTGAAGACCCCCAGACAGCCTGTTTCCAGCAGCAACAGCAGGGCGTAATAGAGCGATTCCTTCTCGACGATCGCCGTCCAGCTGATGAGTATCGCCGTCACGAAGAGCAGCGCAGTCAGGCCAAACAGCCAGAGACTGATGCCATCCAGCCCCAAGTGGAAGCGAATGTCGACACCCAACTCGACAGGTAACCACGCCACGTCCAGCGCGATCGTGTCCGATCCCGAAAGGCGCAAGAACCGGACGATCAAGCCGATAGCCAATCCCAGCGTCGCCAGCGAGACCCCCAGGGCCACCCATTTGGCGCGATAGCGCGGCAGCAAGGCCAACAGACCCCCCAGGGCCGGCATCAGTACGGTGATCCCCAAGACAAATGCATCCACGATGTTCGTACGCTGTGAAGGACTACTTAATTCCAATACCAGGCCATACCCAGCAATACCAGGAATCCCAGGATCATGACGAGGCCGTACCGGGGGGTCAGTCCCTGCTGCAGTCGGCGCGTCATGTCCCCCAGGTGGCGGGGCAGCCTTCCGAACCAATCGACCATTCCATCCACCAGGTGCTGATCAAGAAAGTAGGCCAGGGACGCCAGGGCACGCATCGGCCGAACCACCAGCACGTCGTAGATTTCGTCGATAAAGAACTTGTGTTTGGCGAACTGGTACGGCGAACCCAACCAAGGACTGCTAAAGCATTTCGCCAGCCATTCGGCCTCCCACAACGGTCCCAAGTAGAGGAACGATGCCAGTGCCAGGCCACTCAGGGCGATGATGGTGCTCACCATGGCAACCACGAAATGGGAACCTTCCCCTGCTGGGGACTCGTGCAGCGGAGCCATGGCCAGCGATGGGGTGTACTGCAAGAAGTGCTGCCAAACGTGTTCTGGCAGGTACCGCACCACCGCGTGCCCCGAATGCACCAGCCACCCTATCCCCGCTGCGAACGCGGCGAGGAGGGCCAGCGGCATGCACATCGAGGCCGGGGATTCGTGTGCGTGATGCCCTGCCTCGGGTGGAACCTGAAGCGGCCCATAGAACGTCAAGTAAAACGCGCGAAACGTGTAAACCGAGGTCAAGAAGGCGGCGGCGAGTCCGATCCCATAGAGCCATTGGTACAGGACCTGGGACTCTCCTTGATCCCTCACTGCCGCCAGGATGGCATCTTTGCTCCAAAAACCTGAAAAGGGCACAATCCCCGCCAGGGCCAGGCAGCCGACGGCAAAGGTCCAGTGCGTGACCGGCATGATCCGGCGGAGTCCACCCAACTTGCGCATGTCGATCACGCCTCCCATGGCGTGCATGACACTGCCGGCTCCCAAGAATAACAGGGCCTTGAAGAACGCATGCGTGAACAAGTGGAACATGCCAGAGGTAATCCCGGCGAACGTGCCGACCCCTAAACCCAGGAACATGTAACCCAGTTGGCTGATCGTGGAATAGGCCAGAACGCGTTTGAGGTCAAATTGCGTCACGGCGATCAGCGCAGCCATCATGGCGGTCCCCGCGCCAATACAGGCCACGACATGCTGCGCTGTGGGAGCTGCCCAGAACAGCGGGGTGCACCGTGCCACCAGGTAGACGCCCGCCGTCACCATGGTGGCTGCATGGATCAATGCGCTCACCGGGGTGGGACCTTCCATCGCATCCGCCAACCAGACATGCAGCGGGAACTGAGCACTCTTGCCGCAGGCCCCACTCAATAGCAACAGGCAAATGGCCAGGCCCACGCCCCCTCCGACCAGGTCCATGGCCGCCAGCCGCTGCTGACCCAGGACACCCGCTCCGGTGGCCGAATCGTGAAAGTTGAGCGTCCCGTAGGAGAGCCAAATCACGAACAGGGCCAGCATGAAGCAAAAATCTCCCACGCGATTCACCAGAAAGGCCTTCTTGCCCGCGGCAGCGGCCGCGGGTCGCGTGTACCAAAATCCGATCAGCAGATAACTGCAAGCTCCCACCGCTTCCCAAAACACATACAGCACCACGAAGTTGCTGGCCGTGACCAGCATGTTCATGGAAAACACGAACAGCGATACATAGGCAAAGAAACGCCCGTATCCCGGATCTCCCCGCATGTAACCGCAGGAGTAGACCGCCACCAGCAAGGCGACAAAGTTCACCGTGATCAGCATCAGCGCCGTCAGGGGATCCAGCCGCAGCACGACGTCGATGCGGAAAGGCAGCCGAGATGCCGCCGGGTCGTGATTGGTTGCCTGTCCCTCCCGTGCGCCGGCCACGCGCGCGATGGCGATCGGACCACCGTAGGCATCCTTGACATCGACCCACGTCCATAGCGTGACGATTTTTTCGAATCCCAGAGGATTCGATCGGTCGCTGCCCGCCGCTGCCGGCGAGTGCCCCACTCCTGCGTGCGGAAGGGCACGACCGACGGTCATGAGCAATACCAGGGCGGCGACGAACGAACCCCCAATCCCCAGGATGGTGGGCCAGTGGCTGGACCCGCGAAGGACTCGTGGACCGAGCACGGCGGTAGCCACCGCGGCGGCCAGTGGCAACGCGGGACAAAGAATCAACATCAGCTCGGTGCTAAACATGGGGCCGATTCAGGTCTCTTTGGGGATCGGGAGGTGGCAGTACGCCAGCCGGCGTCAGGACCGGCCACACGTGCCGCGTTCCGTCATCCGGTTCGTCCGGGACCTCACGGTCGATATACGGCGGAACTCCTTCATCACGCATCGATTGCCAGGCTGCTATATCGAGCGATCCGCAGTACCGGCAGAGCATGAGGACGAGCACCAGCGCAATGGCCGCTTCGCAAGCGGCCACGGCGATCATGAAGATCACCAGCAATTGACCATCCCAGTGATCGTGAAAGCGACCCCAGGCGACCAGGCTTAAGGAGATTCCTTGGAGCATCAGCTCCAGGCACAGAAACATCACAATCATGTTGCGCCGCGCCAGGAACCCAGCCAGGCCCAAACCGAACAGCAGCGCCCCCAGCACCAGCAGGTGACCCAACAGGGTAACTTCGTTCATCCGAGGGGCCTCCCCGCGGTGAAATCAGGATCGAGTGCCTGGTGGAGCGTATCGGCAAACTGGCCTCGGAGAGGATGCAGGCGGGACATGACGACGGCCCCTACCAGCGCGAGCAGGAGTAGGGTCCCCGCAATTTCGACTTCGATCAGATGTCGTGAGAACAGCTGTCCACCCAGGACTGCCACATGTTCGGTGCGCACGGTGGCGACCGGCGCTGCGTGTGGGTCACGGAGGTTTCGCACGTCATGGGTGGCAAGTACAATCAGCGCCGCCATGCAAAATCCGCAGCCCGCCGCCGCATAGCGCGGCAATATCCCCCAGCTGACGCGATCGCAAAGGGCCGGGGTCTCGGACTGCACGAGCATCAGCACAAATAGGAAGATCACCACAATGGCGCCGGCGTAGACAGCCACGGTGGCGAGCCCCAGGAACTGGGCGCCAGCGACAAAGAACAGGCCGCCTACGGACAAGAGCGTCAATGCGAACCAGACCGCCGAATAGATCGGCCGGTGCGTCGTGATCATGAAAACACTGGCCAGCAGGGCGACGGCAGAAAGGACCACCACCAGCACGGTCTCCACGCCTGGCGTCCCCCAGGGACCGGTCCCCAGCAGTAGGGCCGCGGAAGCCACGATCAGCGCCAGTCCCACACCCCGGGCCAACCGACCTTGGAATCCACCCGGCAGCAGCATTCCCAGGCCGCAGCCCCCCATCACGGTTGCGAGAAGGTATGGCCCCCAGTCCCCTGTCAGCCACTCCCAGGCGACTTGCATCTGGGTAACGAATAGGTCCACCAAGCGGTGATCCATCATGCGGGGCCTCCCAACACGTCGGGAGCCATGGGCTCGGTATCCTTCGTGGCGTCGTAGACGCTGAGCAGTTTTTCCTTGTCGAAGATCATCTCTTCCCGACTTCGGCCGGTCAGATTGTAGAGACTCGTCAATTCGATCGCTTCCACGGGGCAGGCCTCTTCGCACATCCCACAGAAGATGCACCGAAGTTCATCAATGGTGAAGCTCTCGGGATACTTCTCGCGGTCCGGCCACGGACTTTCGATGCCGATGATGTCAATACAATGGGCTGGACAAGCAGTCGCGCACAAAAAACAGGCAACGCACTTGACCCGACCTTCGGCATCTCGATTCAAACGATGCACCCCGCGATAGATCTGCCGATTGGCGATCCGCGGTTCTTCCTCGGGGTAGCTCACCGTGACCTTCCTGCTCACCAGGTGCCGCGCGGTCGTGGTCAGCCCTTCCACAATCAATGGCAAGTACATCCTGCCCGCCAGTCCCAACTGGGGCTCTTCCACCCACAGGATGTCAGGGTCTGTGGCCTTCATCGGAAATCACCTCGGGGATAGACCATTCGCGCCACCGTCGGCTGCGGTTGGTTTTCCGTCACCAATGGACCGACCTGGGCCACCACCAGCCACGACCCGATCAGGACCAGCCAGCCGCCCGCGGCGGCGACCCAGGTACTGAGTGGCGTTGGACCCAACGCGCCCATGACCTGCAACTCGCTTAACACCGCCACCGCCACCAGGTTCACAATTCCCAATGGGAGCATCACCTTCCAGGCCAGGTTCATCAGCTGATCGAACCGGAACCGGGGCCAGGACCAACGAACCAGCATGAAGAACACGACACAGGCCAGGATCTTGGCGGCCAGCACGGCGATTCTCACGATCGCCAACGGCCAGGTGATCGGATCGCTGGCATCCCCCGTAAGTCCCCAGAAATGCCATCCACCCAGGAACAGAATCGCAATCAGGAAGGCCGCCGTGGTCATGTGAACAAACTCGGCCGTCAAGAAGAGCAGTAACCGCATGCCGGAATACTCGGTGTGGTAGCCACCCACCAATTCCTGTTCACATTCCGGCAGATCAAATGGCAAGCGCGCCGCCTCGGCGAAGGCAGCGATCAAGAACACCACAAATCCCAGGGGCTCGAAGAAGATAAACCAGCAGCCGGACGCGGCCTGCGCCGCCACGATGCGATCCAGGCGCAGGGAACCGGTGGCCAGCACCACACCCAGTATCCCCAGCCCCAGCGGCAGCTCGTACGCAATCATCTGGGCACTGGATCGCAAGGCACCCAGCAGACTGTATTTGCTGTTGCTGGCCCACCCCCCCAGGATCACTCCGTAAACCGCGATGCTCGACAGGGCGAAGACATAGATCAGTCCCACATCAATGTACGGCGCTGCCATCAGTTCGATCGGCTGGTCTCCCAGCGGGGGAATCACCGGCAACTGACTGCCCAAGGGGATGACGGCAAAGGCCGCCAACGCGGAACTGAGGATCACTAACGGCGCCAGGGTGTAGAGTCCACGGTCCACTTGTGCGGGCGTGAACTCTTCCTTCAAGATCATCTTCATCCCGTCAGCGGCCGGCTGACCCAGCCCGAATAGCCGCAGATCCCTCCAGCGACGGTTCAACACGCTCAGCGGAAAACCAACCCGGTTCGGCCCCTTGCGATCTTGCACCCAGGCGGCAATCCAACGTTCCAGCAATACGAAGTAGGCTGCCGAGGTCATCACCACGCCGATGATCACCACTGCCTTGACAATCGATACCAGCAAGGGAATGGCGTCCATGTTTCACACCTCCGCCAACAAGTGGATCCGCAAATCCAGACCATGAGCCGGGATCGCACCCGAGGCGGCGGAGAAAAAGGGGATTTCGCGGGCTATTTCCTGAAGAACCTGAGCCGGCCGGTACAATCCCTGCCTGCCCAGCAGCCGCCACAGGAGCTGTCCTTCGGACAGTACGCCCGCCGGCGGACGAATCGACCAGTCGAATGACTGCAAGCGATCGCAGGCATTCACGTAGGAGCCTGCCCGTTCGGCAAACGCCACCGAGGGCAACTGGATCGTGGCCTGTTCCGAGAGCGGCGACGAAAACAGGTCCTGGACGATCAGCAATTCCAGCTTCGCCAGGGCGGGTAATTCTTCGTCCGAGATCCAACCGCCGGTGTAGCCCCCGGAAATCCAGGCGCCGCGGATTGCTTCCTGTCGCACCCTGGCCAGAAACTGGTCGAACTCCACCAGTTCCCCGGCGAAACGTGCGGCGATCTGCGCGACACCTCGTCGGTTGGGACATTTTTCTGCTCGAATGGTGAAGCCACGCGGATAGGACTCGTCAACGCCGATCTGTGGCGTGGGCCCCATGGCCACGAGCGCTTCTGGATCGAGGGATCGGATGTACTTGACCAGCAAGTACGCCTCTTCCACGGTGAGATGCGGCGAGAGGGCCACGGCCAATCGCCCCGCCGACCGGAGTGACCCATCCAGCAGCTCGGGCAATCGGAACGCCGGGATGACCTCGTGCCCCTCATCCGGCGTCCGTCGACGCGCCTCCACGAGGCGGTTGACGTCGTGCACATGGTGAAATCCGTACCGTCCCTCGTCGCAAATCCACCATTGGTTGACTTGGGGATTCTCGCGCGGCTTGAGCCGATAAATGCGATCCTGATTGGATTCCACCCAGATGGAGCATCCCGTGGAACACCCCGCGCAAACATGTGCGCGTGACTGCATGAACCAGACCCGTTGCGAATAGAGAAAATCGGTATCTCCCAGCGCGCCAACGGGGCAGAGATCGACCACGTTGCCCGACATCTTGTTGGCCAGCGGGTATCCTGGAAAGACATCGATTTCCTCGTGGCTGCCCCGGTCCACAATCATCAGCTCGTGGGTTCCCGTAATCTCCCGGGTGAAGCGGACGCAGCGCGTACACATGACGCAGCGGTCGACGAAGAGCGTGACAGTCTCTCCCATGGGGCGTCGACGACTGGTGAACGGCTTGAGATCCGCGCGGCGTTCTGGCTGTCCATACTGGAAATGGTAGTCCTGCAGGTAGCATTCACCTGCCTTGTCACAGATAGGGCAGTCGATGGGATGGCGCAGGAGCAGGTCTTCCTCCACCATGGCCCGGGCCTGCCGGACCTTGGGACTGTCGGTGACAAAGACGGTTCCCTCCGTGGCAGGGGTCTGGCAGGCGGGGACCAGTTTCGGCTGCATTTGGATCGAGCCCGTCTGCGGATCCCGGCGCCCGGCCTCGACCAGGCACATGCGGCAGCTCGCGACGACGCTGAGCCCCGGATGCCAGCAGTAATGGGGGATCTCGATACCGGCACGGCGGGCCGCCTCGATTCCGTTCAGACGCTCGCCCGGACCCAGTTCGATCTCGGTCTCGTTGATGGTCACCTTCGTCATGCGTGGCCCGTACTAGACGCCTCCATGGGATCCCACGATTTCAAGTGCCGGCACGGCCTGAGTCTCCATCCACCCCTTGGGATTCGACTGACGAATGAAGTCCTCGAACTCCTGCCGGAATTTTCGGATCGCGTTCTTGATCGGCCAGGCAGCGCCGTCCGCCAGGCCACAGATGGTGGTGCCCGGCATGATACCAATGGTGTCGCCGATCTCGAGCAGGAGTTCGAGATCCACAATACGTCCGCGGCCGGCCCGAATGCGGTCCAGGATCTTCAGCGACCAGGAGGTACCTTCGCGGCAGGGCGTGCACTGACCGCAGCTCTCGTGGGCAAAGAAGCGGCAGCTATTGTGCAGGAAGTCCACCATGCGGACCGTTTCATCCATCACGACCACTCCGGCCGTCCCCAGGCCAAGGCAGCCATACTTTCCCGGGCCGGTGAAATCGAGCTTGCAGTCGAATTCCTCGGCGGTCAGCAGGCCCATACTGATGCCACCCGGGATGGCCGCCTTGGGTATGCGGCCCTTCCAGACACCGCCGCCGAATTCGTGAACGAGTTCATTCACCGTGAGGCCCAAGGGGGCTTCGTAACAGCCGGGCCGTTCCACGTGACCGCTCAGACAATACAGCTTGGGGCCATAGCTTCCTGGATCGCGTGGATTCTTGGGATCGGCGGGTGTGCCCAAGGAAGTGAACCAGGCCGCACCGCGACGAATGATATGGGGCACACACGCCACGGTCTCGACATTATTGACCACCGTGGGCTTGCGAAAGACCCCTTCCACCGCGGGAAACGGCGGCTTGATCCGCGGCCAGGCCCGCTTGCCTTCCAGACTCTCGATCAACCCGGTCTCCTCGCCGCAAATGTAGGCCGCCGCGCCGCGATGGATATAGATGTCGAGCTGGTAGCCACTTCCCAGGATATTCTTGCCCAGGTAGCCCGCCTGATAACATTCGTCGATGGCTGCCTGCGTCCTCTGCGTCGCCAGGGGATACTCGTAGCGGACGTAGATGTAGGCAACTCGCGATGTCGTGGCAAACGCGCTGATGATCAGGCCTTCCAGTACCTGGTGTGGGTCCCGTTCCATCAGGATGCGATTGTTGAAGGTCCCCGGTTCGCTTTCGTCGGCGTTCAGACAAAAGTAGACGGGGCCAGGATGATCGGCGGGCAGGAAGGACCATTTCATTCCCGTGGGGAATCCGGCGCCGCCACGGCCGCGCAGGCGGCTCTCTTTCACGAGTTCCACCACGGCGGTTGGGCCCATCGTGAGCGCCGACCGGAGCGCCTCGTATCCGCCGGTCGATTCATAGACCGGACGGGTGTGGCTTCCCGGTCGCTCCACGTTGGCTAGCAGCACCAATTCGTTGTCCCTCGTGCGGTTCATGTCCGGTCCACCTCACAACCGATCGACTGCAGGAATGCGTCGGCCTTGGCGGCATCAAGCTGCCCATGGAGCGTGTCGCCTGCGAGCATGCATGGGGCATGCTCGCAGGCACCCAGGCATTCCGCGAATTCCACCGTGATCTTTCCGTCGGCCGTGGTTTCCCCGGGATGCAGTTTCAGGCGGCCGCAGAGGTGACCCAGGACCTCTTCACCCCCCCGCAGCGCGCAACTGATGGAACGACAGACCCAGGCTCGCATCTGGCCGTGCGGTCGCTCCTGATGAAACAGCCCGTAGAACGACAACGTATCTTGCACCTGCGCGGGGGCGAGCTCCAGGATCTCGGCGATCTCGACCACCGCTTGCAGCGGGACACAGCGCAGGTGCGCGTTGACCACGTGCAAGGCCGGCAACGTCACGGCCTGCTTGGATGGGTAATGGGGCAGAAATCCCCGGATCTCCGCGATCATGGCGTCCGTCAGCAGTCGCGCGGGCTGCGCGTCACCCGGCGCGGAGCCGCTTTGTACCGACGTGGATGGATGATGATTCGGCATCGGTGGAGGCTCCCGCTATCGATCCAATTCCGCCGCAATGATGTTCAAACTTCCCAGGACCGCCACAACGTCACTGAGCGTGTGTCCCTGAATCAAGTGGGGAAACACGGCAAAATGAAGGAAGGAAGGGGGGCGGCAGCGGGCCCGATAGGCCACACTGCTACCGTCGCCCACGATGTAGAATCCCAACTCGCCGTTGGGGGCCTCGACCGCGGCATAGCACTCCTCGCAGGGAACCTCCATCCCTCGGTTGGTCATCACCAATTCGAAGTGTGTGATCAACCCTTCGATGGAATGATAAACCTGCTGCTTATCCGGCAGGATGAAGCGATCGCCGACAGGCACATCGACGGGCCCTGCCGGCAGGTTCTCGATGGCCTGTTCCACGATCCGCAGGCTCTCCCGCATTTCGGCCATGCGGACGTAGTAGCGGGCAAAGCAGTCGCCGGCCGTCGCGCAGCAGATGCGAAAGTCGAAATCTCCATAGGCCAGGTAGGGATCGTCCTTCCGCAGGTCGCGGGTCACGCCGCTGGCTCGGGCGACCGGTCCGCTGCACCCGCGGTTGATCGCCTCGTCGCGGCTCAGCAGCCCCACCCCCTTGGTTCGATCCACGAAAATCCGGTTGCGGTTGAGCAATCGCTCCATGTCGACCAGCGTGGCGGGGAAATCGCGGACGAAATCCCGAATCTTGGCCGTGGTCACGGGGGTGATGTCGTACATCAAGCCCCCCACACGTGTGTAGCTGTTTGTGAAGCGGGCCCCGCACAGCGATTCGAAGATATCGTAGATCTTCTCCCTCTGATAAAAGGCGTACAGGAAGAAGGTAAACGCGCCCACGTCCAGGCCCATGGCCCCCGTGGAGAGCAAGTGGTCGCTGATCCTCGCCAATTCCGCCACAATCACTCGCAGATACTGACACCTTTTTGTCAGTTGCAGCCCTACCAGCCGCTCGACGGCCTCGTGCCAGGCCACGTTGTTGGCCATGGGTGAGATGTAATTCATCCGATCCGTGACCGTAACGTACTGGTTGTAGTCGAGATGCTCGCCGATCTTCTCGAACCCCGAATGCAGAAACCCCATGTCGGGGATGGCCGAGACGACCCGCTCGCCATCCAGTTTCAAGACGACCCGCAAGGTCGTATGGGTGGCGGGGTGCTGTGGGCCGAAGTTGAGCGTCCAGAGGTAATCATCCCCCAACGGAGGTTGGCTCGATACGTCTGCGAGGCTTAAGGGCATAGGGCACCGAACCGCGAGCTATGTGGCGTCCCGCCGCAGGACGGGGAATTGATGACGCTCACCCCGACCCTGCAGTGGATAGTCCTTTCGCAAAGGAAAGGCCTCGAACCCCTCGGGCAGCAGGATGCGGCGGAGGTCGGGATGTCCGCCAAAACGGATGCCGAACATGTCCCAGACCTCGCGTTCCAACCAGTTGGCAGCCTCCCAGATCGGTACGGCACTGGGGACCTCCAGATCCGGCTCGTTCAGCATGACCCGCACCACGATGCGCTCGTTCGAGTCGGTGTTGGCCAGCAGATAGACCAACCCGAATCGATCCACCGCCTGGCGATAATGCAAGTAGTCCACACACGTGATATCGACCAGCAGGTCGAAGCCCAGTTCCTGCCGCAGCATCAGCAACACATCCAACAGTTGATCTCGCGAGACGCGCAACCGCGCCACCCCGCGAAACTGGCTGCAGGACGAACCGACGAATCGCTGCTCAAAGGATTCCAGATCAATGGTCGGCATGGTTGGCTCGTTTGCAAAACCGGGGCGCGGCTGCCCGTCAATTCAAGGTCCGGGTGAAGGCGGGGGACTGTCCGAGGATGGGAAGTTCCACCAGCGCCCGTTTAGGTTCCTGCCGCGATGGGGCGTTGAATTCCTCTCCGCCGATCGTACCCTCACGCTGGATCTTCTCCTGCAAATCGATGATGGCCTGGATCAACTGCTCAGGCCGCGGCGGACACCCTGGCACATACATGTCGACGGGAATGAATCGATCAATCCCCTGGACCACGCAATAGGTGTCAAAGACCCCGCCCGTCGACGCACAGGCTCCCATGGAAATGCACCACTTGGGTTCACTCATTTGCAGCCAGATCCGTTGCAATACCGGCAGCATTTTCATCACGACGCGGCCCGCCACGATCATCACGTCGCATTGGCGGGGGCTGAAACGGAAGGCCTCCGCGCCGAAACGCGCGATGTCGTGACGACTGGCTCCCGTCGCCATCAATTCAATGCCACAGCAAGCCGTGGCAAACGGCATCGGCCAGAGACTGTTCTTGCGGCACCAACTGGCCAGTGCGTCCAGCTTTGTGACCACCACGCTGTCCGGCAAGTCTACCGCCATTGCAAGACACCCCGCTTCCACTCGTAGACCAGCCCTGCCACCAACAGGGCCAGGAACAACAGCACACCCCCAAAGACCAGGCCACGACTCGAAATCCACTGCTCCCGGACCGCCGCGTCAATCCCCTCGACGTTGCGACTCGCCACCGCCCAGGGGTAGACGAACAGGAGTTCGACATCAAACAGCAGAAAAGCCACCGCCACCATGTGAAACCGCACGTCAAATCGCCGGCGCGTATCGTGAAACGGGTCCATCCCACTTTCGTACGGCATGGACTTCACGTGCCCTCGACGGCGCGGTCCGACCAGCGCCCCTACCGCCAGCAACACCAGAGGGACCAGCAGCGATGCTGCCAGAAAGAGAAACAGGGGCATGGTGCCGTTCAATTGCGGATCTCCCCAGGGCCAGGCAAACTTTGTGAATTTTATCACAATGTCCGACGGCCAGGTAAGCCGGTCAGCAGTCGGCCCCGAGGCCAAAATGGCCTGTTTCGCGTGTTTTGGGCAGCGGTTATGCCATGGCATGACTTTGGCGAGCCGCGCTGCGGGGGCCGACTGAGCCGCGGGGCCCTCCCAACAGGCACGCCGGTCCGCTTTCCCGGTTATTCCGTTCATGACGGTTCTATCGAACGCCGATGAAGGGAAGCGGCGTCACACCGCGATGTGGTTTATCGCGCGGAGATCGCCGGGAGGGGGGACCTATGTTGCAGCGTTCAAGGTGTGTGCTCGCTTGCTGTCTGGCAGCGGGCCTCTTACTTGGAATCGGCCGTGCCTCCGCGGAACAGCGGGCCTTTGGCAAGGTCTGGGGAGGTATCTCCGGCAGCCAGGACTGGCAGCGATTCTTCCATTATCCGTACGTGTTCTATCCTCAGAACTATTGGGGCCAGGAATACTATCGCAGCAGCGAAAGCTTGTATTATCGGTATCCCAACGAGATGCGGATCCCGGTCTACAACAAGAAGTGGCACAACTACTATCCCTGCAATCGGCCGTATTATCAGGGTGCGCACTTTGTGCTGGACGTGTTCTAGCAGCCAGTGGGCGTTCATGGCCCGGCTGGTCCGCGACGCTCGATGGCGGACGCGAGCGTCGCCAGTTGCGGGTGATCTGGCTGGAGCTGTCTGGCGGCCGCGATCCGGGTCTCCGCCTCGGTGAATTCTCCCAGTGCCACGTGGCACTGCGCCATGTGCACGAGCAGGTCTGGACTTCGGCCCAGGTTCTGTTCGGCTTCGGTGAACTTCACGATTGCCTGTTCGTAGCGGCCCAGAGACTCCAGTGCGAGTCCCTGGCGCAGGGGCAGATCGGCGGGATGTTCCTGTTCGGGAGTTGAATCCTCATACCGGCGCAGGGTCGCCAGGGATCGCTGGTGTTTTCCCTGCCGTTCGTAGAGGGAGGCCAGTGATAAGAGCGTGGCCGGCGGCGCGCCAGCGGCCGCCATGGCGCGATGGTAGGCCCGTTGCGCGGCGGCGGCGTCTCCTCCCGCCTGCAGCACATCCCCTTCCAAGGCCCAGGCCGCGCCGGCCGTCGGATCCCGGGCCTTCGACCGGGCCGCACATTCACCCGCGACGTTGTAGTCACCTTCCTCGAGCAGCATACGGCCGAGTTCGATCATCCAGACGGGATCATCGCCGGACAATCGCACGGCAGAGTCCATCTGGGTGATGGCCTCTCTGCGACGACCTTGGGTCCACATGAGCTGCGCCAGACAGCGACGCGATTCCGCGTCATGGGGGCACTTGCGGAGCGCGTGGGCCAGTCGGGCCTCGGCCTCTTCCAGCCGCCCTTGCCGCATGGCATCGGCCCCCAGCCGTGACATTTCCCGCGCGGCAATGACCTGCTGATCGGCCGGCCGAAACCTGGCCATCGTCGAACAGCCGGACGCGGCCGCCAGCAGGAACAGCAGCCACGGCCACCGCGATCGGACGCCATATCGAACGGCGCGGGTCAATTGCCGATTCCTGGAAACGGAGGAGACGCCTGGATGAGCCGTGAGGCCGTACCGCAATACGGCGGACCTCGCGGCGGAACGCTACCAGATTTGCCGCACGCCGGCAAGAAAAGAGGTCCCGCCCAGCGAGCGACGGTTCGCGCAAGCGTGGTCCAGACCACCTTTCTGCGGTCCGTATCCGCAGCATGGCGCGCGTCGTGTGTCGCGTGGTTACCTAGCGGATTTCCTTGCTAGCAAAAGACCCAGAAAAAAAAGTCTCAGAAAAAAGTCTCAGACATCCAGAAACTGGCGACGGGCTGGTGGGATCGACCGGGTGCTGGAATGGGCAGTGGGGAGACGCTCGGAACGCAGTGGGTCCCAAGGGTGGAGCAATGAGGCATCCCAGGGGTCGCTTCTGTCCAGCGACGGGGTGGCACGGGCGTGTCGCCCGTGCTGGTCTGCGAACC
>WPCK01112093.1_pt1 | contig 33568 bp, 34 predicted proteins | sample 5399851 | NCBI WGS metagenome assembly WPCK01 (sample SAMN12869471, study PRJNA574797) | sludge metagenome | isolation source: wastewater treatment of pH11 | place: China:Beijing | collected 2019-05-20 | reverse complement strand
GCATTTGGGCTCTCGCAGCCCCAGGTCGAGGAGCCCACCCGGGAGACACTGGACTCTCTGCCCGATGATCTGAAGCGGCTTCTAGGTGGGCGATAGTTACACCGGCTGGGTTTGGTGGAGTGAGAAGGCGGGGCTACCGCCGCAGTGGGTTTTCGGTGAGCTAGCGATTCGCGACGGTCGGATCGAAGCTTTACATCCTTGTGCAGTTGAGGCTCGCTTCCCGACAGACTGTGCCGAGGAAGTCCGGCCAGGAGCAGACGAAACCCGATGGATAACCCCGGGATTTGTCGACTTGCATTGCCATTTGGCGATTGAGTCGCACGGGAGTGCGGAGGCCGAACAGGTTTACAGAAACGCGCTGGTGGAGGTGCGCTCCGGCATTCTTGCCATTCGCCAGCCAGGCACTCCGGTCAGGATAAATACGTCAGACCTGCCGTTCGGTCGCCCCATTGTCGTGGACTCGGGGCGCCATATTGCGTTGGAGAAGCGTTACTCACGGGGTCTTGCAGTTGAGCTTCAGCCCGGAGACCGTAAGGCACTGCTTGCGGAGGTTCGGAGGCAGGCGCACCTGGGCGATGGTTGGGTGAAGCTCGTCGGAGACTGGATCGACCGTTCCGTTGGTGACCGTGCGGACTTACAGCCTCTGTGGTCGCGAGACGACTTGCATGCGGCCGTAGAAACAGCCGGTGAGGAAGGGGCGCGTGTTGCCGTCCACACTTTCGGCCAGGGAGCTATTGATGATCTGCTCGATGCAGGAGTCGGTTCAATAGAACACGGCAGCGGGATGACACTAGAGCAAATGCGCAGGGCCGCAGATGCGGGCATCCCCGTGATCCCCACGTTGGGTCAGGTCATCAAGTTCCCCGAGTTCGCTTCAGCAGCTACCCGCTATCCGGTCTATGCGCGCACGATGGCCGGACTGTACGAACGGCGCCATGCATGGTTTGAAGACCTGCTCGATTCGGGGGTCCAGCTGCTGCCGGGGTCCGACGCGGGCGGGTACCAACGTCACGGTTCGCTAATCCCTGAACTCCAGATGTGGGTGGAGTGGGGGATGCCGCCCGAGGACGTGTTTGCATCTGCAACCTGGAAGGCCCGAGACTTCTTGGGACTGGAGTCACTGTCAATAGGATCCCCTGCGGATGTCTTGGTTTTCGACGAGGACCCAGTGACGAACCCCCATATTTGGAGTTCCCCCTCGCAGGTTGTCGCTGCGGGACATCTGGTTTGAAGTATTGTGGCAGTCGTTGAGTCGGCGATCGGCCGGGCCGTCGCAAATTTTCGGTCATCAATTCGCTGCGCGAGCTATCGCTCGGATCTAGCCTTGATGCATGAGATCTACACGTATGAAAAGTCCCTGGTTGGCCGTAGGTCTTGGTGTCGTTGCGGCAGTTGGATTGTTGGTCCCCTCGGCCGCATTCGCAATCGAGTCGCCCCAATCGGGCGGTGAGCCTCAGTCGGGCAGTGAGCCTCAATCGGGCAGTGTTGCTGACTCTGAGATGGGAAACCAAGAAGGCGGCGGCAATGCGGCTCCCGGCGGGGAGCGCCCAGATCCCGAGGACTCCGATGTGTTGCCGTTGCCAGACAAGAGCGCGGATGAAACGGAATCTGAGAGGTTGAGGCTCGACACATCTGCGGATGCTCATGTCTCGTTCAGTCCGCTGGAGGGTCATCCCGGGGATATTGTTCGGGTAACTGGCGAGTGTTCTGGTGCTGAGGAGCTGTGGGGATACCTTCAAAAGCTTCCACTAAACAGTGGCTTTGGTGTCCATACCTTCAGTGCCGACTTGACTTACAATGACCCGCAGAGTTCGGTGTTCGAAGGAGAGTTCAGGATTTCGCAGTTTGCGACCGCCGGAAGCTACCAGCTTGTCTGGGCCTGTGGAGGGAATGACGTACTGCTCGGAAGCTCAAGGACTCCTGTTTCGTTCACGGTATTGCCAGAAGAGGGACAGCCGCCTGTTGACGACTATCGGGTGGCTGAGATTGCGTTTGATCCGCTGAAAGCCCGACCGGGCGAGACCGTGACTATCTCCGGCCGCTGCAAATTGAAGGACGGCCCGCGCGCCGATCTCATATGGGGGAGTTTCTCTAACGTTGAGACGGACACCGGCCGACACTATCAAGCGGAAATAACGTACTCGGGTGTCGGTGACCATTTCACGACGAAGTTCGAGGTGTATAAGGCACTTCCGCCGGGCAAGTATCGGGTGTCGTGGACGTGTGGCGCTGGTTACGAGCCCTTTGCTAGGAACGAAGAAGGCATTGAGTTCACTGTGCTTCCCGCCAAGTCAACGACAAATGCAGAACCGAAACCAACTCCAGATGAAGGTGGAAAACTCGCGGAAACTGGACTGTCGACCCTGTCCGTGGCGGCAGCAGGCCTCCTACTGGCAGCCGGGGGAGTCCTACTTGTTGGGGCAAGGACGCGACGATCGGAACTCGGGTAGTGCGCAAGCTTGGTAGCCCCCATAGCGAGCCAGCTTCCCGTTAAGGCCGTTGGCTCGTCGCCTTGAGGTGGAGTGTGTTCCATGCAGCCCAGAAGTCTGGGCCAGGTGCTAAGAACTGGATTGAATCCGAGATCGTCCAGGCCCTCCGGTGTCGCAACGATTTGGGCAAATATGCCCGAGTTACGGCATTAGGGGCCTTTTTGGCGGACCACTTTTGAGAGAGATGATTTCAAGTATGTGGCCGAGGAGGACTGTCAGACATCAACCTAGGGTTCGACGGTAGTTGAGTGTGTGGCGCAGTCATACCGTCGTAATTTTGCATTCGTCAATTCGCTGCGCGAGGTGTCGCCCAGACCTAGGTTAGAGGTATGAGAGTTACAGGTATGAAAAGTCTCCGGCTGGCCGCAGGTCTTGTTATCGCTGTGGCAGTTGGACTATCGGCCCCCACTGCCGCAGTCGCAATCGAGTCGCCCCAATCGGGTGAGGAGGCTCAGTCAGGTATGACCGACTCAGAGGTAGAAGACCAAGAGGCAAATGGAGATTCGAAAACCCCTGCCGACCAGTCGGTGAGCTTGACAAACATTGAGCCAGAGGTCGTCGCTGACATCACGATCAACCCGCTGGAAGGGGAGCCCGGAGCAACACTAAGCATTGCTGGTCAGTGCTCGCTCGGAGATCGTCCTGCGACGCGCGTCAGAGGAGAGCTCATAAAACTAGATGCGCAAGGGAGTCCGTCAGGCGAATCTTACGCCTTCGTCGTCACCCCCAAGTACGATCCCGGAGTGCTGACCTTCGACGTAGAGTTCAAGGTGCCAGGGCGCGCCACCCCCGGTACATACGAAGTGGAGTGGTCGTGTGGAGGGAGCATCGATACAGAGTGGGCTACAGGGAAGTTGGACTCGCTGTTCACGGTTTTGCCTTCCACTGGCCCGCCCCCTATCGACCACTCGGTTGCCGAACTGGATTTCGCTCCGCTGAGAGTCCGTCCTGGCGCCACGATTGAGATCTCTGGGCGCTGCCTTAGTGAGAACGGTGATCGGGCCGAGGATATCCGGGGCTTTGTCGTGAGAAAGCCGATTACTCCAGGGCAAGCAGCCTCCTTTGGATACGTGGCCACGCCAAAATATGTGGGTAATAGCGACATGCTCAAAGCAAGCTTCAGGGTTCCGAACGACCTGCGGCCGGGAGCGTACAGCCTTAGCTTCACCTGCGGAGACCTTGAGCAGACGTGGTCCCACTTCCGCGATGGCATTGACTTAGAGATCCTGTCGGAACCCGTGGACTTAGGGGATACGTCTGGGCTAGCTGAAACCGGCTTTTCACCTTCTGTGCTCAATGCAGCGGGAGTGATGACGGCGGTAGGCATCGCGCTACTCGTGGCTTCACGAGTCCGGAAGAAGTCGACAAACGAGCTTTAAGGCCTTGCATCCAGGTCCCGCAGCACCTCAATTGCCGTGTTCGCATTCAGGTGCGCGCTGCTGGCGACGGCTCCGGGGCGAAGTCCGTCAGGAAGATCGGTCCCCAGTGGCAGATTCAGGACGTTGCCACCGGCGACCCGCACGATGTGAAGGCCAGCTGCGACGTCCCAAGGTTTCGACACGGTGCATAGCGACACTCCAATCCACCCAGCGGCAACATGCGCAAGGTCGATTGCGGTGGCTCCGGGGGATCGAAATGCAGAATACGCCTGCCGCAGCTTGCGCAGGTTTGCAACTGCGCAGCCTGGATCATCAAAGTGGTGAAGGTTGGGGTAGTAGGTAGCAATCAGCGCTGTCTTCTCGCTGGCTGGTCCGTCCGCATGGATCTCAGTCTCAAGTCCACCACAGTCCATGTGCCAGGCTCGATGAGAATCCGCAACGAACACCTCATGTGCGCAAGGTACCGAGACAGCTCCGGCGACAATACTCCCATCCAACTCAACTCCAATAGATGTTCCGAAGTACTGCATTCCCGCTGCAAAGTTTGAGGTTCCATCAATGGGATCCACGATCCAACGCACGCGCTGTCCCAGTGAAGCAACCAGGTCGTCCTCGGCCGCCCTAATGGCCGCACTTGGACTAGATGTCTGCGTCGATCCTGTCGGCAAGATCTCCTCCCCATATTCCTCACCTAAGAAACGCGAACCGGGGACAACGGCGGCCAGGAACTCTCGCAGTTGCTGTTCCACATGGCGATCGTGAATGGTGACCGGATCGTGGAAGTCCACTTTGGTGGCCATATCCGGTGCCGAGCGCGCCGCATTCCTCAGGTAGGGGGCAACAAACTGCGTAGCTGCCTGGGCGGCAACGGCCAGTTGGGTGGAGGCACTCGCGGTCGAAGTAAGAGGACCATGGTCTTGCGTTGTCATGCGTTCAGTTTGTCCCAGTACAGTGGAAGCGACCCTATCGAAGGATCCGAGTCGTGACCGATTGCACCGTCTCGGGGCCGATAAGGGCGGCTTCTCGCGTTGGGATTGTTGGGGCTCCTGGCTACAATGGGGCCTTGTACTCGGATACGTGTGCCCTCTCTGCGCGTGTACCGTGTCAATCCAAGGCCAATCAACGCCGTGACCCACCGGTTGAGTGCGGCCTAAAAAGCAAGTAGGGAGAATCCACACAAGTGGCAGTTCGAATTCGTCTGAAGCGCATGGGCGCGATCCACAAGCCGTTCTACCGTGTCGTTGTCGTCGACTCGCGCAAGAAGCGTGACGGCAGGGTCATCGAAGAAATCGGAACTTACGATCCGATGCCTAACCCTTCAAAGATCAGCATTGACTCTGAGCGTGCAGTTTACTGGCTCGGCGTTGGCGCACAACCGTCAGATCCCGCTCGTCGTCTGCTCAGCCTGAACGGCGACCTGGCTCGTGCAAACGGCAAGGAAAACGTTGTCAGCCGTATCAAGGTTGCTGACGTTGATGCAGAGGCCGCGCGCCTGGAGGCAATCAAGGTTGCCGAAGCCCAGGCTGAGAAGTCGAAGGCAAAGGCATCCGCCGACAAGGCCAAGGTAGCTGCAGCGGAAGCTGAAGAGGCAAAGGTCGAAGCAGCTGACCAGGTCGTTGAGGCCGCAGAAGCAGCAGAGGCCGAGTAACAATGCTTGCCGACGCTGTAGAACACCTGGTGGGCGGCATCGTCGACCACCCGGAAGATGTCCGTGTCACCTCGCGTAACACACGCCGCGGTGAACTCCTTGAGGTTCGCGTGAACCCTGACGATCTGGGACGAGTGATTGGCCGGAACGGCCGCACCGCCCGGGCTCTTCGCAAGGTCACGTCTGCACTCAAGGGCAACGGATACGTTCGCGTCGATGTCGTAGAAACCGACAGGCGCTGATCACGATCTAGATCGCGCAGTTGAGGTATCGGGAACTGATGGTTCAACAGGTCGGTAGCTGACGACACGCAAACTCTGGCAGTGGGTCTGGCATTAGCCAGGCCCACTTCGCTGTCTGTTGGCATAGTGCCACCGAAGAAACCGCTAGGGGATAATGGGGCAATGACTAAGCAAGACCGAGACGGCTTCGACACTGATGACCTGATGCTGGCCGGGATCGTGGGAGCAGCTCGCGGCCTACGAGGCGAAATGTTCGTTGAACCGCGTACTGATCGCCCAGAAGTGGTGTTCTCCCCGGGATCCTCTCTTGTCCTAGCGGATCCCAACACCGGTCCTGCCGGTCCTCGTTCGCGTGGGCGCGCAACGCAGGCTAAGCCGACCGGTCGCGTTCTCATGGTGGGCGGTGCCCGCAGCCACAATGGCAGATTCACCGTCACATTTGAAGACGTTGTTACCCGTGAAGACGCTGAATCACTGCGCGGCAAGCACCTCCTGGTTGCCCCCGAACCTGAAGAAGACGCCTGGTACGCCCACGAACTCGAAGGTCTGCGCGTCGTCAACCAAGATGGTGCTGAACTGGGCACCGTATCTGGTTTGGCGATGGGGGCGGCACACGACTTCCTCCTGGTCAACCACGCTGGACGCGAAGTCATGGTTCCCCTGGTCGAGGAAATGGTGCCGACAGTATCCGTGGGCGAGGGACTTATTGTCGTCTCACCTCCGGTCGGCCTGTTTGATGACGAGGATGCTGCTAACGACGAACGTGGCGACGCCTGATCATGAAGTTCGACCTGATCACGATCTTCCCCGAGTTCTTCGCACCCCTGGAACTGTCGCTTCTCGGTAAGGCGCAGCAATCCGGTCAAGTATCCGTTGATGTGCACAATCTGCGCGATTGGGCCACCGGTAAGCACCTGGCGGTTGACGATGCTCCTGTCGGTGGCGGTGCGGGCATGGTTATGAGAGCTGACGTCTGGGGGCGGGCTCTGGACCAGGTCATCCAAGATAGTGGGCACCGCGTGCTTGCGATACCAACACCCGGTGGGACTCCGCTCACGCAGGTGCTTGCTAAAGACCTTGCAAGCGCCAACCAGATCATTGTGGCTTGTGGCCGTTACGAGGGTATCGATTTCCGGGTCTCGCAGCACTACAGGAGCATCGCAGAACGCGAACCCGTTGATGAGAGCGAGAGTTTCGAGGTCTTGGAGTTCTCCCTCGGTGACTACGTGTTGAATGGGGGAGAGGTGGCTGCCCTCGCCCTGGTCGAGGCAGTTTCGCGGTTGGTCGAAGGCGTAGTTGGGAACCCGGAGTCGCTGGTCGAAGAATCTCATTCGGCTGATGGGCTCCTCGAGTATCCGGTGTTCACCCAGCCACGGCAGTGGCGCGGCGAAAAAGTGCCTGCGGTGCTCCTATCTGGTAACCATGCCAAGATCGATCGCTGGCGCCGCGACCAAGCGTTACGCAAGACCGCAACCGTGCGTCCCGACATGATTTCGCGCCTTGCTACTCGCCCATGCGACGAGCGGGGACGCCCCGAAGGACTCGACGGGCGCGACCTTGAAGTGCTGGCTGAGCAGGGATTCGTCATGGCCCCGCGTCCCGGTAAGGTCAGCTACCGAGTAGCTACGCACGAGGACCTTGAGGTTGTGTCCTCCCTTGCTTCTTCAACCTTTCCGCTAGCCTGCCCGCCCGGCACGCGCGAGGAAGAAATCGCGCAGTTCGTGGAAGAAAATCTCACCGTGCAAGCATTTCGCAACTACATGGACCGCGACGGCGGACGAATCTGCGTTGCAACAGTCGACCTCAATTCCTCGGGCAAGGACGGGTCCTCGAACCTCGAAGTTGTCGCCTACACTCTGTGCTTTCCCGAGTTGCCTGACGGCATCCAGGTGGAGCAGATTCCAGCGGTTTACGTGTCGAAGTGCTACACGGCAGCTGATTGGCACGGATCGGGTGTGTCTGGTGCCTTGTTGGAGTACGCACTGGCTGATGCATTTGGAGCGTGGGGGGCCAAGAGCGCGGTCCTCGGCACCAACCAGGGAAACAGGCGGGCGACGCGGTTCTACCGCAACCACGGATTCAGGAAATCAGGGACGCGAACGTTCAGAGTCGGGGCCACAGACCATCGGGATTTCGTGTTCGTGCGCGATCTCACGGAAGATCAGGCCGGGTAGCGGCCGCTCGACCTTGGTTGCCTGATCGCTGCTGTGGCAAACTTGATCTTTGGGTCATTTGGCGAAACCTGCCGCAGGGGGACGCAATCGAAGATGCCCAGACAAGACGATTCGAGTCTTTGGGACTCGAGAGGTGTCGCCTCGACCTGCGGCGGTGGTGACAAGGAGTAACAATGCAGAAGCTTGATGCTGTTGATGCGCCGTCCTTGCGTGACGATGTTCCTTACTTCCGTGCAGGTGACACGGTCAAGGTTCACGTGAAGGTCGTAGAAGGCAACCGTTCACGTGTCCAGATTTTCCAGGGTGTTGTCATCGGTCGTCGCGGCCATGGTGTGACTTCCACCTTCACGGTTCGCAAGGTTTCCTTCGGTGTTGGCGTGGAGCGTACCTTCCCGGTTAACTCACCCACCATTGAAAAGATCGAAGTGGCCATGCGCGGTGATGTCCGTCGTGGAAAGCTCTACTACCTGCGGGATCGTCAGGGTAAAGCTGCCAAGATCAAAGAAAAGCGCGATAACACGGCGAAGTAAGCAGGCCGTACACCAGACCCCTCGGTAGACTGTCGGTCATGTGTGACACAGAGGAAGACGGCACGAGTCGTCCTGACGATGTGGCCGCACGTCAATCATCTCGGCAGCACGACGAGGGGTCTTTTGCGTCGCTCCACATGGATGACAGCCATATTCTCGCGCCTGATCCAGATCCCGAACCCCGAATCGTGCCAGCTGTGGGGGGACCAACGGCATTCGCACTCTCAGAATCGACTCCAAAAGTGGAACCTTCCGAAACCTTCTCCGCCGCTCGCAAGCGTGCAGCGGAGAAGAAGACCGACCAGGACTCCAGTGGCCTGCACTGGTCCCTTGAAATCCTCCTAATCCTGGTGGGAGCCGTGATCCTAGCGGTTATCCTGCGCATGTTTGTGGTGCAGGTGTATCAGATACCTTCGGCTTCAATGGAAGAGACGCTTCACAACGGTTCGCGAATTGCGGTCAACAGGCTCCCCGTCATCGGCAAGCAGATCGAGCGGGGAGACGTGATCGTATTCAGCGATCAAGAACAGTGGTTAACTGCGACGGATGTGGAAGACCGCGACTTTCTCCGCGAGGTGGGCGAGTTCTTGGGAATCGTGCCTGCCGACGGCAAGCAAGTCTTGGTGAAGCGCGTTATCGGGCTACCGGGCGATTCCGTCGAATGCTGCGATGCTGAAGGCCGGTTGTCCGTCAATGGGGTTGTCGTTGACGAACCATATGTTGTGACCACAGATGTCGCAGCGCCCTCTGAGTTCTCCGTGATGGTCCCTGAGGGACGCGTGTGGGTAATGGGAGATAATAGGCTTAACTCTGCAGATTCCCTATACCACTACAACCGTGGTGAGCAGGGGTTTGTCAGCACAGATGCGATCATCGGGAAGGCCTTTTGGGAGATCTGGCCGATATCTGACTGGTCGGGGCTGGGTGACCGTTCGGTTTTTTCCCAGGTTCCTCAGCAGTGACCAAGCGTGTATCGCCAACGGACCAAGTTCAAGTTCAACTACTTGATCAGTACGGCCCTGTTGTAGGTGTCGATGAAGTGGGACGTGGAGCAATAGCTGGACCCCTGGCCGTTGGAGCCGTTCTGGTTGATGATTGCTGTGGTCCTGGTCCGCAGGGTCTTGCCGACTCCAAGTTGATCTCTGCGGCCAGACGCGAGTCTTTGGTGATGCCTATCCGTCGGTGGGCAGCGGCTTCAGCCGTTGGTTGGGCCACCTCAGACGAAGTCACAGCCCATGGTGTCACCGGCGCGCTCCGCCTGGCGGGGCTTCGGGCACTGGAACTCATATCTCGCGCCAGCGCAAACCCTGCTGCCTGCATCCTGCTGGACGGCAAACACGACTGGTTGACTGGTATCGGTAGCAAGCGTTTCCCTGAGCCCAACTTGTTTGATGGAATTGTGGACCCCTATCCGGGGGTAGAGCGCATTGTCGGGTCGGTAGCTGGGGCCCTGTCGGAGTATGAAACTGGGCGGCTGGCGATTCCAGTGGTAACCAAAGTTAAAGCGGACATGTCATGCGAGGTTGTTGCCGCGGCTTCGATCTTGGCTAAGGTGGCGCGTGATCACTATATGCAGGCACTGCCCGATCCAGGCTACGGATGGAGTAGCAACAAGGGATATGCGTCGTCCGTACATACCTCGGCTCTTAGCGCTCTCGGGCCATGCGAACACCATCGATTGGGCTGGAACCTTCCCGGCGTCAAACGCGGTGAACCACTAGCAGTAGCATTGGGACAGGAAGGGGCAATGTGAACGAAGAAGACCTCGAAAGCTACGAAAATGCCTCAGAGCTCCAGCTTTTCAAGGAGTACCGAGACGTCATTCGCCTGTTCGACTATGTCGTTGAGACCGAACGCCGGTTCTACTTGTGCAACGGTGTAGAACTTCAAGCGCGCCCTGTGGGCAGCGACGTCTTCTTCGAAATTCGTTTGACTGATGCTTGGGTTTGGGACATTTATCGTCCATCCCGGTTTGTGAAGTCTGTTCATGTGGTGACGTTCAAAGATGTGAACGTCGAGGAATTGTCTAAGCCGGAACTCGATATTCCCGATCAGGTGTAGGTGCTGTTGCTGGCCGCAGTCCCCGCTTAGGGCTGAGCACAATCAAGCTGAGTATTTACGCCGTAGTTTTCAACAGATGCGTTCTTCTGGCCTAGTCCACTGTCTGATCAATTGCGATTTTCAAACCGAGCCTTGTGTCCAGACGCTTGATGAGTGACCAGCAATACGACTCAACTAAACAACGATCACCGGGTGTCAGAAGATACCCGGCTCGCGATCGGTCGGCAGGGAGAGAGGGCTGCAGCCGTCTTCCTCGCGTCTCGCGGATACCGCATCCTCGACCTGAATTGGCGCTCAGGGCGAACTGGGGAGATCGACATCGTCGCCCAGAAGGATGGGACGGTCGTGTTCATCGAGGTGAAAACGAGGCGTTGGCAAAGCACAGGTGTAGCACTCGAAGCCGTGGACTCTCGCAAACTCGCTCAGATGGTAAGGCTTGGAGCCGCTTGGTTTGCAGATCGCTCCGGGTGGCAGCCGTGCAGGTTCGATGTGATCGGCGTGCAACTGCGTCCAGGTAAGTCTCCGATTTTCGAATGGCTTCGGGATGTCGCACAATGACTGAACTCGCACACGCTTACGCAATTGCCCTCAACGGACTCCAAGGGGTACCTGTTGATGTGCAGACGCACGTAGGACCCGGAATCGTTGGGACCACGCTGGTTGGGCTGCCGGATGCATCACTTCGTGAGGCTAAGGACCGCGTGCGTGCAGCCCTCTTCTCCTGTGGCATCGCTCCGGCGAACAAACGTGTGACGATCAATCTGTCTCCTGCCGATCTACGAAAGACTGGATCGGGGTTCGACCTTGCAATTGCCGTGTCAATACTGATCGCCCGCGGAGTGCTTCCGTCGTCGTCCAGTGAAGGAACCGTCTTCGTCGCAGAGCTGGGCCTTGATGGGAAGCTGTTGGAGGTTCCCGGGACTCTCCCTGCTGCGGGTGCTGCGTACGATACTGGATTCGCAAGGATTGTGGTCTCTGCTGCCAACGAGGCAGAAGCTCGGCTCGTCGAAGGCATCAAAGTAGTGCCTTGCGCACATCTGGAGGATTTGCTGATCGCGTTTGGTGGAACTGGTGAATCAGTGGGTGGTCCTGCCGCGTCGTGGGAGGCTGTGGAGTCCCTGACTCGTCTTCGCATAGCACGCGAGTCCAGTGCGTCCTCGTCCCCGGTGGATTTTGAATCAGTAGGTGAGCATGACCAACCAGGTACGCGGCGAGTTGGCGGTGAGGGCGACCAATGGGCTGACCTAGCTGACGTGCTAGGTCAGCCTGCCGCAGTTGACGCGCTTGTCGTTGCTGCGGCGGGTGGTCATCACGCGTTGTTTCACGGCCCGCCAGGAGTGGGCAAGTCGATGCTATGCAAACGGATACGAGGAATTCTGCCAGAACTCGAAAGGGCAGATGCGTTGACAGCTACGGCCATTCGGTCTTTGGCTTACGGCGCCAACTCACCGGATCGGGTAGTCGAACTCAGCACTCGACCTCCACTGGAAGCACCTCACCATTCAGCGACGACCGCATCCCTAATAGGTGGCGGGTGGCCTATTCGTCCTGGTGCGATATCGCTGGCGCACGCGGGCGTGTTGCTGCTGGACGAGGCCCCCGAGTTCTTAGGGCGCACCCTTGACTCCCTGCGCCAACCTCTAGAGACCCACGAGATCCGTATTGATCGTGCGCGGTCTCAGGTGACATTTCCTGCCAGATTCCAGTTGTTGATGACGGCCAACCCGTGTGGTTGTGGCGGTTCAGGCAACCCGAAATCAGACTCCTGCAGGTGTTCGCCAATACGTGTCAGTCAGTATCGGAGCCGACTGTCGGGGCCACTGCTTGACCGCGTGGACTTGCAGATTCATATGTCCAAGGCACATCGATCGGCGATGAGCATGCCCCCGAACACGACTACGGCGGCAGCCAGGGATCAGGTCCGCAGTGCACGGGAGAGGGGCACGCGACGATGGTGCGACACCCCGTGGTCGACGAATGCGGAGATCCCCGGCAAGTTCATCCGACAAAGCGAGAAGCTTCCACGCGAGTATCTGCGGATGCTCGAACGATCTATGGAGAGCGGACGGTTGTCATTTCGCGGTGCCGATCGGGTGCTTAGGCTCGCTTGGACCTGTGCCGATCTTGAAGGTCACGCTGTCCCAACCTCAGAAGACTTCTTGTGCGCTATGGAACTGCGCGGCACGATGGACGGAACACACTCATGGATGAAATAGACGACTATACCGATACGCCAAACGAGAACGGTGCTTCTTCAACGGCAGGGACTCCTCCGCGCGGTTCCTCGGTTGACGCGGGGAGTGATGTTCATGTAGCTGCTCAGCAGTCGGCATGGATGACTTGGAGCGGCATTGCGGAACCAGGAGACGTCTGGTCGGGGTCCTTGGTGAATGCTTTCGGCGCTAAGCGTGCGCTGGAGTGGGCATCGTCGCCATTTGAGGTTCCTGTGATGGACCGCGAATACCTACCTAATCCTGAAAGCCCGCATATGGACATGGACCTTAACGGTAGTGATCGTATCAAGGCTCAAGGACGCCTGCGGCGTGCGTGGGAACGTATTCACAACCGATTACAGCCGCGCATCGAAGCATTTGATCTAGACGAGGAAATCCAAACGCTCGCAAATCTTGGAGGTCGGGTCATAGTGCGTGACAGCGAGGCGTGGCCATCCGAGTTTGCTTCACTCGGTGATCGAGCGCCGTTTGCACTTTGGACCGTTGGAGAGTTGCCTACCGTGAGTCAGCCGAAGGTTGCGATTGTGGGTGCGCGTGCGGCAACGCAGTATGGGTCAACAGCGGCATCAAACCTGGCGCACGAAGCGACCGAAGTGGGAGTCGCCGTGGTGTCCGGAGGGGCATATGGGATTGATGCTGCCGCACACCGTGGAGCGATCAGTGGCTGCGATATACATTCCGGTGCTACATCAACGGTGGCGGTGCTGTGTGGGGGCTTGGGCAACTGGTATCCGGCAGGCAACTTCCGGTTATTTCAGGAAATATTGGACAACCAGGGAGCTCTCGTCGCTGAGATGCCTCCATCGTATCGTCCTGCTAGATGGCGATTCCTTGAGCGAAACCGGCTGATCGCGGCATGGCCCAAACTAGTTTTGGTGGTTGAGGCAGGAATGCGCTCCGGGGCAATCGCGACTGCTAATCGTGCGCTCGATTTGGGTGTCACGGTCGGTGCTGTTCCGGGTCCGATCGATTCCCATGCCTCAGCGGGCCCCAACGAGTTGATCAAGACGGGGGCGCAAGTCATCACAAGCGGAGAAGATCTGTTGTTTTCGGTGATTGGTGAAATTCGGTCGAGTCCAGCTGAGCTTGCATCTGAGAACCTGCCGCACGATGTGGTGAGAGCACTCGCCGCAGTTCATCCGGCGGCTCGTCGGGTCTGGGAGGCCCTGCCGACTTCTGGTGCGAAGACCAGTAAGACAGTGGCCCAACTCTGCGGGCTATCGGTGAGTGAGGTGGATATTGGTTTGATAGAACTACAACTCAGCAATCTGGTCCGGCGTAATGAACGCGGATGGATGAGGATTTCCCGATAGCATCGACGCATGACCAGATCCAGACCTGCTGGCACGTCACCGATTGACGATGTCATTGGTCGGTGGAGTGAGCGCCTTCTTGCTCGCCGAGGACAGTCCCAAGCAACTGCGCGCAGCTACGTCAGTGACGTAAGGCAGATGCTCGAGTTCGTTGGGATACTCGTGCCGGATTACAACAACAAACTCGAGAATCTGGAACCATCCCAGATGGTCGTGCAGATGCGCGAGTCACTGGTTCCTCGTTCCCTGCAGGCGTGGTTGGCGTACCGGATCCGGGAGGGCAAGTCTCGGGCAACGATCGCGCGCAATGCAGCGGCCGTCCGTAGTTTTTGCGAGTACGCGTGCGCGCAAGGGATTTTGGAAAAGGATCCTTCTGTTGCGTTAGAGACGGCCAGTGCAGACTCGCGGCTCCCCGCAGTACTGACTTCGCAGGCTGTTGACGCCTTGCTTGAGCGGGCAAGAACCGAAGCCGAGGAAGCTTCCGGAAACGACAAGCGGCACGCTGGTGCTGTGCGCGACTGGGCAGTAGTGGAACTCTTGTACTCCGGCGCGCTGCGCGTCGCGGAGTTGGTGGGTTTGGACACCTCAGACCTTAACCTGCGAAATCTGACTGTGAAGGTCCTTGGCAAAGGGAACCGGGAACGAGTCGTACCCTTTGGTATTCCCGCAGCAACTGCACTGAACCGCTGGTTGGAGATGCGTGATCTGCTGGCAACCGATCCCAGCGAGCAAGCCATGTTCGTGGGGCAGCGAGGACGGCGTGTTGACCCCAGAGTCGTGCGAGATCACCTCAACCGTCTGAGTGCGCGCGCAGGCGTAAAGGTCGTTTCACCTCATGCCCTGCGTCATAGCTCGGCCACACACCTGCTTGAGAACGGCGCAGACCTGAGGTTCGTTCAGGAATATCTGGGGCACCAGTCCCTCTCTACCACCCAGAGGTATACCCATGTCGATGCGCGCAGGCTCTCAGAGACATATAGGCGCGCCCACCCCCGTGCCTGAGTTGTCACGGCCGGCGTGTTGGTGCTGTTGACGTCTCAGGGCCGATGCGTCCGGCCACTGGTGCAGTTCAGTCCCACGGCTTGAGGATCGAGATGCCAACAAGCATTCGGAGCGGATTCACATACTCATTTTTGTTGAAACGTGCTCCCAAGTGGAGTCCGGAGGGGTTGTGCCCGATCTCTACAGTTCCAAGTGGATCTCCCCTCGATACGAGTTGGCCCTCGATCACCAGAGGTGACAGTGGCTCGTAGGTTGACCGCAGTCCACCCGAATGCAACACGGACACCACATTGCGATCCACCAGTACATCCGCGTAAATGACCACTCCGTCAGCAGGAGCCACCACGGTGGTTCCCACTGCGGCATCCAGATCGACACCTCTGTGGCCTGGGAGCCACGGCAACGCTGGTGGATCGAATTGGCGCAAGACAGTCACCGGGTACCGTGTGGGCCAAATCCACAGGGGAGATGGGTCCGAACTATCTGAAGATACAGCTCTGGCAGGCGCATCTTCGGAAGCAATGCCCTCGGCAGCGATACTCCCGATGCCTCTGCCGACAATGTCCTCGCCGCCAAGTTCCTCAGCCAAGGCGTGGGAGAAACCGGCGATGAACATCGCAACAGTGCCGAGGGCAAGAAGAAGCAACCGAATTCTGTCGACCCGGCTTGAAGAGGTTGGCGGAGGCCGATGTTCCTCATACCTCGAATCATTCATATGGCTAATGATTGGGGACCGGGATAGACCTCGCCAGCGGGTATGCCGAGTCCTGTGGAACGCGCCGAATCACCGACGTGGTGGACGAACAGGGGGAGTTAGCAGTACGTAGAGCACCTCAAACCGGGCACGGGTCACACTCTCGAGGGAGAGTTCTGTGGCAAAGCTGCACTAGAATACTTGGAGCACTCGTTCGCGAGTGACTTCGCGTGCCATTTCCCGAACCGCGTTCGGGGACGCGAGGCAACGGTCCCAAGGGACTTTTCAGGTTTTCAAAGACCTGCGAGGTCCGGGGGAGTTCTCGGTCATGGCACCAGGATTTGCGGGACGATCCTTCGCCCTGTGGATAGACAACCGAAACCCGGGCGTCAACTGACGGACTGGTTTGATCGCGGTGTCTCGGCCATGCCGGAGCTGCGGATCAACTGGGATGACTTCTGGCGCCCCTGAACTGCGAAAGCAGTGAAAGGACGATCATGGCTGTTGTAACCATGCGTCAGCTCCTCGAAAGCGGAGTGCACTTTGGACACCAGACCCGCCGCTGGAACCCGAAGATGGAGCCGTACATTCTGACCGAACGTAACGGCATCTACATCATTGACCTCCAGCAGACTCTTGCCGATATCGATACGGCCTACGAGTTCGTTAAGCAGACAGTTTCTCGCGGTGGCTCAGTCCTGTTTGTTGGCACTAAGAAGCAGGCTCAGGAAGCTATTGCTGAACAGGCTTTGCGCGTAGGCATGCCCTACGTCAACCACCGTTGGTTGGGTGGCATGCTCACCAACTTCCAGACTGTCGCAAAGCGACTACAACGTCTGAAGGAACTTGAGCAGCTCGACTTCGATGACACCTCCGCAGGCCTCACCAAGAAGGAACTGCTGATGAAGAGCCGTGAGAAGGAGAAGCTCACACGTACCCTTGGCGGTATTCGTGACATGGCCAAGCTCCCTACGGCCGTGTGGGTTATCGACACGATCAAGGAGCACCTTGCTGTTGCTGAAGCACGCAAGCTGAACATTCCGGTTATCGCGATCCTCGACACGAACTCGGACCCCGAGGAAGTTGATTACGGCATCCCCGGCAACGACGATGCAATCCGCTCCGTTGGCCTGCTCACTCGCGTGATCGCGGACGCTGTTGCAGAGGGCCTCATCGCTCGCTCCGCTCCCAAGAAGGACAGCGCCGAAGCTGCTGACGTTGAGCCGCTGGCCGAGTGGGAACGCGAGCTGCTTGAGTCCTCCGCTACCGAAGCTGTGGTGGTCGAGGAAGTTGTTGCTGAAGAAGCGGCTGTGGTTGCGGAAGCAGCCGTAGAGGAAGAGGCTGAAGAAGCCGCCGTAGTCGCTGAAGCTGAAGTTGTGGCTGAGGAAGCTGCAGACGCTGAAGCTGACCAGGCCTGATCTTCCAACAAACTTCGAAAGGAGCCACCTTCATGGCAAATTACACTTTGGCTGATATCAAGGCCCTGCGTGAGCAGACCGGCGCCGGCATGATGGACGTCAAGAACGCGCTAGTTGAAGCAGACGGCAACATTGACGATGCTCTCAAGATCATTCGCCTAAAGGGCCTGAAGTCGCTTTCCAAGCGTGAGGGCCGTGAGGCAGCAGCTGGTCTGGTTGTCGCTCAGGTAAACCCTGAGGAGACTTCGGGCTTGATGATTGAAGTCAATTCCGAGACTGATTTTGTTGCCAAGAGCCAGAAGTTCATTGATTTCGCAAACCAGGTTCTCGCTGCAGGCGTTGCATCCGATGTTTCTTCTGTAGAAGAGTTGCTTGCGGCACCCGCTGATGAAGAGGGCAAGACTGTTCAGGACCTCGTGAACGAAATGGGTGCAGTTGTCGGCGAGAAAACTCAGATTGGTGCCGTTTCCCGTGTCTCGGGTGACTACGTTGATCTTTACCTACACAAGACAAACCCTGACCTCCCGGCTCAGGTTGGTGTTCTTGTTGTTACGGACACTGCGGGAAAGCTCCTGGCTCACGATATTGCGATGCACATCGCCGCATACCGTCCTCGCTGGGTTTCCCGCGAAGTTGTCCCGGAAGATGTTGTTGAGACCGAGCGTCAGACACTGACTGAGATCACCCTTAACGAGGGTAAGCCGGAAAATATTGTCCCGAAGATCGTCGAGGGGCGTCTAAACGCGTTCTACGCGGACAACTGTCTTGTCGACCAGGATTACGCTCGTGACGCCTCCGTAAAGGTTGGTGCAGTCCTCAAGGACAAGGGAGCGAAGGTCACCGATTTCATTCGCTTCCAGATTGGTGCCTGATTCCGATCAGTTGCCCGGCCTGAAAAGGCCGCAGTGCCAAATAGCAAGTTACTGTGCTCCCGTCTCCTCGGAGGTGGGAGCACAGTGGGTTTAGGGGCGCGGAAAGATTTGGGTCTTTTGTAGGCAGGCCTCTTGCTTCCACATCTGCGACCTCTGTAGGCAAAAATAGGCTCGAAAACGAGGATTATTGCCTACAACAGCTGCACTTACGAAGGGGGCACTCGTCATCCTATGACTCTTGCCGCACCAGCGGCCAGAATCCGCCCAAAAGTTCCGATGTATTTCCTCAGTCCTCTAGACTTCAGTGCAGGCGTAGTCAAGATGGAGGTAGCTGTGGCTGGAGATAGTAGAAGAGTTTTGTTGAAACTCTCCGGAGAAGTCTTTGGCGGCGGCGAAGTTGGACTTGATCCTGCAACGTTAGAGGATATTGCAGCCCAGATCGCTGCGGCCGTAAATCAGGGAATACAGGTCGCAATAGTCGTCGGCGGCGGAAACTTCTACCGCGGCGCGGAACTAGCTGCGAACGGCTTGGACCGTGCTCGTGCCGACTACATGGGCATGCTTGGCACCGTGATTAACGCACTGGCCTTGCAGGACTTCCTTGAACGTGCAGGCGTGCAAACTCGCGTGCAGACCGCGATCCAGATGACTCAGGTTGCGGAACCGTACATTCCTCTGCGTGCTATCCGGCACATGGAGTTGGGGCGCGTAGTCGTATTTGGTGCAGGTTCTGGCATGCCGTTCTTCTCGACGGACACGGTTGCCGCGCAGCGCGCTTTGGAAAGTCATTGCGACGAACTCTTAGTGGCCAAGAACGGCGTCGATGGCGTTTACACAGCGGACCCGAAGTTGGATCCAGATGCGAAGCTGCTCCAGACTCTCACTTACAACGAAGCTCTAGTCGACCAGTTGAAGGTTGTAGATGCATCAGCGTTTGCGCTGTGCCAGGAAAACGGGCTCACAATGCGAGTTTTTGGAATGAACGGCCCCGGAAACGTCACGCGGGCGCTAATCGGTGAGACAATCGGAACGTTGGTTACTCCGGACAACGAAGAAGATGAGAACGAGGAAGCATGATCGACGACGTAATGCTTGAGGCTGAAGACCGCATGGATAAGGCGGTTTCAGCGACCCAGGCTGATTTCCAGAACATTCGTACCGGTAGGGCAAACCCAGGTATGTTCACCTCTTTGATGGTTGAGTACTACGGAGTCCCAACCCCATTGCAGCAGTTGGCTAGCATCAACATTCCTGAAGCCCGCACCGTTATGATCACGCCGTTTGACCGCAACGCGGTAAATGAGATCATTCATGCGATCCGTGATTCAGACCTTGGCGTTAATCCTAATGATGACGGCAAAGTCATCCGCGTGGTCTTGCCGGCACTCACCGAAGAGCGTCGCAAGGAGTACGTGAAGCAGGCCAAGACTCGTGCCGAGGACGGCCGGATTGTTGTTCGCGCGGCGCGCCGCAAGGCCAAGGACCAAATCGACGCCTTGAAGAAGGATGGAGACATTGGTGAGGACGAAGCGGATCGCGCAGAAAAGGCGCTCGAAGTCTTGACTAAGGCGCACGTCGACAAAGTGGACCAGGCGCTAGTTGCCAAGGAAGCAGATCTGCTCTCGGTCTGATCCAGGAAAGTGTTCCACTACCGATTGCGGAACCATGCCGGCATTACTGAGTCCCACGGGCATGATCTCGTGCAACACCAGATGGGTGTCTCCATGAACCACTCCAAGCGAAGCCTGATGATGCAGGTTTTTTCGCCTCGACCAACTGAGGATCACAAGCCGTTGCCATCGTCAGGCAGAGCTGGTCGCAATTTGCCGGCAGCGATTACCTCCGGACTCACGTTGCTGATTGCGGTGGCTCTTGCGCTGTTCTTTGCTCGACCGGTTTTCCTGGTATTCGTAGGTGCCTTGGTACTACTGGCCTCATGGGAGATTGCTGGAGCGTTCGCGCGCAAGGATTTCACGGTTACCTTGATCCCGATCTATCTCGGTGGAATCGGGATGATTGTGGCCGGGTCCCTGGGATCGATGGAATGGGTGATGCTCACCCTGTATTTGAGCGTCCTCGTAGCTGCTGCTTGGCGCATTCTCGCCATCCAGTGGGGTGCATCGACGCGACGCATGGAGTTGGCGTCCACGGAGTCTGCTAGTCCAGATCTCACTCCTGTTTCCTCTGCTCCCGAACTCCCAGGGACTCTGACCGGCATTCCGGCATTTGCCAAACAACCCATTTGGGACGTGATGACCACTGTCTTCACCCTGGTTTACGTGCCATTTCTTGCATCATTTGTGGCACTTACATCCCACTACACACCCACGCCGTGGCCAATCGTGTTCTTCGTCGTTGTCGTGGTCTGTAACGATCTGGGTGGATGGATGGCCGGTGTTCTCTTCGGGAAGCATCCAATGGCTCCGAAGTTGTCACCCAAGAAGTCCTGGGAAGGCTTTGCTGGTTCGGTGTTCCTGAGTACTGCCGCAGCACTCGCCGGCACATTCGTCATGGGTGTTGCCTGGTGGTGGTGCATTCCGATGGGTCTGATCGGAGCCGTGATCGGAACCTTCGGTGACCTGACCGAGTCCCTGATCAAACGCGGCGTGGGATTGAAAGACATGTCTGGAATCATGCCTGGGCACGGCGGGATTATGGACAGGTTGGATTCTCTGCTGATGGCTGCACCGGCTTTCTATCTCACCTACTCGCTGATGTTTGGCTGGTAATACCTGCCACATAAGGTGCGCACACTTGCGAGGACTGTTGGAACAAGTGAGAATCTTTAGTGCGCCAGGCTGCCCATGTGGGTGGCAAAGGAAGCGTGGCACATTCGCGCAAAAGGAGACTCGATGATCGACTTGTTTCCCAAGGTGAACAAGATAAGCCGGGGTTACGGTGAGGAAGCGGTAGCACAGTTCTTCCAAACGGCCCGGGACGCTTACGAGTCCCCGGCACCCGACAACGAGTTCACGGCTGAGGACATTCGTTTGGCGTCTTTTCCGCTGGTAAGGGGTGGATTCAACACCAATGTGGTTGACGGTGCACTGAGCCGCCTGGAAGCAGCATTCATTCAACGTGATCGTTCCGCGTTTATCGCTCACAATGGCGAGACCGCATGGTTCGACAAGATCGCTGACGAGGCCACGACTCTTTACCCGCGGCTATTACGTCCGCACGGAGATCGTTTCAACCACCCGAAAGACAGCTCAAAGGGGTACTCCTGCGAAGAGGTCGACGCGCTTCTCGATCGACTAGCCGCATTCTTTGACGACCGCGACGACATCACGGAGGCTGATCTTCGTTTCGCTCTGTTCAACACCGCTCGCGGGAAGAAGGCCTACGAGGAATCCCAGGTTGATGCTTTCATTGGCAAAGCCAACTATGTGCTGCTGGCGGTCTCGTGATTTTGGCGCAAGGCGCTTCAAATGTTCCCGCTGAACCCCTACGTTCCTATCCCATTGACGTTGTCGTACTGGGTTCCACTGGATCTATTGGAACCCAGGCCCTAGAGGTCATTCGCGACCACCCGGGCCATTTTCGAGTCGTCGCACTCTCAGCGGCGGGGTCGCGTCCATCGGAGTTTGCTCAGCAGATCCTTCAGTTCCGTCCCCGAGTCGCCGGATTGACTGGATCGCCGCTCCAGCCACAAGGCATAGGTGGAAAAGAGGCGGTTCCTGAAATTATCTCTGATGCGGCAAACCGCATCGGCACGGATCTTGTAGTCGACCCGCAGGCATCTACTGACCTTGCTGGCATGTTCCCTGGAGCGACGATTCTAAATGGAATCAACGGCGGAATCGGACTCGAACCCACGCTTGCGGCACTGCGCGCAGGCTGCATCCTCGCCCTCGCAAACAAGGAATCACTGGTGGTCGGCGGTTCCGTCGTCAAACGTGCGGTCCAATATCCCGCTCAGGTGGTGCCGGTTGACTCAGAGCACTCAGCGATCGCACAGGCCTTGCTCACCGGACATCATGAAAAAGGACTGGTCTCGCGAACGGTAACGGGACAGTCCGATCTTCTCTCCCTGGTTCTCACTGCTTCGGGTGGCCCGTTCCGCGGACTAAAGAGGAATGAGTTGGCCTGTGTCACTGCGAAGCAAGCTCTTGCGCATCCGACGTGGGAAATGGGGCCCGTGGTGACCGTGAACTCGTCGACATTGATGAACAAGGGCCTGGAACTTATTGAGGCTTCCCTTCTGTTTGATGTTCCGCCCGCCCAGATCACTCCGGTGATTCATCCCCAGTCGATCGTGCACTCAATGGTGACATGGCGTGACGGGTCTACGATCACACAAGCTTCGTATCCGGACATGAAAGTCCCGATTTCACTTGGCATGGACTGGAATCGGCACCTAGACGATGTCGGCGTTCCTATGAAATGGGATCAGGCTACGTCGTGGACGTTCGAACCCGTTGACCACCAGACCTTCCCTGCACTGAAACTGGCGCAGCAGTGCTTGGAGGCATCTGGAACTCATACCGCGGTGCTCAATGCCGCTAATGAGGTCTGTGTTGCGGCGTTCTTGGCCGGCGCACTTGACTGGCTGCAGATTCTGGACATTGTTACCCAAGTGGTCGAGGAACATGATGGCATCGCGAACCCGGACCTAGCCGACGTCCTGGGTGTTCAGGAGCAGGCGTTTGCTCGCGCTCGTGAGTTGGTCTCAGGTTCCAGTTCTACAACAGGCTCGGGTCCTGCGGGAGTTGATCGCTGATGTGGATCATCGGATTGGTTGTCTTGATCATCGGACTAATCATCTCGGTGGCGCTGCACGAGCTGGGACATCTGGTTCCCGCAAAACGTTTCAATTCGATCGTTCCCGAATACTGGGTTGGCTTTGGTCCGGTCCTATGGAAAACCAAGAAAGGCTCAACGACATACGGAGTCAAAGCGATTCTGCTCGGCGGATACGTGCGCATTGTCGGCATGTTCCCCGGAGGGCCCGCGAAACGTAAGCGGACGAAGGCAAATGGTCGGCTAACACTTGCAGAGCAGGCTCGTCTGCAGTCGCTCCAAGATTTGCAGGCGGCTCGCCGAGATGGTGCGATGGGACTTCCATTCTACGAGCTGAGCACCCCTAAGAAGCTCACCATCATGCTCGGTGGGCCACTGATGAATCTGTTTCTAGCCGCATTTCTCACGGTTGTTGTCCTCATGGGTTTCGGCTTCCAAGTCCCCACAACTACCGTTGACACCGTCGCTCCGGAAGTTGCCGGTGCAGCTAGCCCCGCGGTTGAGGCTGGTATCGAACCCGGAGACACTGTGCTGCGTTGGGGAGATAACGACATTGAGGACTGGGACCAACTCCGCGAACTCATCCAGACAACCCCCGCGGAAGGAACTGAAGTCATGGTTCAGCGCGGGGATGCAACCGAGACGGTCCTCGTCGTGCCACATATTGACGACGAAGGAAGAAGAATGGTTGGAATCACCAGCCGAGTACAACGCGAATCTGGATCGATAGTCGATGTGGGGCAAACCTTGTGGATGCAGTTCTCCGGTACCGCCAAAGCGATTGTCGGGCTGCCAGTCAGCCTGTATCAGCTAGGTAAGTCCATGATCACAGGTGAGGAACGCGATCCCAATGGCGTGATCTCTGTTCTAGGGGTTGCCCGCCTAGCGGGGGAGATTACCTCGCCAAACACTTTTGGTGGCGAGCAGACATCGGTGGGTCCGGTGCCAGGTCCTTCAATGGCCGAACGGGCGGCGATGCTGCTGTCGCTGCTTGCATCACTGAACATGGCGCTGTTCGTTTTCAACCTGATTCCTCTTCCCCCGTTGGATGGCGGTCATGTCGTCGGTGCACTGTGGGGAGGAACCAGGAACATGTGGGCCAGGATACGGGGGAGGGCTCGCCCGGCACCGGCGGACACCGCGCGAATGATGCCACTGACATATGGCGTGTTCGCAGCCTTGATGGTTATGACGGTGATCCTGATGGTTGCCGACGTCATGAGGCCGCTCAGTCTTGCTTAGGGGATAATGTTTTGGTGAGTCAACAAATCGCTTTGGGAATGCCGGCAATCAAAGACACGCCCTTCCCTCGAAGAAAGACGCGACTTATCCATGTCGGGAAGGTTCCCGTTGGTGGTGGAAGCCCCATCTCCGTGCAGTCGATGACCACAACGAAGACATATGACATTGGCGCAACTCTCCAGCAGATCGCGGAACTCACTGCTGCCGGTTGCGACATCGTTCGCGTTGCCTGTCCCACCGACAAGGACGCTGAGGCTCTTCCTATCATCGCGCGTCAGTCCACGATCCCCGTCATCGCGGACATCCACTTCCAGCCACGCTATGTATTTGCTGCGATTGAGGCCGGTTGTGCGGCTGTTCGCGTGAACCCCGGCAACATCCGGAAGTTTGACGACCAGGTTGCAGAGATCACGCGTGCTGCTGCGGACCACGAGGTGTCCCTGCGCATTGGAGTGAATGCTGGATCCCTGGATCAACGCATGTATGCCAAGTACGGGGGAACAACCCCGGAGGCACTGGCTGAGTCAGCCATGTGGGAAGCATCCCTGTTCGAGGAACATGACTTCCATGACTTCAAGATTTCTGTGAAGCACCATGACCCGGTGACCATGATCCGCGCGTACGAGATACTGTCCGAATCGGGCGACTGGCCTCTGCATCTTGGGGTGACTGAGGCTGGCCCCGCATTCCAGGGCACCATCAAGTCCGCAACTGCATTTGGAGCTCTGCTGCGCGAGGGGATCGGCGATACGATTCGCGTCTCGCTATCTGCACCACCTGTCGAGGAAGTCAAGGTTGGACTGCAAATACTCCAGTCGATGGGTCTGAGGGAGCGCACGCTTGAGATCGTGTCCTGCCCCTCCTGCGGCCGCGCGCAAGTCGACGTGTACACGCTGGCTGAAGAGGTCACCGAGGGTCTGAAGGACCTCAAAGTTCCGCTGCGCGTTGCCGTCATGGGATGCGTGGTGAATGGTCCGGGTGAGGCACGCGAAGCCGACCTCGGTGTTGCATCCGGCAACGGCAAGGGACAGATCTTCATCAAGGGTAATGTCGTCGCGACCGTGCCCGAAGATCAGATTGTAGAGACACTCATTTCCTACGCCAACCAGATTGCTGATGATATGGGTTTGGCAGACGGTGAAGGTGAGGTCGAGGTCATTGCGTAACGCCGCGAAACTCGGTGTTTCCGTTTCCGTCGCCGTTGGTGTGGGGATCGCCTACAGTGGTTTCCCGCGCCGCATGGGGTTGACTCGTGCGCAGTCGCTGGTGTCGATGCCGGGTGACCTGGTGCTTCCGGGTGCCCGCATCCAAGCGGACCGAGTACTTCGGATTCCTGGAACTCCCGGGGAAGTCTGGTCCGCCCTACCTGACTTGGTTTTGGGGTTCGAGGATGTAGCGGGACGAGTCTTGGTTACGGTATATGAAGACGCTCCTGAACTGTGGGTTTTGCAGACTGGCGATACCCCGGGATTTGACTGGCAGGGTTCCGTTGCCATCCGACTGGTGCAGGGCGCTGACGACACCACCTCTGTTCACATCCGTGAACGATACTTGACTGATGGCTTCCGCGCGCGGAGCCGAATAGAACTAATGATGGCCGTCACTGCGGCTAAAGTGCAAGGCTGGGGCTTGCGGGTGCGAAACCTGCTGGCCAGCGATGGAAAGTGAGAATCAGTTCGTGCTGAGAACAATGTCGGAGCTCTTCGTGCGCACCCTGCGCGAAGACCCTGCCGAAGCAGAGCTAGCCAGCCACCGCCTGCTGGTCCGTGCTGGCTACATCCGCCGAGCGGCTCCCGGAATCTACACTTGGCTGCCTTTGGGTCTTCGGACGCTGCGCAAGGTTGAAGCGGTGATCCGGGAGGAAATGGAAGCTGCAGGGGCGCAGGAGGTGCTGCTGCCCGGACTTCTTCCCGCCGACCCGTATCGCACCACCGGACGCTGGGAGGACTACGGTCCGAACTTGTTCCGGCTCAAGGACCGCCGAGACAATGACTATCTTCTTGCACCGACGCATGAAGAGATGTTCACTCTGCTGGTGAAAGACATGGCTTCGTCCTACAAGGACCTGCCACTGACCCTGTTTCAGATTCAAACGAAGTACCGTGACGAAGCACGACCCCGCGGCGGCCTGCTTCGAGGCCGTGAGTTCTTGATGAAGGACGCGTACTCGTTCGATATCGATGACCAGCAACTTGGCTCCTCGTACGAAAAGCAGCGTGCCGCATACCAGCGAATCTTCAATCGACTGGCATTGGACTTCGTGATTTGCTCTGCGGTCTCCGGGGCAATGGGCGGATCCCGTTCGGAGGAGTTCCTGTCACCCAGCCCCGTCGGGGAGGATACCTACGTGGTGTCACCCGGAGGATATGTGGCAAACACGGAGGCCGTTACGGTGTTTCCGCCTGAGGTGTTGCCTATTGCCGGATTGCCGGTGGCGCAAGTTCGGCCGACTCCTGATGCGTCAACCATTGAGTTGCTGGTTGATGTTGCTAACGAGCTTTCGCCACGCCCCGATCGTCCGTGGCAGGCTTCGGACACGTTGAAGAACGTTGTCTTTGCACTTACTAGTCCGGATGGCGAGCGCAGCCTCTTGGTTGTCGGCGTTCCTGGCGATCGCGAAATCGATCCGAAGCGCTTAGAGGCGTCCCTTGAACCGGCAACCGTTGAGGTCGCTACCGCCGAAGACTTCGAGGCCTATCCGGACCTGGTTCAGGGTTACATCGGACCGGAGGTTATTGGACCCAATGCGCCGGAGAGCGGCATCCGCTACCTTGTGGATCCGCGTGTTGTCGAGGGAACCAGCTGGGTTACTGGGGCGAACAAGGTAGATCACCACATATTTGGACTTGTCATGGGCCGTGACTTTACGGCCGACGGCACGATTGAAGCCGCTGAGGTTCGCGAGGGTGATCCCGCTCCTGACGGATCAGGGCCGTTATCGCTGCACCGCGGAATCGAGATTGGACACATCTTCCAATTGGGTCGCAAGTACGCGGAAGCGTTGGGACTCACGGTGCTCGATGAGAACGGCAAGTCCCGGGTCGTGACGATGGGTTCTTACGGCATTGGTGTTTCGCGCGTGATGGCTGCTCTCGCTGAGGCCAACCACGACGACCGCGGGCTTGTGTGGCCTGCGACTGTCGCGCCTTTTGATGTAGAGGTCGTCGTTGCAGGCAAGGGCGAGGAGCTTGAGGAGACCGCGCGCGTTATAGCGGGCGACCTTGACTCCGCGGGGCTTGATGTTCTGCTGGACGATCGTCGGCAGGCCAGTGCGGGCGTGAAGTTCGCGGACTCTGAGCTTTTGGGCATTCCGATCATTCTGGTTGTGGGCCGCGGTGTCAAGAATGGTGTGGTCGAGGTTCGCGAGCGCCAAAGCGGTGAGCGCGAGGAGGTTCCGGTTGAGCGCGCGGCAGAGGTCATTTGGCGTCTGTACAGCCGACTGATTGATGCCGAAATTGCTCGGGCCAATCTGAAGGATGACGCTCAATCTGCGTCCTCGTCTGATAATTCCGCAATGGAGCAGGGAGAAAGCTGATGGCAATTCGCGAGATTCGTGTAATCGGAGACCCCGTTCTGCGCACCCCCTGCGAATGGATCACGGACATCGACGATGGCGTGAAATCCCTGGTCGAGGACTTGCTTGAAACTGTTGATATGGAGGGTCGTGCAGGACTCGCGGCGAATCAAATCGGTGTGGGGCTACGGGCGTTCTCATGGAATGTCGACGACGAGATTGGGTACGTGCTGAATCCCAAGCTGGTTGAAGTATCCACCGAGGAGTACCAGGACGGTGACGAAGGATGTCTATCAGTTCCGGGTCTTTGGTTCCCAACGGAGCGAGCGTGGTATGCGCGGGTTGAGGGGATTGACCTGGACGGCAAGCCTGTATTGGTCGAGGGCGAAGAGTTGATGGCTCGCTGCCTGCAACACGAAACTGACCACCTCGAAGGCATGCTCTACATCGACCGACTGGACCGTGCGACCCGCAAGAAGGCGTTGAGGGAGATCCGGAACTCGGACTTCTAGAGTGTGCCTGATGGGCCGCGTGCGACTCGCTGCCTACATGTGCAGACTGATTACGCAGCGCAAACTTGGGATGCGTGCTAGTGCGCAGAACAGATGGTGGTGACGTCCAGTTCAGTAGCTGCTAGGCCCACTAATCCAGCAACCGGGAACAGAGTTGGTCCAGTCGCTCTAGCTCTTCCGGGCTGAGTTTGTCAGCTATCGCATCCGTAATCTCACGAGCGTGCAATCTGCCTATCCGACGCTGGGCGTCGCTCCCCCTGGCAGTCAACACCAGGCGACAAGAACGCCCGTCGTCGGGATCGGATACACGGGCAACCAGCCCCTTGTCGACAAGGCGTGCAGCCAATCGACTCAGGCCAGTTTGGCTCAAGAGCACATCCTGCCCCAGATCCGTGATGCGCACACCGGCTGGATCCTTCGTCAGCGCGTAGAGTACACCGTACTCTGCCTGGCTCAACTCACCCCAAGCATCTCCCGCAGCGAGGTCGCGCGCTAGCATCGTGGTGGCCCGGAACATCGACTCCCACGCTCTGATCGCAGGTCGAGAAAAGTCCGGTTTGCGCGATTGGGACGAGGACAAGGAGTCCGAGGAAGCTGCTTCGACTGCTTCAATAGCGGCATCCTCGGACTCGGTCGACTCCACGGCAGTGTTCCCTACGGATGAAGGGGCAAGCATTGCTTGCTCCTACTTATCGCGAAGTGGCTTCAGAGCGCCAGCCCATGCTTCAAGCTGATTGAACATCGTCTGTGCCGAATCAGCGTGCTGTGGTCCGGGAGTGAACTCGCTGAAGTCTTTGAAGTCTGTAAATAGGGAGAAGCTCACTTGCTGTCGCACATCTGCGATCTGGAGTTCAGCTGCGATCCCGCGCAGATGCTCAATTGCACGCGAGCCACCCAGCGAACCATATGCAACGAAGCTAGCGGCCTTGTTGTTCCATTCAGCGTAGATGAAGTCGATCGCGTTCTTCAGCGATGCTGGCAGTGAATGGTTGTACTCCGGTGTCACGAACACGAATCCGTCATATGGTGCGATCGTGGCTGCCCAAGCCTTGGTGTGCTCGTGCTGGTACATGCCGGCGCTCGGCGGAATCGCTTCGTCAAGCATCGGCAAGTTCACTTCGGCAAGATCGATAAGCTCGTACGACGGGGAACGATCGGTTGCCTGCTCCATAACCCACTTTGCAACGGCCTCACCGTTGCGTCCCGGGCGTGTGCTTCCAAGGATCACTGCGATTCGAAGATCTGACATTGCTAAGTCCTTCCGTTGGTTGATTACAGGATTCAATATACATGACGACGCATATAAATAGGAAGAAGGTCCTATGTCTGCTACGTCGTCGTCGCCGAATCGTCAGCTGTCTTGTCATCAGCCGTTCGATGGGGGAAACTTGAGGTGTACACCTCAGTTGGACAGTGAATGTCGGCAGGTCTATCGGCGTTGCATCCAGTTGAAGCAAGGACGTAGGGGAAGACGATCCTTGGTCTGAACTGGAGGTTGCGATGACTGGAACGTTGACCCGAGGTGTACTTTTCGTACATTCAGCACCACCTGCGCTTTGCCCGCACGTTGAGTGGGCTGCCGGAAATGCACTCGGGTATGAGGTGCATTTGGAGTGGACTCCGCAGAACGCTGCACCGGGAATGCTGCGTGCAGAGTTGTCGTGGGTTGGGACGCCCGGAACCGGTGCGAGGCTGGCATCCGCGCTCCGTGGCTGGGAGCACTTGCGCTACGAAGCAACCGAGGAACCTTCATCCGATTCAGACGGCGGTCGCTGGGCGCACACTCCGAACTTGGGGATATTCCACTCACAGATGGACTCGGTGGGCAATGTCGTGGTTCCCGAGGACCGAATTCGCGGTGCCCTAGAGCGCTCATCTGACTATCAGGAACTGGTCGAAGCCCTAGATCTCGCACTCGGTCAAGCTTGGGATGACGAGTTGGAGCCATTCCGCTATGCCGGTACCGGCGCACCCGTGCGTTGGTTGCACCGCGTAGGCTGAATCTATGGGGACAATCGGCGATAGCTTGGGTGTGGACCTGATGGCACTATTCGGTGCCGGGGAAGATCAGGCCCAACCCGAGTTGTCGCCCGATGCGGACGGTGCAAATCAGCCTGCAAGGGACGTGCCGTCCGCATCCGGCCCAGATGGCGTGACTCGGGATAGCTTGAACGAGGAAGGTCGAGTTGACTCTGGTCACGAACTAATCGCTGATGGTGTGGCCGAGGAATTTGTTCAAACCGCTGCTGACGGACCGGAAGCAGTTCTGCGTGGGATCGCATCGGAACTCACAGGGGTTCCCGGTCACGAGTTGGACCTGGATTCCCCTCTTGATGGCACCTTGAATCTCACTGGGCTGGCCCTTTGGGCGGTGGTTGCTGAGATGGAACGTGGCCTAGGTCTAGTGTTTCCAGATTCGCAAGTGGAGGAGTGGAAGACACTGAGGGACGTGCTCGATGCATCGTAGCCGGCAGATCAACTGACAAACCTCGATTTGCCAGTAGGTGGGCAGCCCACCGGGGCCGCCCACCTACCTTAGCTTTCGTTTAGCCTTCCAACAGCGGGGGTGCGGCATCGATCGCCGTATTGAACAGCTGGTACCTGTCGATAGCTTGCTGCAGCACTGAATGGTCCATCTTGCCGTCGTATACCAGGCCCTGGAGTACGCGGACAACTGTTGATTCCGCATCGACGTGGAAGTAGCGACGTGCCGCACGCCTGGTATCGGAAATACCGAAACCATCGGTCCCAAGGGTCAGATAGCGACCGGGGATCCAAGGACGCAGTTGATCATGAACCATCGTCGCCCAGTCGGAGGTCGCAACGAACGGTCCCTCGGCCCCGCTCAAACGTTGTTGGATGAATGGAGCCCGATATTCCTCGTTCGGGTGCAGGAAGTTCCACTTCTCGGTTTCCTCGCCGTCGCGACGCAACTCGTTCCAAGACGTAACCGACCAGACCGCAGCGTCAACTCCCCAATCCTCGGCGAGCATGCGGCGAGCTTCGCGTGCCCACGGCACACCCACTCCAGAAGCCAAAATCTGAGCTTTGAGGCCATTACCTGTATGGTCATCGACCTTGTAGATACCACGAATGACACCTTCGACATCCAGGTTCTCAGGTTCAGCAGGCTGCTCAATCGGCTCGTTATACACCGTCAGGTAGTACAGGACATTCGGATCGCGGCCATCGCCTTCGCCGTACATGCGTTTGACGCCATCTTTGAATATGTACTTCATTTCGTATGCGTAAGCCGGATCATAGGAAACGAACCCGTGGTTGGTCGACGCCAGCAGATGAGAGTGCCCGTCAAGGTGCTGTAAGCCCTCTCCGGTAAGTGTTGTGCGTCCGGCAGTTGCACCCACAACGAACCCGCGTGACAGCATGTCTGCGGCCGCCCAGAACTGATCACCGGTGCGCTGGAAACCGAACATAGAGTAGAAGATGTACACGGGCAGCAAGGGCACGTTGTGAGTGGTGTACGAGGTGCCGGCCACCTGTAGTGCAGCGGCAGAACCGGCTTCGGTTATTCCCGTATGCAGGATCTGGCCCTCGGTGGATTCCTTGTACGACAGCATCATGTCCGCGTCAACCGCAGTGTAGTTCTGGCCGTGCGTGTTGAAGATCTTCGCGGTGGGGAAGATCGAATCAAGGCCGAAGGTGCGCGCTTCATCCGGAATGATCGGCACAACGTACTTGCCAACCTGCTTGTCGCGCATCAAATCTTTAAGCGCACGCACGAATGCCATGGTCGAAGCGACTTTTTGCTGTCCGGAGCCCTTGCCCAGCGATTCAAACGGCTTATCGGGCACGACCTCCCACTTGGGTTCGTACGGCTTGCGCTCCGGCAGGTAGCCACCCAACTGTTGACGACGCTCCTTCATGTACAGCAGTGCCGGATCATCATCGGCCGGACGGTAATACGGAGGAATTCCGGGGTTCTTATCCAGTTCCTCATCAGAGATCGGAATCTGTAAGCGGTCCCTCAGCAACTTGGCGTCATCGGGGGACAGCTTCTTCATCTGGTGCGTGGCGTTACGGCCCGCGAACGACGGGCCCAGGGCATAACCCTTGATAGTGTGTGCCAGAATCACGGTTGGCTGCCCTGTGTGTTCAGTTGCGGCCTTGTATGCTGCGTAGATCTTGCGGTAATCGTGGCCACCGCGAGTGAGTCGCCAAATGTCCTCGTCCGTCCAATTCTCCACCATCGCCTTGGTGCGAGGATCCCGGCCGAAGAAGTTCTCCCTGACGTAGGCGCCATCGTTGGCCCGGAATGTCTGATAGTCGCCATCCAGCGTGTCATTCATGACGTTGACTAGGGCGTGGTCCTTGTCGGCGGCGAGCAACTGGTCCCAACCGCGACCCCACACGACCTTGATGACATTCCATCCGGCGCCCTTGAAGAAGGACTCCAACTCCTGGATGATCTTGCCGTTTCCACGCACTGGGCCGTCAAGGCGCTGAAGGTTGCAGTTGATGACAAATGTCAGGTTGTCCAGTGCCTGAACTGCTGCCATCTGAAGCAGACCGCGCGATTCGGGTTCATCCATCTCACCGTCACCGATGAAGGCCCATGTGTGCTGCTGGCTGGTGTCCTTCAATCCGCGCAAGTGAAGGTATTTATCCAGCCACGCCTGGTAGATTGCCGCTGCTGGGCCAAGACCCAAAGACACTGTCGGGTATTCCCAGAAGTCAGGCATCTGGCGTGGGTGTGGATATGAAGGCAGTCCATGCTTCGTCGAAGCTTGCTGGCGGAAGCCATCCAGATCTTCCTCGGACAAACGCCCCTCGACAAAGGCGCGGGCGTAATTTCCGGGCGATGCGTGGCCCTGGAAGAAGACATGGTCACCGCCTCCAGGATGGTCTTTGCCGCGGAAGAAGTGATTGAAGCCGACTTCGTACAGCGTCGCCACCGATGCGTATGAGGAAATATGCCCGCCCACTCCAACACCGGGACGTTGCGCGCGGGTCACCATGGCCGCAGCATTCCAGCGGATCCAGCGGCGATAGCGGCGCTCCATGGCTTCGTCGCCAGGGAAGTAGGGTTCCTGTTCGACAGGAATCGTGTTGATGTAGGGCGTAGTGGACTCCTGCGGGATGGAGACGTCCCGTCGGCGTGCTTCCTCAAGCATTGCCAACAGGATGTACCTGGCGCGAGGGGCACCCTTTTCTTTGATCAGGCCTTCTAGAGACTCGACCCATTCAGCCGTTTCGCTGGGATCGTTGTCTGGGACCTGGCTGAGCATTCCGTTGACTACCGGGCGTTGAGTATTCCCCTGGCTCACCTAGCACCACATCCTTGAAGTTGGTTCTGGCCACGTGTCACATGTTCGGGCTGCTTCTATTGTGTCCCATTTCCGCTTTCCCGTGGGGTTGAGTTTAGGACTTAAGGCGGGGATATATCTCGCATTCACTTGTCGCCCGGTAGAACGTGGACGAGGAATGGGTCTGGTCACAAATCGGCTGATATTCCGCTCTAGATGTGGCGTTGGTGTCAATCGGGA
>WPCK01179861.1_pt1 | contig 33619 bp, 26 predicted proteins | sample 5399851 | NCBI WGS metagenome assembly WPCK01 (sample SAMN12869471, study PRJNA574797) | sludge metagenome | isolation source: wastewater treatment of pH11 | place: China:Beijing | collected 2019-05-20 | reverse complement strand
CAACCGGCCGCCCACCAACCCAACCCTCGGGCCCCGCGGCCCCCAACTTTTTTCGCGCGGGGGGGGCCCGGTGCCCCCACGGGGCCCGGGGGCCCACCACTTTTCTGTGCCGCCCGCGCTCGCGCTCCGCGCACCCGCCTGCGCTACCCACGCTCGCGCTCCGCGCACCCGCCTGCGCCACCCACTCGGTGTTTATTCGTGTACCGTCGCGTTTTTCGTGTTCTTGCCTAATGTACGAGGGCGGTTTGCGAATTTTCCGACGGTTCACGGAGTTTGAGTGGCAGCGGGAACCCGCAGCGCAGTGCGGTGTACGAATTCCCCGACGGCTTACGAAGTTTGCGACGGTTCACTGCGGTTTGGCGCGCGGTTCTAGGCGGGAGTGCGCGGAATACCTGCGCCGCGCAGGATCTCGTCCAGCCGGTCGGGCCGCAAAGCTTCATCCCAGTTCCATCGGACAACCTTGTAGCCCGCGCGATTGAGTGCTTCCTCACGTCTTTTCTCCCGATGAACCACATTGCCAGGCGCTTCGCCGCTGCTGTTGAAGGTCCGTCCGTATTTGCTGAAGCCGTCGAATTCTCCTGCAATACCAAGTGACTCCCAGAAAAAGTCCACGCGATATTGCCGACCGTCGTCGCCAGTCAGCCACACCTGCAGTTGCGGTGGGTCGTAGCCGAGTTCGATCATCCGCGCTCTACTCAGGGATTCGCCCGCCGATTCACTCAGAGGATCCGCGTATCTTGCCACAGTTCGAGCACGCTGCACACCTTGGCGTTTCCCCATTGACGCGATAACCCTTGAGATGGTCGTCATGTCCGCCAGATCATTGTGAAGTACGTGGTCCATGCTCGTGAGACCCGATGCGAATGACTCTATGCGACTGATATCAACGACGGTCCGCGCCGGTGACGTCACGCGGACTCCGTCTATGGTGCGAGCAGCGGGGTCAGGTACACCTTGATGCCGATACAAGTGTCGGGTAGATCGGCCACCTCGTACTGGATCGACAAGAATCTGTGCTCGCTGGTCGGGTTTCCCGAGTAGCGGAATTCCGTGGACTGCGGCAGCTGACCGCAAACAGAATATCGAGTTGGGATGGTTGCGGGACATTGCCCCAACTATTAACTTGTGCCGATCAGAAGGATACTCGGCGCGGTCCCACACTGAACGGGCCACATAGAGTCCATGCTGCGGGCGGACCAACCAACCTTCCCGCACAGCTCTGGCAAGCAGGCTTGCCCCGAATCCGATTCGATGGAGTTCGCTATAGGTCGCCATTTCGTGCCGTGATTCGACGTGAGTGCGCAGCGCGTGCACAACAGTTGCATTGAGTGGTCGAGCAATTCCCATACATTCACCATGTTGCATTGCAGCAGTAGGTGCTGCCCTGGCGAAGTCAATGTGGATAACTATTCGTGTACCGTCGCGTTTTTCGTGCTCTTGCCTAGTGTGCTAGCACGGTGTGCGAATTTACCGACGGTTCAAGGAGTTTAATCGAGGGCGGGTGCGGGCATATCGCAGCGCGGTGCGGGGTACGGTCCGCGGGGCCATCGCCTTCCCGCGAAGCACGAGCGCGCGAGCGCATAAGGTAGAATGACTAAGTTGCCCACTGTGGGCAATCGCCAACCTGGGGTCTTAGCCCGCCTGGTTCAAGGCAAGGGTCGACCCCGCACCCACGACATAAGTCGACAGGGTGTGACAATAGCTACAGGAAAGAGTGGACACTTATGTCTTCAGTGACTCGCTCGCGCCGCCAGGTGCGTTTGAGCCGTGCTTTGGGAATCCCGTTGACCCCCAAGGCAGCCCGCCACTTCGAGAAGCGCCCCTATGCTCCGGGTGAGCACGGGCGCTCCCGTCGCGGCTCGGAATCAGACTACGCCGTGCGTTTGCGCGAGAAGCAGCGTCTGCGCGCCCAGTACTCGCTGCGCGAGAAGCAGTTGCGCCGTGCCTACGAAGAAGCTCGTAAGGATCAGGGTCTCACTGGTGAGGCCCTCGTCGAAATCCTCGAGACCCGCCTGGACGCACTCGTCCTGCGCGCTGGCTTCGCACGCACCACGCTGCAGGCCCGCCAGGCTGTGACTCACCGTCACATCCTCGTGGACGGCCAGATCGTGGACCGCCCCTCGTACAAGGTCAAGCCAGGTCAGACCATTCAGGTCAAGCCAAAGAGCCAGACCATGACTCCGTTCCAGGTCGCCGCCGCGGGTGCGCACCGCGACGTGCTGCCGGATCTCCCCGGTTACCTCGACGTACAGCTTGAGAAGTTGAGCGCGCAACTGACGCGCCGTCCCAAGCGTGCCGAGGTTCCCGTGACGTGTGACGTGCAGTTGGTCGTCGAGTACTACGCTCGCTGATCCGACTCATACCGAACACGCATTTTCTACGCCACCCGGTTCACAAGTAAAGTTCTTGTGGGCCGGGTGGTTGCTCATTAGCCAAGGAGAAGTTGATGCTCGGAGATATCGCTGGACTTATCGCGGCAGTCGCTTTCGTTGCGCTGGTTGTCGTATTGGCGCTACCGCTAGTGCGTCTCGGCAAGTTGTTCGACCGCACTGCCGCGTCGATTGAGGAGATCACCGAGCATTCCGTTCCTATCTTGGACGAGGCCGCTCGCACAGTCAGTCAAACCAATGTTCAGTTGGAAAAGGTCGACACTATTACTACCGCAGCCTCCGAGGTGTCACAGAACGTCTCAGCGCTGACAGGGCTATACGCGGCAACATTCGGTAAACCGCTCGTGAAGGTTGCGGCATTCTCTTACGGTGTGCGTCAGGCATTTGCCAAGGCAGTGCGCAAGAATCGCAATAAGGCTGACGGTTCGGTGGGCACGGACGATTTCACCGCAACTTCACCGAACCCGTCGCCAGCCGCTAAGAACGGGGGAGAGCGATGAAACGAGTGTTCTGGGTAGGCGTCGGCGTTGCGGTCACAGTTGTGGCGGCGAAGAAATGGCGTGAACTGTCGCACCGTCAAGATGCTGTCGGTTCGGCTGCTCGCCTCACTGGAGCGGCAGCCGAACAAGTCGGACGTCAGTTGTCCAACGCAGGCGGTGCGCTCTGGGATCGTTTTAGCGGACGAGCAGGCGACTTCGTCGCGGACTTCAAGGAGGCTGCGACCGAACGTGAACGGCAACTCGCCCAATCGCTACTCGCCGACACCCAAGGCGATGTCGAAGAGCTTAAAGCACGACGAGCGGAATCTCGCGATTCTGCGACGCGCCCTTCCGCTGCACGTCGGCAAGACAATGAATTTGCTGGTGACGAAGAACTTCTCGGCTACGAGTTCTGATTCGGCGACCACCAGCACTGTCCATTCTCACAACCTAAGGTAAGACCACTTCAATGCGTACCGCTGATATCCGCCAACGCTGGCTGGACTACTTTGAGAGCAACGACCACCACATCGCTGAGTCGACCTCGTTGATCTCTCCTGATCCCTCCTTGCTTTTCACGGTGGCGGGAATGGTGCCGTTCATCCCGTACATCATCGGAACTGAGAAGTCACCGCATCCTCGGATCGCCTCGGTGCAAAAGTGCATTCGCACCAACGACATCGAGAACGTCGGACGCACCACACGTCATGGAACGTTCTTCCAGATGAACGGCAACTTCTCCTTCGGAGACTATTTCAAAGAAGGTGCCATCCATTTAGCCTGGAAGTTGCTGACCACATCCCAGCAGGAGGGCGGCTACGGCTTCGACGGCGACAAGTTCTGGGTCACGTTGTGGGATCAGGATGACGAGTCCTTCGAGGTACTGACCAAGCAGATTGGTATGGACGCTCGCCAGATCGTTCGATTGCCCCGTGAAGAGAACTTCTGGGATACCGGGCAGCCAGGGCCCGCCGGTCCGTGCGCCGAGTTCCACTACGACCGCGGTCCGGAATTTGGGCCGGAGGCAGTCGGAGGCAACGTCGACCCCGGCGGCGACCGTTACCTGGAGATCTGGAACCTGGTCTTCGACCAGTACATGCGCGGTGAGGGAACCGGCAAGGACTACCCGCTGCTGCACGAATTGGACCAGAAGGCGATCGACACCGGTGCTGGTCTTGAGCGTATGGCGTTCTTGCTGCAAGGCAAGAAAAACATGTATGAAATCGACGAGGTCTACCCGGTCATCGTGGCGACCGAAGACTTGACCGGCAAGAAGTATGGCAGTGGCGGCGAAGACGACGTGCGAATGCGAGTCATCGCAGACCACGTGCGCTCGTCCCTCATGCTGATCGGGGACGGGGTCAGCCCGTCCAACGAAGGCCGCGGTTATGTGCTTCGCCGTATTCTGCGTCGTGTGGTGCGTTCGATGCGCCTGATGGGCGTGCAGGAGGCAGCGCTGAATCAACTGCTTCCGGTCTCCCGCGATGCCATGCAGGCCTCTTACCCGAATGTCGCAGCGGATTTCAGCCGCATCAGCGATATCGCCTACGGCGAAGAAGAGACCTTCCTGCGCACGCTCGCCTCCGGTACAACCATCTTGGACACCGCCGTTTCCCAGGCAAAGTCTGCTAACCCGACGCAGCCCGTGCTCGGGGGAAGCGAAGCCTTCGCGCTGCATGACACCTACGGTTTCCCTATCGACTTGACGCTGGAGATGGCGCGCGAGCAGGGCGTCGAAGTCGACGAGACCGCCTTCCGAACGCTGATGGCCGAGCAGAAGGCACGAGCTCGTGCCGACGCGCTGGCCAAGAAGACCGGGCACACCGATACAGTTGCATACGAGCAGGTCAAGTCGGCCTTGACTGCACCGGTGGAATTCCTCGGATACACCGATGACACGGCACGGGTTAACGTTGCCGGGCTACTCGTCGAAGGAAAACCCGCCCCGGCGGCAACCGCACCGTCCGATGTGGAAGTGATCCTGGACCGGACGCCATTCTATGCCGAAGCCGGTGGTCAGCTTGCCGACCACGGCACCATCACAACCGATGGCGGCGCCACCATCGAGGTGCTAGATGTGCAGACCCCGGTCCAAGGCCTACGGGTGCACCGGGGGCGATTGGTCGATGGGACGGTTGCGTTGAATGACCCGGCAACAGCACAGATCGATGTGACTCGTCGCCGTGCGATCAGCCGCGCCCACACCGGAACGCACCTACTGCACAAAGCGCTGCAAGAATCGCTGGGCAAGGATGCCACTCAGGCCGGGTCGGAGGACGCTCCGAACCGTATCCGGTTCGACTTCAAAGCGCACCAGGCACCACCTGCTAGCGCGTTGAGCGAGATCGAGGATCGCGTCAATGACCGGCTGCGCGACAACCTGGAAGTGACTGACGCCGTGATGGGACTGGATGCTGCCCGTGAACTCGGCGCGATGGCCCTCTTCGGCGAGAAATACGGTGACCGTGTCCGGGTCGTCTCCATCGGAGGCGACTGGTCACGTGAATTGTGCGCCGGTACGCACGTGAAGCAGTCCGGCGAACTCGGCCTGGTTACCTTGCTTGGCGAATCGTCGATCGGTTCTGGTGTACGCCGCGTGGAAGCTCTCGTCGGATCGGACGCGAAGGGGTTCTACGCCCGCGAACACGCACTCGTTGGTCAGTTGACCGGCATGCTCGGAGCGCGAAGCGAAGAACTGCCAGAGCGCATCTCCTCGTTGATGTCCCGCCTGAAGACGGCCGAAAAGCAACTGTCCGAATTGCGGCAAGCGCAGTTGCTGGCCTCGGTCGGCGAAATCGCTTCACAGGCCGAGGCCGTGGGGGACATATCCGTGGTGGCCTATGACGCCGGGGAAGTCGCAGGCGGAGACGACCTACGGACTTTGGCTCTTGAAGTGCGCGCCCGGCTTGGCGAGAAAGCAGCCGCAGTCCTCATCGGAGGCATTGCGAAGGGACGCCCGATTATCGTGGCTGCTACGAATGCAGCAGCGCGCGATGGCGGAGTTCGCGCGGGAGAACTCGTCAAACAAGCCGCTACTGCCTTAGGCGGTCGTGGCGGTGGCAAGGACGATGTCGCTCAGGGCGGCGGCGCTGATACGGCCCTATTGCCGCAGGCCTTGCAAACTGCCGCTCTGACGGTTGCTGAGGCCACGGGAGCGGCTCGTCCGTGATCAGTGACAGCGGTGGCGACGACGCGGTTGTAGGGCGCGGGGTCCGGCTTGGCGTTGATGTCGGGCAGGCGCGGGTGGGTCTTGCCGCGTCAGACCCGGATGGATTATTGGCAACGCCGATTGCGACACTGCGTCGTGACCATTCCGTGACCTTCCCAGCAGAACGTGGCACAATCGGTGGGCAGGGGCAGGCCACCCAGTGGCCGGAGGACATCGCGCAAATCGTGACTGAAGTAGTAGAACGCCGCGCAGAAGTGGTGTACGTAGGGTTGCCCCGGCATTTGTCGGGAGCCGAAGGACAGGCAAGCGGCGCAGTGCGAAAGTACGCGCACCTGCTTGCTCAGGCGGTCGCACCAGCAACGGTGCGGCTCGTGGATGAGAGGATGACCACGGTGACCGCACATCGCGTGTTACATGCTGCAGGACGCAGCAGCCGTCACCACCGCAAGGTGGTAGATCAGGTGGCTGCTGTGGAGATCTTGCAGTTGGCGCTCGATCTGGAACGTTCACGCGGCCAGCGTGCGGGGGAGCTCGTCGCCGTCTCCGAAGCAAAAGGAGAGGGACGATGAACGAGCACGACAACCACTTTGACAACATCTTTGCTGGCGAACGCGGCGGTATCGCAACCGAACAGCCCCATGCGATGGGCAATGACGAATATGAGACTCGTGCCCGCGCGCGCGAGGAACGCCGCCGCAAGATGAAGCAGCGTCGGCGCGCCATGATGGCGGTCATCGTGATCGCCGTTGTGTTGGGCGTCGGAGGGTTCTTCGCGTCCAGTTTCGCGGGATCCTTGTGGGATCGCGTCACCGGTGGTTCGGAAAAGGGCCCGGATGGGATCGCTGACTATCCCGGACCTGGCACAGGCACAGTCGAAGTCTCCGTTAATCAGGGTGATACCGGCGAAGACATCGCGACAACCCTGAAACAGGCCGATGTCATCGCGACCCGCAAGGCTTACCTGGACGTGGCTTCAAACAACCCTGACGCATTGTCCATCCAGCCGGGCACTTATGAGCTCAAGCAGCAGATGAGCGCCGGTCAAGCTCTAGCAGTGCTCGTCAACCCCGAGAACCGGGTGGACTTCATCATCACCATCCCTGAAGGCTGGACCTTCAACTCGGTCAATGCGAAAGTTCAGTCGGTGCTGGGAGTGAGCGCTGAGGAAGTCGAAGCCTCCCTCGAGGACACCGATGCGACTGGGCTGCCAAAGGTGGCGGGAGGCAACTACGAAGGCTGGTTGGCACCAGGACAGTACGTGTATCCGCGAGATGTTGAAATCAGCCAAGTCTTCGCGCAGATGATTGATCGGCGCAAGAGCGAACTGTCCAAGATGGGCATCGAGGGACCCGACCGGCAAGAAGTGCTGATCAAGGCTTCGATCCTGCAGAAGGAAGTCAACCCGGACAACTACACCAAGGTGGCGCGGGTGATCGACAACCGTCTGGCGGCGGGACGGGCGCTCGAAATGGATAGCACGGTCGGTTATGGCGCGGGCAAAGAGGTGATGACGCTCACGAGGCCAGAATTCCGCGATAGCTCGAACCTCTATAACACCTACGAGCATGTAGGACTTCCGCCTGGGCCGATTGCGAATCCATCCAATGAGGCAATCAAGGGAGTATTGAACCCAGAAGAGGGCGACTGGATGTACTTTGTCACGGTCAACCTCGACACCGGTGAGACGAAATTCGCTGTGACCTGGGACGAGTTCTCCACTTATCTAGCGGAGTACCGTGAATGGAAGGACAAGAACTACGAGCAGCCAGAAGTCACTCCTTGATGTAGGTCACTGAGCGTTTTTGGGGGCATTCGATGACCAAATTTCTTGCGGTGCTCGGCCATCCGATCACCCATTCGCTATCACCGGTGTTGCATCGCGCTGCATATCAGTCGTTGGGGCTGGATTGGACCTATGACGCTATTGACGTCACGGACAGCCAACTGGCCAGTTTTATCGGAGAATTGGACTCCGACTGGGTTGGCTTGAGTTTAACGATGCCGCTGAAACAGACAGTCTTGGAGTTGTTGGACGAGCGCACTGCGACTGTCGTAGCCACTGGCGCCGCGAACACGGTGGTTTTTGACCGTGCGGGAGGCAACCGGCGATTGCTCGGTGCCAACACCGATGTCGCGGGAATCATTGTGGCACTGGGAGAAGCCGATGGCCCTTGGCTGCGCCGACATGAGGCTATCGAATTGGCACAAGTACAGTTCCAGACCGGTGAAGGCATCGACCTGGCCACCGACGGGCGCGGACATGCTCCGCTGCCCGTAGTCGGTGATGGCCCTGGGCTTGCTGTGATCATCGGGGCCGGCGCGACCGCTGCATCGGCGCTAGCCGCGCTGGCGCGCTGCGGCGTGACCGAAGTGCACGTAGTAGTGCGTTCCTTGGCCCGCGTCGCGGTGACAGACGCTGCCGCGCGAGCGTTGGGTGTTTCGGTGCAGTACCACTTGCGCGATGATCTCGATGCGCTGCTAAGACGAGCCCAGGTTGTTGTTTCCACGTTGCCGTCGAGAGCCGCTGACTCGTATTTCCTCGATCGTGAATCGGTCGACATACCTGAAGACGCGGTACTTCTCGACGTCGCCTACGAAGAACGCCCGACGGTGTTCGGATGGGTGTGGCAGCATAGCGGCGGACGCTACGTGAGCGGGGAGCGGATGCTACTGCATCAAGCGGTGGAGCAGGTCGCACTGTTTACGGGACGGCGCCCGGATGTCGCGATGATGGACCAGGCACTGATCGCCGCGCTGTAGGCGTGGACGCAGTGCCGCGGCACTGGCGCGCTAACCTTACCTCTGGTATGTGCCGATAGTTCAACGTAGCGATACGGCATAGGCGTGGTGAAGCAGAGGGGAGCGCGTGCGATGAAGCAGCTGGGGGAGATTCTTCTAGAAGAGGGTCTCGTCAACGAGGAGCAACTGCTCGCGGCGCTTGACGAGCAGTTGGTCCAGGGGACTTCGCTAGGTCGTGTGCTGGTGGATTCTGGTGTCCTCACCGAGATGCAGTTGGTTTCCGCGCTGGCGGCTCAGCTTGGTATGCCGTTCGCCGATTTGGACGAATACCCGGTGAATCGACAGGCAGTTTCGATCATTCCGGGACCGGTTTGCCGCCGTTATGTGGTCTTGCCCATCGACTTCGACGAGATGGGTAACGTCATGCTTGCGATGGCTGACCCGTCGAACGTGGTGGCGCTTGACGACATTCGTGCGATTTGTGGCCGTGGCGTAGTTCCGGTGGTCACTACGCACGAGAATCTTGTGCGAGCCCTGGACCGTTTTATCAGGTCTGATTCCGAGATCCAAGACTTGACCCAGGCCATGGAAGACGAGGTCTCCGAAGATACCGTTGACCTGTCGAATCTGGCCGATGCAGGCGATGACGATGCTCCAATCGTCCGATATGTGAACCTGTTGGTCACGCAGGCGATCCAGGACCGTGCCTCCGATATTCACATCGAGCCGACCGAGACTGAGCTACGGGTGCGGTACCGGATTGACGGTGTGCTTCACGAGATGCAGCGCTCACCGAAGAACATCGCGCACGGCGTGATCTCCCGTGTGAAGATCTTGTCTGACATTGACATTGCTGAGCGGCGCAAGCCGCAAGACGGCCGCATGTCTGTGGTGCACAATGGGCGCAAGATCGACCTTCGTGTCGCCACCTTGCCTACGGTGTGGGGCGAGAAGATCGTCATGCGTGTGCTTGACAACTCGACTGCCTCGCTTGCGCTAAAGGATCTGGCCTTCTCTGATCACAACTATGGAATCTATGAGAAGAGCTTCGTCAAACCGTACGGCATGATCTTGGTGACCGGACCAACGGGTTCTGGTAAGTCGACGACGCTCTACGCCACGCTGAATGCAGTGTCACGCCCGGAGATCAACGTGATTACCGTTGAAGATCCGGTGGAATACCGCTTGGCTGGTATCAACCAGGTTCAGGTGAATCCAAAGGCTGGATTGACGTTCGCCAGCGCGCTGCGTTCGATCTTGCGTTCTGACCCGGATGTTGTGCTTTTGGGTGAGATTCGTGACCATGAAACTGCCCAGATTGCCGTGGAAGCATCGCTGACCGGTCACCTCGTGCTTTCAACTTTGCACACCAACGATGCTCCGTCCGCAGTCACCCGCCTCACTGAAATGGGCATTGAGCCGTTCCTGGTGGGTTCGGCTCTTGACTGTGTCGTTGCACAGCGGTTGGCTCGTAAGTTATGCGACAAGTGCAAAGAACCGTATACGCCCGATATGACGGAACTCAATGCGGCAGGATTCAATTGGAATCCAGATCAGCCACTGCCCACGTTGTTCCGGCCCAATGGCTGCACGACATGCTCGCGCACTGGTTATCGCGGACGTGTCGCATTGCATGAGGTCATGGCAGTCGACGAGGAGATCGAGCGACATGCGGTGGCAGGCTCATCGGCGTCGGAGATCACCAAGTCTGCGATTGCCGGGGGAATGATGACATTGCGACAAGATGGTCTGTACAAAGTGCTCGACGGAAGGACCTCGATTGAGGAGATCTTCCGCGTTGTTGCATAGGAGCGTGGAACGCTGCTTATGTCACTGTCAGATTCAAGAATCTGCGACCTGGTGCCGATAGGCAGTACGTCCTCGGCACGACCGGGCGGCGTTTGGAAGTAACCGGTAGGAATGATCGAGAGGTCGTAGCGACACCATGAGCGAAACGAACAGGCCGTCTGGCCCCAATGACTATTCATGGGCGTTGGGACCGAAGCCGGTCCCACCCGTTACCGGTGCGCAGCAGCCTCCGACCGCCACGGGAAGCCAACCAGCAACGAGTCGACCAGCGCAGGATGGCGCATCTGCCAGCGGAACTGTTGGCCAGCCGTTGCAACGTCCTACGGCCGCTCAACTAGCACAGGGACAATACACGGCAGGGCATCCACAACAGGGTGCACCGCCTCGACAGGCCAGCGGACCGGCCGGTGCCGCCACCGGAGGTCCGCCGCCGCTCCAGCGTAGTTCTTTGACCCCAGCACCTCTGCCACCTGGACCGAATCAGGCAACTCGCCCCGCAACAACTCAGCCGCAGCAGCCTTCAACGTGGACTCCGGGCAGCCCAGCTGCTGGACTAGTACATGGCGCGACCGGCGGTATGCCTGCGGGAGCAGCGAGGACAGCACCTGCGCCGCCAACTGCGGGCGGGCCGCAACCTGCTTCGACGCGTGCTCGTACTGCGAATGCCGGGGCTTCCGCTGGGGCTAGTGGTGGCCGTGTCGGAATGAGCCAGGACCTGCGTGACGGCGACGTTTCGCTGGACGAGTTGCTCCGTACGACGGTCGCCATGAAGGCCTCCGACCTCCACCTGACCCGCGGTGCGCCTCCGACGATTCGTCGTGATGGCGGGCTACGGCCGTTGGAGGGTCAACCGGAACTTGACGGCGAGTCGCTGCGTCGCTCGGTCTATCAGATCCTGACCCAAAAACAGCGTGAGCGTTTCGAAGAGGAGCTCGAACTCGACTTCGCTTATCAAGTTCCTGGTGGTGCTCGTTTTCGTGTGAACCTCTATCAGCAGCGAGATCAGCTTGGTGCGGCATTCCGTGTGATTCCGTATGAGATCAAGCCGTTGGAAGACCTCGGTGTGCCAGCGGTGGTCGGATCGTTTGCAAATATCCCGCGTGGCCTAGTGCTGGTCACAGGACCGACGGGTTCCGGTAAGTCAACGACGTTGGCCTCGATAATCGACTTAGCGAACCGTAACCGGCCGGATCACATTATGACGGTGGAAGATCCGATTGAGTTTTTGCACGAGCATAAACGTTCCATCGTCAACCAACGTGAGGTGGGGGAGGACACCAAGTCGTTTGCCAGTGCGCTCAAGCACGTGCTGCGTCAAGACCCAGATATCATCCTGGTCGGTGAGATGCGTGACCTCGAGACAATCTCTGTTGCGTTGACGGCTGCAGAGACAGGTCACTTGGTGTTTGCGACGCTGCACACCCAGGACGCAGCCCAGACGATTGACCGTGTTATCGATGTATTCCCACCATCTCAGCAGGATCAGGTTCGGGTGCAGCTTGCGGCGACTATCCAGGGTGTGGTGTGTCAGACCTTATGTAAACGAGCTGATGGGCCGGGTCGAGTCGTTGCAACGGAAATAATGGTGGCGACACCAGCTATTCGCAATCTGATTCGTGAGGGCAAAACGCACCAGATCTATTCCTCGATGCAGGCTGGGTCAAGTGATGGCATGCACTCGATGGACCAACACCTCGCTGATCTGACCAAGCAGGGCGTCATCAGTTACGAGACCGGATTGGAGAAGTGCCAGAACGTGGCAGACTTCAACCGTCTCACAGGACGTGGCTCGTCCTCGGTGGGCGCTGGCATCGCGAATATGGGCATGGGTGGGAACCTCGAAGGTGGGGGTACGCACTGATGGCGAAGACAGCGACAAAGACTTTCGACTATGAAGCTCGTGACAAATCCGGGAACGTAGTTAAAGGAAAGATGGACGGCCCGTCGGAGGCAGCCGTTGCGCAGCGATTGATGGCAAACGGAGGACAACCAATATCGATCACCGAGGTCAAGACCGGCGGACTTCACTCCGAAATAGTGATCCCGGGGATTACCGACAAAATCTCGCTTAAAGAAGTGGCAATCATGTCACGACAACTGGCAACGATGATTAACGCGGGATTGTCGCTGCTTCGAGCACTTACAATCCTCACGGAGCAGACCGAGAACAAGACTTTGCAGGGTATCCTCGGGGTCGTACGGAACGAGGTGGAAACGGGTACGTCGTTCTCGGCAGCGCTAGCCAAGCATCCAAAGGTTTTCCCGCCGTTGATGATCAATATGGTCAAGGCTGGAGAAACCGGTGGCTTCCTCGATCAGACTTTGCTGTCGGTCGCTAAGAACTTTGAAGACGAGGTCAAACTCAAAGGCAAGATTAAGTCGGCTATGACCTACCCCGTGGTCGTCCTAGTGGTGGCGATTCTCGCAACGGTCGGCATGCTTCTTTTTATCGTGCCCATCTTCGCTGACATGTTCTCTACCCTTGGAGGCGAGCTGCCTGCTCTCACACAGGTACTAGTGAAGATGTCGGAGTTTCTGAAAGTGGCTGCTATTCCGATGGTCATCGTGATTATCGGCTTGTTCTTCTGGTGGAATCGGATAAAGCACAAGAAGTCTGTGCGAGAGAAGGTTGATCCGTTCAAACTGAAAGCCCCTGTTTTTGGAGGCCTCACTCAGAAAATAGCTGTCGCAAGGTTTACTCGTAACCTCGGGGCTATGCTTCGTGCTGGTGTGCCGATTTTGCAGGCCCTTGAGATCGTTGGGGAGACCTCGGGCAATATGGTGGTCGAGAAGGCTTCGCAAGACATCATCGACTCAGTACGCCGGGGCAAATCACTGACAGGGCCACTGTCGGAGCACGCGGTGTTTCCCCCCATGGTGGTGCAGATGATGGCCGTTGGCGAAGATACGGGTGCCCTTGACGACATGCTGGAGAAAATCGCGCAGTTCTATGATGCCGAGGTAGAGGCCACCACGGAGCAGTTGACCAGTTTGATCGAGCCTCTGATGATCCTCGTCATCGGTGGAATCGTCGGTGGAATGGTGATTGCGCTGTACATGCCGATCTTCTCAATCTTCAACCTGATCCAGTAAGTCATCCACCGTCTAGACTTTTGGCGGTGAAGATATGAGACACGACTTTTATAGACATACTAGAAATCTGAAACCACCAGATGTTACTCTCAAGCCATCACCGTGAAGTTGCGGTGAAAAAATCTGCCAGAGATTCCGACAATGTGACTCAAGTCACTGCTTTGGGCTGTCGATAGGCAGGATGTGCGGAAACGTACAGGCAAGATCCGGCGTCACACCCGTGATGCTGGCTTTACATTGAGCGACGAACCAGAAGAAAGAGGTGTGCTGCACATGATCGCACGCATCCAGAAGTCATTGGCAGAGAAGGACAAGGGTTTCACCCTCATTGAGCTTCTCGTTGTCATCATCATCATCGGTATTCTCGCAGCTATCGCGATTCCGGTGTTCCTGAACCAGCGTAAGAAGGCTGTTGACTCAGGTATCAAGTCTGACCTTCGGACGATTGCCAATGAGTTGGAGTCGTTCTACGTCGACAACAACACTTACGTGGGCGCCGCTACCGCGTCAGGTGCGGTAGTTACTGTTGTCGGGCAGGGTACCGGTGGTGCAGATCTGACCATCAATGGTAGTGACGCCGATACGGCTTTCACCATTGACGATCTTGGAGCCAACGACTTCCTCATCTCGGCAGTCAACACTGCAAAGGGTACTGGAACGGTTTGGGAGTACGACAGTGACGGTGGCGGTCTGCAAGAGCGCTGATCCTACTTGCATTATTGTGGCAAATATTCTGCCGTGACGATGCTCTGATGATGTGGTGGTATCCGACATGTGTCGGATACCACCACATCACGCATAACGCTGTTATAGGTAGGTCCTGGCCCGCTGCCGGAAGGTGGACACCGTGATTGTCTACAAGAACGAGAGTCGGCAACCGAGCGACTCCGGCCTTTCACTGATTGAAATCGTTGTTGCTCTTGCACTCATTGGTATTATTGCGACGGCTGCTGCGACTTTCTTTATCTCAGGATTGGCCACTAACAAGAATCTTCGTACCGAGCAGGTTGCCGCATCTGTCGCCAACCAGGCGCTTGACGCGGCGCGAGCCGTAAGCCCGCGACCACCAGCAAGCGGTGAGGTTTCAGGACTGCTGAAAGGGCGTTCACAATCAGACGTTGAGTCTGCCTTCGCCTCCGTTCACCCGAGCGATGTGAGTGATCTGCTCACGACTGATGCTTGGGATCCGAACGGATTGAATGGGACAACTGACGATTGGGTACCGCTCAAATATGAAACACAAGTCGGTAAGAGCACCTATCGAGTAACTACGCTTATTGGAGGGTGCTACCGCCCGCGAGACGCTTCGACGGGTACCCAGGAATGCACGCTATCAGGTACAGAAGAAACCCACGTATTGATTTATCGCGTGCGAGCTGTGGTGTCGTGGAATGAAAAACATTGTTCTGATGACGACCGTTGCACTTATCGGGCGACTGCGTTGATCGATCCGAGCGCCGATGTTTACTGGAATGCCAATTTGAAACCCTATCCGGTCGATGACGACATGGAAGTGAGTGCGGGCGACACAACACCAACAGAAACTGCGGTTATCGGTAACGACGATATCGATCTGGACGCTTTACCTCCGGGGTTTAATCCCTTGACCGAGATTCAAGCTGCAGACCCCAACCACGTCAAAGGAACCACCGCCATCGCAGGTATTGGCGTAATCTCATATCTTCCCATCGACGATGATTACTCGGGCACGGATGCTTTTACCTACAAACTTCGTAACGGCCAGTATGTGTCATCAGATGCTGCTGCAACAGTCCGAGTACGGATATTGCCGCGGGCGATTGACGATGATTTTCGAATCTCATCAGATGGGGAGTCCACACTTGATCTCCTGGACAATGACCTCGGCAGAGTCAACGGTCAGGGTCTTGATAAGAAAATCATCGCGACAACATCTCCAGACCTTGATGTTCTCAGCGAGAATCCGACGCCTGAACTTGACGCTCAGCGGTCAGCAGATGCAGATGCTCTGGCGGCACTAGGCATCAGAGTCGAGGGGACAAATCTGGTTGTAAATCCTTCCCCGGCGGGTCCTGAAGAGATCGATGTCTATTACTATCTCGCAGACTACGAAGATCTAGGTGCTGATGGAGAGATACTGTATCCATCGCGAGAACGAGCTCACGTGAGAATTCTGATCGGCGACTGTATGAATATCGATGATCACACGATAGTGCTCACTGCTGATCAGGTCGGAAATTTCAATGATCTCGGTGTCAATGATTTGAACGGCAACAAAGCGAGTTGTCGGATTGAATTGGTCAGTGTCGATTGGAATCCCGTGGGCCAGCGTGGTCAAATCCGTATCGGATCGAGTGATTGGCCGGGAGGTTCCGGTGTTGGAACCACCGTGTCGTATCGTCCGCAGCAGGATATTCCGTATTACTTCCAATTGACATATCGCATGATCATCGGAGGGTCGAGCACTACCGAGACCAAGGTGTTGACGGTCAAAATCAAGCCGATCGCCAACGATGACGTATATGACGTTCCGTTAGGCAGCAGCAATCCGAACAATGTTTTCCGTCCGGCAAACAGCCCGCAGGGGTCATTACGAGCCAATGATTATCCCGCCAACGGCGGTCAATTGAGGATAGAGCTGGTGAACGGGCTTCCCTCCGGATGCGGATCGTTTACTCAAGGCGTCTCGACATCGGGTGGTAAGCAATACCTCGACAACGACGGTATCGTTTACCGTCCTCCAACAACCCCTAAGACATGCAGGATCACCTATAGACTGGTCCCAACTAATTCAGGTTTAGTCAACTTGAACGTGGACTCTGACACCGCGCGAGTGACTTTTAAAGTCGGTAATCCCACGATTCACAACGAGATTTCGTCAATTTGGTCAAATTACGCGCAGACTCCTGGTATCCCGAATAGTGCCGTGGAGCGGGTCGAGAACATCGCGGATAAGACAGCGTCAACTAAGTGGTTTGTCGGGTTGCAGCACTTTAGTCCACGCGGACAAACGCCAATTCAGGTCATTTACAGTCTCGACGAGGCAGTGACTTTAACCCGTTATTCGATTACGTCTGCTAATGACGCTAACCAGCGCGATCCGAGAGCATGGCGCGTTTACGGTTCGAATACTGCTGGTGCAGCTGAGAACCCAGGACACGGTTCGTGGGAAGAAATTGACATCCGCAGCGATGAGACGTGGAACAATCGCCATCAGACGCGAGAGTTCACCGTCACGAATCCTGGCCAGTACCAGTATTACCGTTTAGAGATTCGTCAGATGAGAAACAGTACTGACGAGTTCCAGATTTCCGACTGGACGTTGGAGAACTGATGCGAATGTTACGTTGGAATGGCAGTAGCGCTTCATCTGAGCAAAGGCCACGCGGTGACAGCGGGATGACGCTGACCGAATTGCTCGTATCCATGGGAATTCTTGTGGTAGTCCTCGCCGTGTTCATGGCCGGTGTCGTTTCGATGAGTCGAACAACGGTGCGTGCTGAGGTTGCTACGACGGCGAATGACCAGTTCCGCAAACTTTTTCAGCATATGGATCGCGAAGTGCGATATGCGACAGACATCAACCGACCTGGAGTCGGACCTGGCGGAACTGTCTATATCGAATATCGATATGTGAACGAAGGCGCTGATGCAGTGCCAACGTGCGTTCAGATGCGTCTAGTTCCAAGCAGAGAAGTTCTAGAACGGCGGACATGGCCAGAGGGCAATCCGGGGGCAGTGACAGACTGGGACATCTATGTAACACGGATACGTAACGACTTGACAGCACCAAATGAACAGCCATTTGTCTTCCAGCGTGCGGGTTTGGATGCCTCGAGCAATATTAGTTATGTCAATCAGAGATTGACGGTGCATCTCGACAGCGGCTTGGGTGAGTCGAATGACGGTCGTGGTTCTCAGTTGATTACTACTTTTGTAGCCAGGAATAGCAATGATCAGTCGCAATCGAACACAGACAGCAATGGCGATGGAGTAACCGATAGGCCGGTTTGCTTAACAGGAGTAACACGATCATGAACTGGATCTTTCGTGGTAAACAGAGTGACGACCGGGGTGTCGCAATGGCCTCGGTTGTTCTTTTGATGATTGTGGTGATGGGACTAAGCGCGATTATGCTTGGCCTGGTTATTACACAAATCAGACCGACGCTCGTAAACGCAAAAAGTACTCGTACAGTAGCTGCCGCTCAAGCTGGTCTTGACGCAGCCGTGAGCCAGATACGTGGTGCCTTAATAGAGGATTCTTCAGGCGAGGTCATGGGAGATGTGCGCCAGCTTCCTTGCGAGGTGAAAGGTAACGTCGACGGTTCCGGCGCACCTACTCGCTTCGAGGTGAAGATCACCTATTACCGGACAGATCCAACTAATAGGTCACGCGCGTGGCGAGCGGAGCCCAGCAACCAGATAGTGTGCCGTCCTACGGGTGTTCCTCGAGGGCTGGCGCAGGTGCCAGGATATGCACTGCTGACAGCTGACGGTTTTGACGATGAGGCTATCGCGGTAGACGGGCGTGTAAATCGCTCAGTAGAAGCTACCTATAAGTTCTCCTTGAAGACAGTGAATACGGTTGGCGGGCGGATTTACAACCTATTGAAGCAGCATTGTCTGGTGGCTGGTGATATTCAGGTTGGGTCCCGTATTTATTATCGCAACGCGTCTAGCGCTGCGTGTGCGACGCTAACTGACTACAACCGGTGGGTTTGGGACAAAGACTATATGATTCATCTTTCGTCCTCCCGTGGTGCGTTAGGAATAGATCTATGTATTACGGGTCGTTCCACCAGTGAAAGCAGTATGCCGGCAATGACCTTGCAGGCATGCGGAACAGACGACAACGTGGATCTGGGGCAACGTTTCAGTTGGCGTGATGGAGGTAGTTGGGAGGGTCAAAACAGTACCAACAGTGATTACGGAAACTTCATGATGCAGGCAAACCGTGAAACGAATCTGGATGGCGCACATTTGGTCGCTTCTTATCCATTCCGGACCTGGGGTGGCGCGTTCCGTGCATTCGAACCTGAACCCACGGTAGGTGCTGGAGCGGCCTCTAAGGAGACCAATCAGGTCGTGAACTTACTTGAGTTCGGGCGGTGCCTAGACGTGTTTCGCGACAAGCTGTATATGCCGTATTCGATCCTTTACCCATGTAAACAAGACCCAAGCGGGAAGGAACGTTTCCGGTGGAATCACCGATGGGTCTATCAGGAACCCGCCGAGGGAACAACTACGAGGATCACGACTATTGAAGTGACTCCGAGGCTTGAGACAAATCCTAGTGGCGGGACACCGCTGTTTTCCTGGTATGGAACTGGAGCTTCTGGTTACATCAATAAGCCATTCTGCTTCCTTGCACCGACTGCTGCTGGACTGCCTGCCATGCAGTCTGGCCAGCCAAATCTTCCCGCAAACAATACTGATGGTGTCCGTATGAGGGACTACTGGTATCCCCGTTTTACTGACAGTAGGATTTACGCTGGTCAACCGGAGTCGTTGCCTAGTGGCTTTGGGCCGGACTGTAATAGTGCTCGAGCACAGTGGATTCGAACCACAGAGTCAGGGGACGATTTCAGTTGGACGTTCCGACCTCTCAATAATCCGAACATGTGTTTGTCAATCGGACCGCGCCATCACGGTGACCAGGGGAGTGATTCCGCGAATCCGCGATCTCGGTACGGCGGGGATCTGTGGTCGACGGTGATCATTGAGCCCTGCGACGGATCCAAGATGGCACAAAAATGGAATGCTGATCCAAATAATCCCGGTTCACCGTTGCGAGACTTCGTTGAACTCTCAAGTGGAAGTTGACACCCTCACAAGTGGCACTATTTGCTGACAACCAGGTCTTATTTTTAACGGTAGTAGCTCTGTTCGGCTTGTTGGTTGGATCGTTCCTCAATGTGGTCATATGGCGCGTACCGCGTGGTGAATCGGTATCTCATCCGCGTAGTCGGTGTCCTCGCTGTGGACATCATTTGCGGTGGTGGGAAAATGTACCGCTCGTCTCATGGTTGATATTGGGTAGAAAGTGCTCGTCCTGCCATTCACCGATCTCGTATCGGTATCCGCTTGTGGAACTGGTCACCAGCCTCATACTGGTCGGCGTCGCCGCGAGATTTGGATTCTCCGTTACGACGCTTGCCTTCGGCTATCTTGCCTGCATCGGCCTCGTATTAGCGCTCATTGATCTTGACGTGCACCGTTTGCCCGACAAGATTGTGATTCCCGCATACCCGGTACTGGCTGTACTCTTTGCGATAGCGACTTGGGAAACGGGCGAGGGGTGGTGGCCGTTGATCAGAGCTCTGATTGGCGGCGGTACGCTCTTCCTTTTCTACTTCGTAGCTGCGGTAGCTTATCCAGGCGGAATGGGCTTTGGAGATGTGAAACTCGCAGGCGTACTTGGGATGGCGCTGGGATGGTTGGGGTGGGGAACTCTGACGGTCGGCGCGTTTTCAGCTTTCTTGCTCGGAGGACTATTCAGCGGGGTGCTGCTCATTATGCGACGTGCCCGGAAGGGAACCGGAATTCCCTTCGGCCCCTGGATGATTCTCGGTGCAGCAGTGGGGGTCGCCGTAGGTGAACTGCTATGGCAACGATATCTGGAGTTATTTGCCTGAGTATGTGGTCGTCACGGACCGTATATTGTTCAAGGCGCTCTACTCATTTGCCGATAAGTCCTTGACAGCACGCTGAAACGGAAGGGGCCGACGTGGCCAAGCATCATTCGATTGGACTTGACATCGGGTCCACTGCAGTGCGCGCCGCAGAGATTGAATTCTCGACGGGCGGTCATGATGGTGTTTTGAGGCACTATTACGAGGTACCGCTTCCTCCTGATGCAGTCCGCGATGGCGAGGTCGTTGATCAAAAAGTGGTAGTTGCTGCGATTCGTCAGTTGTTCGCCAAGGGTGGGTTTACCAGTAAACAAGTAATTCTCGGTGTTGGTAATCAACGCGTTGCAGCTCGATCAGTGACGCTTCCGTGGGCACCGATTGCGGATCTTCGTAATTCGCTCGCGTATCAGGTGCAGGACTTGTTGCCAATGCCGGTCGACGAAGCGCTCTTGGACTACTTTCCGCTGCGCGAAGTTAACGAGGCGGGAGTACGGAGTTATGAAGGCATGCTTGTCGCGGCGGCTGCTGACTCCGTGAAAGTCAACGTTGATACCGTTATTGGTGCCGGATTGGCACCAGTCGGCGTTGATCTGTCGGCCTTTGCACTGCTACGCGCTATGACCAGAGGTCGGCTCGAACGGGGAAATGTAGCCCTAGTCGACGTTGGTGCCAAGATAACTACTGTTGCGATCGCAGTCGATAGTTCGCCCGTTTTTGTGCGTGCACTGCCAGTTGGCGGACAGAATATTACTGATGCATTCGCCCGCGCGATGGGGATATCCCAAGATGAGGCCGAGGGAATTAAACGAGACTACGGCCTTGGGGCGACGAAATTTCCAGAGTTCCGTGACGGCTCCGAAGCCATGATGGAAATCGTGACGAAGTTAGTCGAATCGATTCGCGGAACATTCTCGTATTTTGCGACAGCTTCGAGCGGACAGCATGTTGACGTGGTGTCGCTGTCAGGAGGCTCTGCGCAACTTCCCGGATTTGGGCAATACCTTGCCAGCAGCAGCCGTCTCAACGTAATCCTCGGCGACCCGTTCGATGGCACGTCGATTGCGAAGTCGGTTGGGAATGCAGAAGCGATCCGCGCCAATGCGTTACAGGCTGCCATGGCAATCGGTCTCGGATATGGAGTAGGGGTGTTCGCGTGATGCTTTCAGCGAAGAAGGGTCCAGTGGAGAACACCGGCGGCCCACATTTACTCGGCTTAGCGCAAGTTGATCTCTTACCTCCTGAAGTGCGCGATGGTCGAAGGCTAGGCGCTAGACGACGCATACTGACTTATTGCGTATTGGGAGTAGTCATATTCACCATTCTTGCAATTGGCCTGTTCTATATGCTGAAGGTAAGCGCAGATAATCGCTACGAAGATGCTCAACAAAGAGCAACAGAATTGGCTGCGGAAAAACGGAAGTACGCAGCGGTTACCGGCGTGATCAGATCGATCCAGGAGACCCGCGATGTACGTGATTACATCGTGACAACTGAGATCAGTTGGGCGGATTACATCGATGCGATAGCGGCGCAGCTTCCTGAGGGAGTGGTGATCGAAACTTTTGAGGTCATCCAAGCTTCGCCTACGCAGCGGGCGCCAATCGCAAATGACCCAACTCTTTTTAGCGGTATGGGGACTATAGCTTTTACAGCGATCTCCCCGGACCTACCCAGTGCTTCGGATTGGGCCGATTCCCTCAACTTGGTACCAGGACTCCAGGACGCGGCTATTCAGATCTCGTCGTTGAGTATGTCGGACACAGGTTCCAGGGACGATAACGAACTGAGTTATGAGGTAACAGCTACGGTCCAAGTCAATGAACTCGCGCTAGCAGGCCGGACTTTTGACGACCGTGATATCGACGGTGCCGACTCAGATAACAAACAAGCCGATAGTGGCTCTGATGGGGGAGAGACTGACCGATGAGTCCTAAAGCAGCGAGTAAGGCTCGCGTTATGACCATCCTCGCGGCGTTTATCGCGCTGGTTGTGCTGGTTGTCGGTGGAGTGTTTGGAGTCCAGCCGTTGTGGGAGCAAGCGTCCGAAGCCAACACCGCTGCTGAAGACCAAGAGGCCCGTAACGACAACGAGCAACTCCAAGTAAATCGACTTCGTGCGCAATTTGCTAAAATTGACGACTATCGTGCACTTCTAGAAGAACTGCGTGAGCAAGTGCCGACAACGTTGCAGACTCAGGAATTTCAACGGCAGTTTACGCAATTTGCGGAAGACAATGATGTCACTGTCACCTCCATCAAGTTTGCAGCCTCTTCTCCGGTAACTTTGACGAATGCGGAGGCAGACCTAGCGGCCAAGGGAATTCTTTCCGAAGCACGAGGCGGTGCCAATGCAGATCAAATCCCAACGACGGCACCGGCCAACGACGGCGATTCCGACACTGGTGATGCCGCTGCAGCCAGCGAGTCGTCTACGGGCGCGAATAATAGTGATGCCAACAAGCCTCGATTCACAGACGTATATACACTGCCTGTGTCAATTGAAGTTAGCGGCAATTACTACGATATTTTGGAAGTTGTTCGTTCCCTGCAGAACTCAGAACAGCGCCTAATGATAGTGACGGGGCTATCGGGGCAAGTGGGGGATACCACGGCGAATGAGGATGCAGAGGCAGACTGGCTTCAGCTCACAATTGAAGGTTTGATCGCTGTGTTGCTCGATCCGGAAAGTGAACCGTCAGTAGTTGATGACGAAGCAGTCGAACGACCCGAGTTGCCATCCACCAAGGGCAACAAAGGCAACCCGCTGCTTGATGGGTAGTGCGGATTGTAGATACCCACGGCAGTCGCTAGAAACAGCTTGAAAGCGATCAACGATAATTCGCGATAGGAAGAGACGCGTGAGTGTGGCATTCTCACCAGTGAAGTGAAGATTGGGTCGGAGATGACAATGAAGAAGTTCCGTGCATTAGTGCTCGCAACGGTTGGTGTGATGCTGACCTCGGTGGGGTTAGTTGTTACTCCGACTGCCGCCGTGGCAGCAGGGGCACCTTCAGTGCTGGAAGCAGCGGTTAGCGACGACGGATCGGTCCATCTCGAGTGGGACGCCGTACCAGGCGCGACCGGATACCGTTTGGAGGTTTCGGCTGACTCCGAGTTCCCCGCAAGCGCCATCATGACGTTTGAGACTGCTGCCCTCGACTACATCACCAGATGGCCTTTTAGTCCCGCCGAGGATGGGATGGTGTTTTGGCGGGTGCGGTCGGTAGTAGGCACCGGTGCGACTGCTGAGTTGAGTGAACCTTCATCGGCGCAGGCTGTATCACTGCAAGCCACGCCGACGCCAGTGCCAGTCGCCCCGGGTTCTGCTGGAAATGTGGAGACGATAGAGTACCCTGACCCGGTTGTTTTTCGTTGGGAGGCGGTGCCGGGAGCGGTTCGCTACCAACTTGAGTACACTTCCGACACATTAGGCGGAGGCGCTAACGTCACACAGGTTGACGTTGTTGGCACAACTTTCAGTCCCGTGAATCCGTTGTCTAGGGTTGATAACAACGGAAATCCGTTGACCTGGAAGTGGCGGGTCAGGGCACAGTTTTATGATGGCAACACCAACGTCAATACGGCACCGTATGGAGTCTGGTCGGACGCACGAGAATTCCAGATTACGTGGGATGTGGCGCCAACGAACCTTCATCCTGCGAACGAAGTGACGTCAATCCATTCGGACTTGTACTTTAGTTGGAATGCCGTTCCTGGGGCGGCAAAGTATGAGATTGCGTTGTCCTCAAGTGAGCCGGTAGGGGGAGAACTGGTAAACCCACAGCGTATTGAGGTCTACACAACAACGTACGTTCCGACCGCGCAAGTATCTGATCGCAACTGGTATTTCCAGATCACACCGCTTGACTACGCAGGCAATCCTGGAAAAGCCTCGGCTGTGCATGAATTTAAGAAGAAGTGGGGTATTCAGCCAGCACCCACGCACCCGTCTGATGTAGGAAACGCAGCACCAGTTTCGATTACGGGTTCCACTGAGTTGGCCTCGCCAGAATTGATGTATCTTTCCGATTTTGAACTCGTGTGGGAACCATTGCCGCGTGCGACCTTTTACCAGGTGGAACTCTACGGGCCGGGTTACACGGTTTACTGCCGCACACCGAATACCTCCGCTACCGTGATCGCACATTACGCCAATGGCCTTGACAATTCTGGAACGAGTCAAGTGTTGAAGGGTGCAGGTGATTGTCTGTGGAATAGCGCGATTGATAAGCGTGTGCAAGAGGGGCATAAGTACTCGTGGCGGGTACGCGCGATTGACTTGACTGGATCTTCTACCTATAACTATCAGTCATCCGCATCATCCGCTGGGACACTTCCTAACGGCGTGTTGGTCTCTAACTGGTCTCTAACTCGTCACATCGAAATCATCGCAGACGATCGAGTTATTCCTGAGACAGAGAGTGTGGGCCTAGATCTTGCAACATTTAGTGCTGATAACCCGATCGCGAAACAGGGGGCTCCGGCACCGGTTATGACTTGGAACCGGTCGGGGATGAGAACTCTGGACGACAACGATGATCTCATTTGGGAAAATACGCCCGGCTACGAAGTGATCGTCTATAAGAATGCTCAACGTACCGCCGAAGTAGGTCGGTTCCGAACCCCGAGCACAAGGTTACGTATAAATGCAGCATTCCAAGACAACACAACATCTAATCCGTATTACGCGTCAGTGCGGCCAATCATACCTGAGCCAAGTTGGACCTCTCAGACGATCACACTGATTGGCGGACCTGACAACGAGAGCAGTGAATCTTTTGTTTGGCAGAAGTCCGCGAATGCATTGACTGGACTTAGTCACGAAGTCTTGACCGATGGATCTGTGCGGCTTTCTTGGAACCCACAGAGTGTCACGGGCGTCAACGACGGGGGTAGCCGTGGTTACCAAATCAAGATCTTCAATGGGGAGGTGCAGCAAGGCATCACAAAGAAAATTGAGTTCCCATTTTTTATGGCGCAACGCCCGGCAGCATCGACCGATACTACTTTCCCCTCGTCAATTGCCGACACACCCTTGCCGCCAGGGAATAATTACAGTTTCGAGGTGGCGCCTCTGGACGCTAATGGCGATCCTGGGCGAGTGAGCCGATCAGGAATCTTCAGTGTAGGTATTCAAGTCCCGCAAATTCCGACCCCGGCCGCGGTTTCGGGAGGCTCAGCAAGTGTGAGATGGGGCTCCGTTCCGGGTGCTCTCAAGTACAGCGTGCAATATCGCCGTATCGGTGGGACGTCATGGTTCACTGTGCAGAATATTGCTCAAACTTCGCTCGCGATTACGGGGCTCGATCAAGGCAATTATGAGTGGCAGGTACGTGCGCATGATGCTTCGAACCAAGCAACCAACGTCAGTGTCTGGAGTGCCTCCAAGCAGTTCGTCATAGGAACTGGTGGAGTTGACCTGGTAACAGCCAACAACCAGGTGTTACAGACTGCTGAGCGGATTCTTCGCTGGACATCCACCGCCGATGGCGCTTCACGCTATCAAGTCCAAGTAGCGGAGAATGTAAGTTTCACGCAAGGTATCAAGAATTACGAAACTACCTCGCTTGCCTTTGCGTTACCTGATCTTCTGACGGCAGGTAAACAGTATTACTGGCGGGTACACGCATTGGCCGAGCCTGTGGGCAACGCAAACGCGCTAAAGATACTGACGAGTTCACAAAGTAGGGCGTTTACGGTTCGAACGGTGCCTGGCAAACTCTCGCGGCCACGACTGACAGTTGAAGGATCAGGCTTGTTGGTGAGTTGGACTGGATTAACGGGTGCAAATGCAGGAACTACCGAGCCGCTGACCTACCGTATCGAATATCGGATCAAGGGAAGTGCCGCTAACTCTGATGATTGGTCCAGTGCAGATGTCATCAACACTTCCGCAGGCGCCACCTCATGGCAACTCGGGAATCTTTCGCCGGGCGTCGTATATGAGGTGAGGGTTGCGGCGGTTAACTCAGAAGGACAAGGTCAATGGTCAGATGTCGTTGAGGGTGCGACAGCTTCGAAACCTACGGCAGCACCGACGCTGACACTGATGCCAAAGTTGGGTGCGATTGATGTCCGTATCGGTGCAATCAGTTCTTCAGGCAACGGCGGTTCTGCGATCCTCGGCTACAAACTGAGATATAAGCGCACGGCCGATAGCGCACAGCGTGAGGTATTACTCACGGCTAACCAGCGAAATTACACTATCAGTGGTTTGGCGAATAACACGAGTTACGACGTATCCGTTCTGGCCTATAACGGCGTCGGTGATGGTCCTGCTGCAGGCGCGTCCGAGAGCACTTTAGGTGTGTCATCGGTGCCACGTAACGTGCGCACCAAGGTTGACGATGGCAAAGTGACGGTCTCATGGGCGGTGCCGAGTGAACCTGCTGGCGATATTACGGGTTACGTCGTTGAGTACCGATCAGGTTCATCCGGTTCGTGGCAGGGCGCGGGATCTGCTGGCGCGAACGCAACGTCATACACTCGATCTGGGTTGAAGAATGGCCAGAACTACCAGTTCCGAGTTGCGGCACGCACTCGTGTCGGGCTTGGTGCGTATTCGGCGCCGGTGGCGGCGAAGCCAGCTGGAAAGCCTATTGCTCCCACGAAGATCACCGCCAAGTCCAATAAAAAAGGCAAGATCACCGTCAAATGGAACAAGGCTAAGCCGAATGGCGAGAAGTTGACTCGTTACACCCTGCAGTTCTCTGTCAACGGCACGAAGTGGAAGAAAGTCAAGAACTTCAAGCCAAACAAGCGCAAGGCTAAGACCACGAAGGGTAAGCGCGGTAAGTACGTTCAGTTCCGTGTGATTGCACAAAACAAGATCGGCAAGAGCACACCGAGCCGAGCGGCTTCAGTCCTTCGTCGCTGATTGGCCTACCGGATCACAATCGATAGTATTGCGCGCCGTTCGGATCCTAGACCGGGCGGCGCGCGATGTTGTATGTCAGATTGGTAATAGTCCGTTGTCGTAACAGCTATGGACGCCCGCGCGGGTTAGTGGGTGCGGGACTCCACCGCAGACATGGGAAGATAGGTACATGCTTCGTTGGTTGACTTCTGGAGAATCGCACGGCCCGGCGCTCGTCGGAGTGATCGAAGGCGTACCTGCCGGGCTTGACCTGGTGACAGACGACATCCGAGGGGCGTTAGCCCGGCGGCGTCTGGGGTACGGCAGGGGATCGCGCCAGAAGTTCGAGCAGGACGAGGTCAATGTCCTCGCCGGGCTACGTCACGGTAAGACCCAAGGTGGACCTATCGCCATCACCATCGGCAATACGGAATGGCCGAAATGGGTCGATGTCATGGCCGCAGACCCAGTACCGCCGGAGGCGCTCCTCAAGGACGCCGGCACCGGTGACGAGCGAGAAATCGCCCGCAACCGCCCATTGACCCGCCCGCGCCCCGGTCACGCAGACCTCGTCGGCATGCGCAAATACGGTTTCGAGGATGCGCGCCCGGTACTGGAACGAGCCTCAGCGCGTGAAACCGCCACTCGGGTGGCACTCGGCACCATCGCAGCCAACCTGCTCGAACAAGTCGCAGGCATCCGGCTCGTCTCCCACGTACTCGAAATCGGCGGAATCCGCGTCCCCGACGATGCCGCGCTCCCAACTCCAGACGACGTCTCCACGCTCGACGCCGACCCGGCGCGCTGCTTCGACAAGGAAACGTCAGCAAAAATCGTCGAACTCATCGACGAAACCCAAAAATCAGGCGACACCCTCGGGGGAGTGGTCGAAGTCCTCGCTTACGGCGTGCCCAGCGGCATCGGCTCCTACGTGCACTGGGACCGGCGCCTTGACGCCCGGCTCGCGGCCGCGATCATGGGCATCCAAGCGTTCAAAGGCGTCGAGATCGGCGACGGTTTCACTACCGCCGCTCGCAAAGGCTCTGCCGCCCATGACGAGATCGTTCGCGACGAGCAGGGACAGATCAAACGCCTGTCCAACCGTGCCGGCGGCCTCGAAGGCGGTATGACCAACGGCGAAGTCATCCGCGTGCGCGGTGCGATGAAGCCCATCTCCACAGTGCCTCGCGCGCTACAGACCGTCGACGTCACCACGGGCGAAGCCTCAAAAGCACAGCACCAGCGTTCCGACGTCTGCGCAGTCCAACCAGCGGCTGTCATCGCCGAAGCAATGGTTGCACTCACCTTGGCCGACTCACTGCTGGAGAAATTCGGTGGCGACTCCGTGACCGAAACCCGCCGCAACCTTAACGCCTACCTGGAGGCGATCCCGGAGCTAATGCGGTGACCCCACCAGCAGAACAACCGCTCGTTGTGCTCATCGGCCCGCCGGGTGCTGGGAAATCGACAATCGGCAAACGTCTGGCGGCAAAAACCGGCGCGCAGTACCTAGATCTTGACCAGCACATCGAACGAGCGGCCGGCCGGAAGATCGCCGATATCTTCGCCCAGCATGGGGAAGCGCATTTCCGCCAGCTCGAGTCAGAAGCCTTGGCACACATGCTCGCCCGAGGTGGCCTCGTCCTCGCTCTAGGCGGTGGAACACCGGTCAAGGAAGCGAATCAGCGCGAACTTGCCCGCTACGCGGCTAACCGAGGAATCATCGTGTTCCTCGACGTTTCCATTGACGCGGCCGTCAAGAGGCTGGGGGAGTCAAATACCGATCGTCCCCTCCTTGCGGGCGATACCCGTGCGAAACTAACGTCGTTGTTAGAGCAGCGTCGCCCGATCTACGAAACGGTCGCTACGCTACAACTAGACACCAGCACTCAAACTCCAGCGCAGATCGCAGCACGACTCGTCGACCACCTCGAAGAACGAAAGTAAACGGAGCCGCATGATGAGCGACGTCCTCGACACACCAACCCGGATCACAGTCACCGCAGAACGTACCTATGATGTGGTCGTTGGACGGCACCTGCTGGGTGAACTCCCCGGTCTGCTCGGCAAGAACGTTACCAAGGTGCTGATCATCCACCCGGAATCGTTGGAAGCCACCGCACAAGCAGTACGCGAAGACCTGCTGGAACAGGGGTACGAGGCTCTCCTTGCGGTCGTCCCCGACGCTGAGACGGCCAAGAGCGCCGAAGTGCTCGAGTTCTGCTGGCAGATTCTCGGTCAGGCGGACTTCACGCGTTCTGACGCTATCGTCTCCATCGGTGGCGGGACCGCCACCGACCTTGCCGGGTTCGTCGCGGCAACTTGGCTGCGCGGCATCGCCGTGGTGCACATTCCCACCACCTTGCTGGCCATGGTTGACGCTGCAGTCGGCGGCAAAACCGGCATCAACACGGCCGAGGGGAAGAACCTGGTCGGTGCCTTCCACTCGCCGGTCGGTGTGCTGTGCGATCTTGCGGCCCTTGAAACACTGCCGAAGTGGGACCTGGTCGCGGGTCTTGCTGAGATCATCAAAATCGGCTTCATCCAAGACCCGGTCATCTTGGAACTCATCGAAAATCGTTCGGACGAGTTCACCCGGTGGCCAGAGGTCAGCGACCAGATGTGGTCTGTGCTACGAGAATTGGTGGAGCGATCCATTGCCGTCAAAGCCAAGGTCGTCTCCCAGGATCTGCGCGAAGCCTCGCTACGCGAGATCCTCAACTACGGCCACACCTTCGGGCATGCGCTCGAACAAGTGGAACGCTACTCATGGCGTCATGGGGCCGCGGTGGCCGTCGGCATGGTCTACGCGGCGGAATTAGCGAGACTTGCTGGCCGGCTCGGCGATGAAGACGTGGCGCGCCACCGTGCGATTTTGAAGTCCGTGGGACTTCCCACCAGTTATCGTGGCGACAAGTGGAAGCAACTGCTTTCTGCGATGCAGCGTGACAAGAAGACCCGTGGCGCGCTGTTGCGGTTTGTGGTGCTTGACGCCATCGGATCGCCGAGCCGACTCGAAGGACCCGACCCGACGCTGCTCGCCGCGGCCTACGCCGAGGTCTCGCACGATGAGACGAGCCCGAGTAACGCTATCGCGCTGTAGCCATCTTGTCGCCAGTCGAGCTCGCCGAGATCCGAGTCGATTGAGCATCGATGAGGTCAAGCCTGGGTTTCGACATACTCAACTCGCGGGATCTCCGCCCTTCAAAGGCGTCAAACCGTGTTACTCGTTGAGCGCTTCGCTCAGTTTGACTCGTGCACCGGTGCGCAGGATAGTGCGCTGGTACACGCGAGAAGCCACGGTGATCGCGCCCCAAGCGGTGACCGCCAAGATGGCCAACGCGATAAGCGGCTCAAACCACTGAGCAGACTGAGTGAAGATGCGGACCGGCATCGCGACGGGCGCTGAGAACGGCACATATGACGCAATGGTCATCACCAGGTCATTGTCAGAGAAGAAGACCACGACGAAGTAGGGAATCATCGCGATCCAGATCACCGGAGTCAATACTGACCCGGTGTCTTCGATGCGGGACACCAGCGACGCGGAGCCGGCGAAAAGTGCCGCCAAGAGGATGAACCCGAGAATGAAGAATCCGATGAACCAGACCACAGGTGCGCCCACCATAGTGAGGATCTCGCCCTGACCGGTAGCCGATAGTCCGGCGATAGCGGTCAATGCGATCGCAGTGGTCTGACCTATCGCGAGAATCGAATTGCCGATCACCTTCCCGCCCAGCAGCGCCTTGGCGGGCACAGCCGACAGCAATAGCTCCACGGTACGAGTTTGTTTTTCGACGACAGTGTTCTGCGCGATCATCGAGCCGAACGTCATCGCCGACATCATGAATACGATCCCGAACGCGAAGGAAATCAGGTAAAGCAGGCCCTCGGAGGTGACTGGCGGCTCCAACAGGTCCACCCTGGGTGAGACCATCAGCGAGTTCACGACTGATTCCGGTGTTGAATCCAGTGCCACGACGTAGAAGCCGAGCGGATCTTGGGCAGTCTCGTCGGAAGGCAGGATCGCAGCCTCAACGCTCCCATCGCGCACCAACGCGAGAGCTTCATCCGCGGAGGCGACCGTGGTGACCTCGAAAGACTCGACAGTTTGAGCGATCGGCGCGGACTGCCCGACGACAGCGACCTCGTGCGCGGAATCGTCACGGTTGGACAGAATCGACGTCACGATGATCATGCCGAGCACGAGGACCAGCAGGATGCCGGTCGAGATCAGGAACGATTTCGACCGAATCTGCGCCATGATGTCTCGTTTCGCAACGAGCCAGGTCGCTGCGGCGGTGCTCAACTCACGGCGCGGAGCGGTGGTGTGGACGGAACTCATGATTCCTCCTGTTGTGCGCTGTCGGCGACGACTTCGCGGAAAATCTCGGCGAGGGTGCGTCGTTCAGGGGTAAATGCGTGGAGGTCTCCGCGCTCCGCAACGGATTTCACGACCTGTTGTACGAGTGCTCGGTCGCGACATTCGAAGGTTGCGGCGCCCGCTTCGATCGATATGTCATGCAGGCCAGGCGTGGTGGTCAGCCACGACAGATCGGTATCGGTTTCGATGCGGTAACGAGCAGGGGAGTGCTGTGCGCGCAGGTCATCGCGAGCTCCCGCCGCGCGGATCTGACCCTGGGAAATGATGACGAGGTCATCACACAGTCGTTCCACCACGTCGAGTTGATGCGAGGACAACAGCACTGGCACACCATTGTCAGCCGCCTCGGTCAATACGGCTAGCACAACGTCCACGGCGAGGGGATCGAGGCCAGAAAAAGGTTCATCGAGGACGAGTGCCGCCGGGTCGTGGACGAGTGCTGCAGCGATCTGTGCTCGTTGCTGGTTGCCCAATGAAAGCGATTCGACGGGATCGTTGCCCCGGTGCGCGAGTTCTAGGCGTTCCAGCAGCGAATCGGCACGCTGTTGGGACTCAACCGAAGAAAGCCCGTGTAGCCGGGCCAGGTAGACCAACTGTTCGCGCACTTTCATCTTCGGGTAGAGACCACGTTCCTCGGGCATGTATCCGAATCGTTTGCGATCAGATCCGGTCAGCTCTCTGCCGTCTTGCAGCACTGAACCAGAATCAGCCGTGAGCACGCCGAGGATGATGCGCATGGCTGTGGTCTTACCGGCACCGTTGCCGCCGACAAACCCGGTCAATCTGCCCGGTCTGATATCGAAACTGACATCGTCGAGGGCTTTGAGGTTGCCAAAGCGGCGCGATATCTCTCGTACCTGGATAGTCATGAAGCCTCCGTACCTTGTCGGACATGCAATGGCAATGCGCGGTTGTCGGTGCGAACTACGCCAAGTGCCGTTTCACACTACCTGGCATGCGGTGCTCGATCATCTTGAATCGCTCGAACCCTGTCGAATGAAACCCGCAGGTCGCGCCTGGCGGTTAGGATCACACTATGGCTTCAGTGTTAGTCCTCAACGGCCCCAATCTCGGGCGGCTCGGCATTCGCGAACCTGATGTGTACGGTTCGGCGACCTTTGACGATCTCCGTCACATGGTCACCGGCTGGGCAGGTGCCCTCGGGTTAGAGGCCGAAGTGCGGCAGAGTGACGATGAGACGGACCTCGTGCGATGGCTGCACGAAGCCGTCGATGCCGGCAGTGATGTCGTGATCAACCCTGCCGCCTTCACCCATTATTCCTATGCGTTGCGCGACGCCGCGGCGATGGTGACTAAAGGTGGATTGCGGTTGATCGAAGTGCACATCTCAAACCCTTATGCGCGCGAGGAGTTTCGGCACCATTCGGTCATCGGAGGCGTGGCAACGGGCACGATTGCGGGCTTCGGTATCGACTCGTATCGGTTGGCACTCGTCGCGTTGAGCGGGCCAAACTGACCAAAAATCAAGTTTTAAACCTTGCTTGAGACAAATCAAGGATTATGGCTTGCTTTTGTGAAAACAAGGGTTTACCCTTGATGTATGTTCGTACTGACGTTAGATCAGAACCGCAGCCGGAGCAACGTCGACCGTGTTCCGGAGTATCTCGATGTGTTGCGACACCTTTCTGATGTGCTGAGACAGCCGTGGGTGCTGACGCCTGAACGTACGGTCGGTGATGAACTCCAATGTGTGACAGACAGCCCGGCACTCGTCCTTGCCGCGGTACGCACGGGCTTGCGGTTAGGACAATGGCAGATCGGCATTGGCGCCGCACGGCTAGAGGAAGATCTTTCTGCTTTGACCTCCACGCGGGAGGCGCGTGGCAAGAGTTTTATCAATGCGCGAAACGCGGTCGAAAAGGCTCGAAGTAACAGGTTGAGCGTGCCGGTATGCGTCGTAGCCGAAAAAGCGGAAGATGCGTCGATTCAACTTCAGTCGCTGTTGCGCATCCTGGGTGTGATCTATCAACGACGTACCGTTCGCGGTTGGGAAGTCATCGACGCGAACTGCGCGATAGCCCGCGAAACGGAAGCGCCCAGACAGTTGGCGCTCTGGGCAGATGCGAC
>WPCK01092150.1_pt1 | contig 33688 bp, 28 predicted proteins | sample 5399851 | NCBI WGS metagenome assembly WPCK01 (sample SAMN12869471, study PRJNA574797) | sludge metagenome | isolation source: wastewater treatment of pH11 | place: China:Beijing | collected 2019-05-20 | reverse complement strand
TGATCTGCAGGAGTGGCTTGAGCGAAGCAACGATTCACTTCGTCGATCGTTCCCGTTTAGTTGATGATTGTTTGGCCATGCTTTTTCGCCTTGAATTTGCTTGATAGCGGTTGACCATTGGTAACATTTATGTTACTATCTAATAATGTTTAGGATTACTCTCGATGAGACAACCAGCGGCCAGTCGCCATTTCAAAAGGGGTTCGACTCACTGCCGAGCAAGGCGGCGGTGAAGGCGACGGCGGCTCTGGCTCAGATGGAGAATGAGAATCTTGGGGATCATAAATCGGTTGGCGTAGGCCTTTCGGAGCGAAGGATAAATTTCGAAAAAGGGTATCGGATTTACTACGCGATGGATGGTACGGATTTGGTCGTGCTGTTTGCTGGCGGAACAAAGGAGCGGCAAAGCACCGACATCGCACGGGCTAAAGAGTATTTGGCGGATTACAAAAAACGAAAACGGGAGCAAACATAATGGCGTTAACTCGTGACTTTCATGAAACGGTAAAGGCTCGCGCTCAGCGCGATGCAGCCTTTCGCAATGGGCTGCTGACCGAAGCCATGGATCAAGTCGTTAGCGGCGATCTGGACACGGCAAAAAGCTTGTTGAGGGGCTATATCAATGCCACCGTCGGATTTGAGTCGGTCGGCAAGGCTACGGACAAGTCCCCTAAAAGCCTAATGCGGATGCTCGGCCCAAGCGGTAATCCAACGGCCAGCAATTTGTTTGACGTGACGCGATATTTGCAGCATCAGGCTGGCGTGCAATTCCGTGTCGTTCGATCGTCGGGCAAGGTTGCTCATCGTTAGACATTCCTTTTCGCATTCCGAATAGCTCTCTTGACCAGCATCCGCAGCCCATTGCGTGGATGGTATCCCTCGTTTCTTTGCGGCCTTTCTCAGCCTACGGACGATGTAGTCCATGTATTCTTCGCAGCCGTCTGGCCCCAGGCGTTCATTCGCTTTTCGAGCGTTTTGCACGATCCGCATTTGCGCTTTCGGATGGACAGCCAAGTGAGCAGCCGCTTGCGCTCCGTTCCGGGTGCGCTCTGGTGGCCAGTCTCGCGTTGTGCCGCTACTGCCTGCGATCGAGGCGGAACTGTCTTGGCTGCGGCAATGCTCGGAGCCGGATCACGTGCGAGTGTTCCCGACCGTGGCTGCCGACACGAATTTGCGGCAGGGCCTGCTTCGGCTGATCAAGTTAGCCGGACTGAACCCGTGGCCGAAGCTCTGGCAGAATTTGCGGGCCAGTGCTGCCACCGATTTCGCCCGTGAGTTCCCAAAGCACGTGGCGACCGCCATTTGCGGGCACAGCGAGCAGGTCGCAATGGAGCACTACTGGCAGGTGATGGACAGCGACCTGGACGCCATCATCACATCCGGCAAGATTGGCGCACCCACTGGCGCACCCATTTTATGGCAGCAAGAGACACTTCCAGGCATTTCGAGCGCTGGGGCGAGCGTCCAAGATCAGGCAGAAAACCCAAGAAAAACAAGGGAATATTATCAGCAGGCAGCTACTGGCGACTCCAGGCAAGACAACGAAAGTGGGCGATGCAGGACTCGAACCTGCGACCCCCTGCTTGTAAGGCAGGTGCTCTAACCAACTGAGCTAATCGCCCTTGGGGTCTTTTAATGCTTCCAAAAACTGCGGACTAGCTGTTTGAGAGCAAAGATGTCCGGCGCGCTCGACGCTCGGCTCTTAAACGATTTCGACGCTTGATTTCACTTGGCTTTTCGTAAAACTCGCGGCGACGCATTTCCTTCTTGATGCCGCTTCTCTCGACCAATTTTCGGAATCGACGGACCGCTTCTTGAATCGTCTCGCGATCCCGAACTAACAGCTTTACCATGCTCTCACCATAAACCATCTCTCCACGTACTAAGTATTTTATTGACAAAGAGTTGCGATCGATCGAGCCAAGTTTCTCGATCGCCAACCTCGCCTGGGGAACCTCGAATTTTAGTAGGTATCGAACCGTTCGTCCAGGGCTGTTGAGTGGTTTCGACAGCAATGTCGAATATGCCATGCTAGCTCCTCTCCAGCCTTTTCGCCCGCCTGGGCCGCCAAAGCGACCGAAGCACCGCCAAAACCGGAAGAACTCGACGATCCGGCAAACGGAACCTGATGGGTTTAACGTGACAATTCTTTTGGCGAGTGCATAGTACACCAAGACCGTTTCGATGGATGAACCTATGGACCGAAACACTGAATCCCGAGACTCGCTCAAATGGCTGGACCAGCGCCAGGATCAAGTCCTGTCTGAAATTGACGAATTGAACCGGCGCATCGAGTCGGCCCTGGACGTCTATTTGGAAGATCGAAGCGGCCACGTCCGGGGGCCAAACGGTCAATCTACTTCGAAAACTGCTTCTTATAGATAGCCTGAAGCAGCGTTTCGACATCCTTGAACTTACTTCCGCCCGCGAGGGTCTGCTCGATCAAATGTCTTGCGTCCGATTCGTTGTGACCGAGAGCCAGGAGCGCTTGATACGTATCCTCAACCACGCCATCAACCGGTTGCGCTCCGCTTGGCGTGTCGCGGCGAACCATCAATGCAAATTTAGGCATCTTCCTGCGTAGCTTCGCAATGATTCGTTCCGCAGTTGCAGGCCCGACGCCGGGCAAACTCGACAAGCCCTTCGCATCTTGTTCTTCGATCATAATGGCAATGTCTTGCACCGGCTGAGTCATGGCCCGAAGAGCTTTTTTGACACCAACCCCATCAACCGAGCAAAACAGATCGAAAAACTCGCGCTCGGGCGTGCTCAGAAAGCCAACCAACCGCGGAGTCAACCGCCCTCCACTGGTCACATTGCCGTCCAAGTAGTGGACAGTGTGCAGCGTAATTTCTTTCTTGAGTTGACTCTGCAAATGCCGCCGAGCGTAGTCGGCGATTAAGACTTCATATTCCATCGGCGGAATGGAAAGTGTGGCCACTTCCTCGGAGAGTCCAACCAATTTGCCCTGGATTTTTGTAATCACAAAATTGCTTTCGATGCTGTCGAATGATAGTGGGTCAAGGCGATTGCCACGGCGTCCGACACGTCGGCCGGTTCGAGAACTTCGCGCCGCCCCAGTTGGAGTCGAACTGCCATTTGGATTTGGCTTTTCGGCGCGTGGCCGTTGCCCGTCAAAGATTTTTTGACTTGGGTTGCGGCATAGGTATGCACGGGCACGTTGGCCTGTGCGCTGGCCAAAAAAATAACGCCGCGTGCATGGCCCATCAAGATGGCAGTCGTGGGCCGTTCGTAATGTGAATAGAGTTCTTCAATCGCCAAGCTTGCCGGTCGATACTCGCGGAGCAACTCGGCGACTTCCTTGAAAATCTCAGCCAAGCGTTGTTCCAGAGGTCGGGCAGCCGCACACCGGATCACACCTGCATCGATCAACTGGATGTGGCCTGCGTTGACGTCGATGACCCCATAACCCGTCGTCCGAAGCGCAGGGTCGATACCAACAACGCGATCTCCCATCGGGTGGACTCCTTTCTATCTGGTTCCGTACTGCCTTGGCTAGGTGAGGCTCGGTTCGGACGATCAACTCTTCACGTTCGCGAGCGGACTGCCATTGATGGCCCGATCCTTACCCAACCTGTATTGTAAATGGTTTAGATTTCTGCGAACACGGCACTTCGGCAAACCCAAATTCCGGTTTCGCGTCGATCTGGTCGGCGTTTGCCCACCTGGAGCGAATTCAGGATGCCGAGTAAAACATGGATTCTTCCCACCTCCACTCGCACCGCAAGAGCACGAGCTACTATGTCCTATTTACCCGAAGTTCAACACGTCCAATACGAAGGCCCCAGCAGCAAGAATCCCCTTGCATTTCGATGGTATGACCCCGACGAGATTGTTGAGGGCAAGGCGATGAAAGATCATCTTCGCTTTAGCATCGTCTATTGGCATACGATGCGGGGAGCGGGCGCTGACCCCTTTGGCCCAGGCACGGCGATCCGACCTTGGGACGACGGCAGCAATAGCCTGGACAACGCTCTGCGGCGCGTCGAAGTGGCTTTTGAGATTTTTGAGAAGTTGCAGGCTCCTTTTTATGCGTTCCACGATCGGGATGTCGCACCCGAAGGAGCTTCCCTCGCTGAGTCACACAAAAACTTCGATCGCGTTGCAAAGTCGCTGTTAGAACATCAACAGAAAACCGGCGTCGGTTTGTTATGGGGAACGGCCAATTTGTTTAGCAATCCGCGATTCATGCACGGCGCTGCCACCAGTTGCAACGTCGATGTGTTCGCCTATGCGGCCGCGCAGGTCAAGAAATGCCTCGAAGTCACCAAGGCTCTGGGCGGTCAGAATTACGTTTTCTGGGGAGGCCGCGAAGGCTATCAATGCCTTTACAACACGGACATGAAACGCGAGCTGGATCACTTGGCAAGATTCTTTCATCTGGCCATCGACTACGCCCGAGAGATCGGCTTTACGGGGACATTTTTGATCGAGCCAAAACCCAAAGAACCGACCAAGCATCAATACGATTCGGATGCTGCCGCGTGTTTGAATTTCCTGCGAGCCTATGATCTATTGCCGCATTTCAAATTGAACCTAGAAACAAACCATGCGACGCTGGCCGGTCACACGATGATGCACGAGCTGGATTACGCAGGCCATCAAGGTGCTCTCGGTTCGATCGACGCCAACACGGGCGACTTGCTTTTGGGTTGGGATACCGATCAATTCCCGACTGACTATTACTTGACGGCACAGTGCATGCTTGCGATTCTCAAGCACGGGGGTTTGAAGACTGGCGGCGTCAACTTTGATGCGAAAGTCCGACGCGAGAGCTTTGAACCGATCGACCTGTTCTACGCTCATGTCGGTGGAATGGATGCCTTCGCGCGAGGGTTGAAAATTGCCGCAGCCATTCGAGCCGACGGCGTCCTCGACAAATTTGTCCGCGAGCGCTACGCCAGTTGGGACGATTCGCTTGGCCAACGTATCGAAAACGACCAAGAAACATTGGCATCGCTCGAACGATACGTGCTTGACAAAGGGGAAGTGACTTCCAACGTCAGTGGCCGACAAGAGTACTTGGAAAACCTTATCAATCGCTACGTTTAATGTACAATGTTCAAGAAACCGGTGCTTTAGCTCACAACATCCCCCCTACCTTCCCTCACCCCATTCCTGACGGAGATCTCAATGCTGACTCGCAACTCAAGATTCTCGATTGGCCTAACTATCGTATTGATCGTTTTGTGCTGGCCCCAGATGGCTTCCGCACAGTTCCAAGCGGGCGCAGCGAAACGTTCGATTCAGCCAAAGCTTCCGACGGGGGTTTCCGGTGGATTGGGTGCGCCGAAAATGGCCAAAGTGGCTCGGGGCGAACTAACCGCCCGGGCCGTTGTTGTTGCCAGTGGAGACAATCGCCTGGCTATTTGCAGCGTCGATTTGATCGGATTTCCGGCAGTTCTCATCGATCGCGTTCGCGCCAAAGTCAAAGGGGTTGCTCCCGATCATATCCTGATCGGTTCGACGCATACTCACAGCGCGCCGGATCCTTACGGCTTTCCCAGTTTCATTGGCGGTCAGTCCTCAGGGCTTGAGTATCTCGATTTAGTTGTCGAGCGCGCCGCCGAGGCCATTCAAGCTGCCGTCGACTCGCTTGAACCAGCCGTTTTGAGAACCGCTACGGACGAAGCGGAAGGCAAAATTGCCTACAACTATTACGCTCCGGATTTATACGATCGTCGAATGAGCGTCCTCCAAGCTAGAAAACCAAGCGGTGAAGCTATCTTTACGATGGTCAACTATGCAACACACCCCGAAGTCCTGGGTAACGAAGTTGGCTTTGTGAGTCCTGACTTGGTAGGTCCGCTATGCGACAAAGTCGAATCGGATGTCGGCGGCATGGCCATTTTTATGAACGGTGCTCAGGGCGGGATGATCACGGCGGACAATCGACTCTTGGATCAAAACCGTGATCCCCTGCGAGCCTATTGGAACGACGCTCGAACCTGGGAGGAGTGCATTCGCATCGGCCAGTTGATGGCCAGCGAAGCTCAGCGAATCATCTCCGACGCACCCGTTCAACAGAACCCGGCTCTGTTTATCAAAGCTCAGCCGACCCGTTTTCCGATCGAATCCGATGTGATCTGGCAAGTGCTCCAACTTTCGCCGCTCAAGTATCCGGTGGATCGTGAAACGCGTTCGATTACGACGTTGATCCATTTGATCAATTTGGGCGACACGCAAATCGCTACGATTCCCGGGGAAGCAATGCCCAACATCGGTTTCTATTTGAAGCGAAAGATGAAGGGCAAGCACCAGATGCTCTTTGGGCTGACCAACGACGCCTTCGGGTATATCTTGACGAAGGTCGATTTCAACAGCTTCCCACGCTACAAATACATCTCGGAAACGGGTCTCGGCGAAATGACCGGCGAGATTGTGATTGAGAACATTTTGAAGTTGGTCGAACAATCGCCGCAGCCCGAGTAGATCGGACTACACGTCAGAACGCTTCGAGGTTGATCGCAGATTGGAGGCTGAATGCGAAGCAGCAACTGGATGCGGTTGCTGCTTTCGGCGCAAAAAATGTGGGCCTGACAGATTGCTGGATTCGCTGGCGATTTCACCCAGATATTCCTTGCGGACTTCGGGATGGTTCATGACCGATTGCGGATCGCCTTCGTGCAGCACGCTTCCCTTGCTGATCACATAACAGCGATCGACGGTTTCCAAGATCTCGCGAGCGGCATGGTCCGTAATCAGAATGGCAATGCCTCGATCGCGGAGTTTTGCAATAATCTGTTGGATGTTTTGTACAGTCACCGGATCGATGCCTGCGAAAGGTTCGTCCAGCATGATGATCTTCGGATCGGACACAAGGCATCGGGCGATTTCGAGCCGACGGCGTTCACCTCCGGACAGCCGTCCCGCCTTCGAGCGGCGAATATGATCGATTTCGAAATCAGCCAGCAATTTTGCTGTCCGCTGCTTGCGTTCGCGATAGCCTACGCCGAGCAATTCGAACAAACTGCTGATGTTTTGTTCCACGGTCAGTTTGCGAAAGACGCTCGACTCCTGAGCCAAATAGCCCATGCCGCCTTCGCTCGCGCGGCGAAAGAGAGGCCAATCGGTAACATCCATGCCGCCTAAAAAGACTTGTCCTCGATCGGGCTTGACCAGGCCGCAGGTCATCTTAAAGCTGGTCGATTTCCCAGCTCCGTTAGGTCCGAGCAGTCCTACGATCTCGGCTTCGCCAACCTGCAAGCTCACTCCGGCTACGACACGTCGCCGGCCGTATGTTTTTTCAAGTCCTTCGACTTCGAGAATTGGACTCATCGAGACATCATCCGTGACTGGTGACCCTTTACCGAATCAATCGCATCCGGCTGAAATTCGGCAAAAATGGAATTGGGCGATTCCAGGGGTGCGGCCAGAATACCAGCAATGCCTTGCCGAGTAAATATCGCTCTTCGACGTAGTGCTGCCGCCACATCCGCGCATCTGAGCTTTGCGCGCTATTGTCACCCATGGGAAAATATTGGCCGTCCTCCAAGCGAAATGCCCTTTGGTGCCGCCTAGCGAAAAGTTGTGTCTTGTCCCATGTTTCTGGGGTGGAATAAACCTGCTGCAAAAACCCATAGGACGATCCGGGTGACGGACTCGACCCATCGGAGCCTCGGGTTTGCAAATCTAGCAAATCGGCTCGGGAATAATCGCTCAGTAGGTCTCCAAGGTAAGCAATGTAGTAAAGATCTCGATAGACTCTCGCTCGATTTACTTTCAATGAAATCCCTTGCCCGCCGATCGCCACGGGTGCCGCATCCAGTGGATGCTGGGTTGTCCAATAGGGCCGCCGCTCCGCCTCGCTACGGACTGAGCGCGAATCGAACTCGGCCGGATAAGTCCACTGGATTACGCGCCCATCGACCCAAAGCACGATTTGGTCATCGACGTTCGCTAAGGTGAGTTGGTGACTTCCTGCACCGGCAATGCGGGTCTGTCCCTCAAGATGCGTCTGGCCACCAAAGTAACCCGGCAATTGCGTGGGTTGTTGTTTGGATGCATCGACCGCCGTTAAGCTCGCCTTGCCGTTGGCGACATCGATACTCAGGTTGTATTCAATGCCAAACTCGATCAATTGCATCAGGAGTTTACCGGAGTCCGATTCAATTGCGACATCGTACTCGCCAATCAAGTCGCCAACCCAGTGCAGACCATTCTCCTCGATGATCTCCATGCCTTCCTTATCGCGAATGACGGGCTGGTTTCCGAAATGCCCAAATACGAATTGACTCTGACGCCGCACAAGTTCGTCAACTGCGAGATTCTCTTTGATGCCCGTCGGGCGGTATCTCGAAAAAGCGCTGTTGTAGGCGAGGTAGTCCGTAATGAGCTGCGAATCCGTAGGTTCGATCAGTGGTAGCGGCTTTGATTGCTCCATCGCAATCCATTGTTCAGGCGAAACAACTTTATGGTAGTACCGTAGCCAACTCTCGTTGGGAGTCGCCTCAAGCCGGGCATTCCAACCGTCGCCGGATTGTTCCGATTTCCACTGAGGCGCTTGGGCGTCACGCGACCACGGCTGCCAAAGGCTTGGGTAATTGTTTTTGAGCAAGACTGGTACGCTACGATCCGTGTCGGCCACCGGTTGGCGAACGACCAAAATTTTGTGAGGCGGCTTGCGCGCGATTTGGTATTCATTTTGCGTGTGCTCTTTGACATAGATGTCACCTTCACGGATCAGCACGTCTTCACCCGGCAAGCCAATCAGGCGTTTGATGTAATTCTGCCGCGATTCGTCGGGTGGCTTGAATACGATGACGTCCCATCGTTTGGGCTTCGAGAAAACATAGTCAAACTTGCTGACGAGGATCCGGTCGCCGCTAAAGGTCTCCTCATTCGGGTCGGCAAAATCAATCGGATTGATCGCCCGGCAAATGGACGACGTACTACCGACCACGTGAGTCCCGTTGGGAGTCCCCGAGTCGTTGTAATACTCGAGGCTTGCACCAACTTGGTACTGGGAACCGCACTGATCGCACGTTAGGTCCTTGTGAGCCCCCATCAACGTCGGGGCCATCGAGCCGGTCGGAATGACGAAGGCTTCTGCCACGAACGCTCGAAACAAAAACGCCAGAATGAACGCGACCACAATGGACTCGATGGTCTCTCGAATTGGCTGGACGGAGGTGGTTGCGGTAGTGTCGCTGGTCATGGATTGGAATTCGGATGGGTCAGTCTTTAGAGTTGTCCGCGAATTGGCTTACCCCGGGAATTCTCGCCAGAGTATAGGGGGTTACAAATTCAGGCACGACTATACCACGTTTGAATCTCTCAACAAACGGCAGGTAGAGAATTGATTGGTTAAGATTTACGATTTGAATTCGTACGAGTGCGTGTAAACTTGGAGTTTGCCCGAATTCGGTCCCATGGCCGAGGAATACCAAAGTAGGCATCTGCCAGAGTAATAAGCCGAAAACCCTTTGACACCACCCCATTTTTAATGGAAAAATCCTTTGTTGCATGGGCCAAGGTCCGCGCCAGTCGGTTGCCGAGCGTGAAAATCGGCATCGGCGATGATGCGGCTGTGCTGGCTGGCGATCTGGCGGACAGCGTTGTCACGACCGATATGTTGATGGACGGCGTGCACTTTCGACTCGGCGAGGCAAGTCCGCAGCGGATCGGTCGCAAGCTGATCAACGTCAATCTGAGCGACTTGGCCGCCATGGCTGCCCAGCCCGTAGCGGTTTTCGTGTCCGTGTGCTTGCCGCCCGAAGGCCCTGGCGGGATGCCGCGCGATGCTCTGGCGGCGGAGCTTTTTGAAGCGATTTGCGAAGTCTGCGAACAACGCGAAATCGCGATGGCTGGAGGCGACACGAATTGTTGGAATGGTCCACTCGTGCTTCAAATGACCGCGATTGGGCGATCGGTCGGCGGCACGATTTGGACTCGTTCCGGTGCCAGGCCCGGCGACGCGATCGTTGTTACCGGACCGCTAGGCGGTAGCCTGCTTGGCAAACATTTGGATTTCATACCGCGCTTGGACGTTGCGAGTCAGCTTCGTGGCGACCCCAATGTCCACGCGGCCATGGACATCAGCGATGGTCTGAGCATCGATCTGCTCAGGATGTGCGATGCCTCTCGCTGTGGTGCGATTGTATCGCTCGAATCGATTCCGATCAGCAACGCGGCTGTCAGAATGTCTGAGACGAGCGGTAAGGCGCCAGTGGAACATGCACTGAGCGACGGCGAAGATTTTGAATTGCTGATGGCCGTCGAACCAGGTGACCTAAACCGCACTCTTGAACGTTTGCAGAGCATCTGTCAGCCTGCGGTTTGCGGCGAGTTTACAAGCAGAACCGGCCTTTGGACTCGAATGAGTGGGAAGCTCGAACAATTGCCCGCCAGGGGTTATTTGCACGGAGTTTGAGGTTTTCGGTTTTCGAACTGCGGTATAATATTGTCGCATTAACCACCCTTAGAGTTTTTATACTGAAGTACCGGATATTTTCGAAGCCGTCCAAAGAATGCGACAAAGACTCATTGCCAAACTCGCCTATTACCCGACGCTCGGCTACAACTTCGCCGTCGGCCGGGTCCTGAAGCTCCGGCGGTGGTGGGATCGCGTAAACGAGTATTGCATTCTGGGAGCTGTCCCGATGAAGGGAGACCCGCAGCGCTTGCACGAACTTGGCGTGACGGGTGTGATCAACATGTGCGAAGAGTTCACTGGGCCGGTGGCAGAATACGATCGGCTAGGCATCGAACAGCTTTGGCTGCCGACAACCGATTTTCAGCATCCAAGCCTGGAGATGGTCGATCGCGGTGCGGAGTTTATCGAGCGGCACAAGCAACATGGCGGCCAGGTTTACGTTCACTGCAAGGCGGGCCGTGCTCGCAGTGCAACGGTTGTGCTTTGGTGGCTGGTGCGATTCGGCAAGATGACGCCCGAAGCAGCTCAAAAGAAGCTGCAAGAAGTTCGCCCGCACGTTCATCGACGTGTCTACAAACGACCGGTGATTCGCGAACTAGAACAAAAATATAAACTCGCCTGATCTCAGGCTTATCAGCCGTACAGGATTTCTTTGTCAGGCGGCGTTCCGCGCGTTGGTTGAAGAGTCCATAGCTTCGTAAATTGAAGTAAAAACAGACTCACGAAAGCTGGATTGGTAATCGCGTAGCGTTTCCAAAGTCGTTGCGGTTCCTTGCTCAATCGGTATAGCCATTCAAGTCCAGCCCGCTGCATCCACGCAGGCGCCTGGTCCAATTGCCCAGAATGGAATGCAAAGGCGGCTCCCACCGCAAGCACGGGCATCGAAAGGGCCTCGCGGAACTCGAAAGCCCAGACTTCCTGGCGTGGACAACCGATACCGACCAACGTGATATCGGCCCCGCTGTCCTGAATTTCCTCGACCAGTTCGTCTCGTTCCTCCGAATTGAGCGTGCGGAACTTGGAAGGCTTCGCTCCTGCAATTCTGAGCTGCGGGAATTGTTCCTTAAGCCGCGTTTGGAGTAAATCCAGCATCGATTGCGGTCCGCCAAACAAGAAGATCGAAAGATTAGCCTGGGCTGCGGCCTGGCAGACTTTCAACGTAAGATTTGGACCGTAGACGCGATCAGGCAACTTGACGCCATAGAGCAGATTCACCGCCCATCTCACGGGCTGGCCATCCGGAACGAGCATTTCGAGCTGATTGAGCCTGAAACAATGGTCCCGATCGAGCACGCCCGTCATGACTCCATGAACAGCTAAGGCACTAACGCCCATTGGCCGTCGCTGCTGGGCTGCGCGAATAATTCCATCCACCGCAGCTTCATAGTCTACCGCGCTGATGTTGATGCCCATCAAGTTCTTTTTGCCGTGGTTAATCACGTTGGTAGCACACCTATTTGTTTGAGAAGGAAGGGACAGAAGCAGAAGGAGAAGATTGTGAGGATGTTGGCGCACGAGAATCGCTGACAATCGCCGCGAGCATGACACTGAAACACACGGCCTGGGCCACTGCCGCACCTGTGGGAATCGCCAATGGACCCAGGGAGGGTAATCCGAACCAACTGATGCCGATCAGCAGCGGTACCGCGAGAACTCGAGCCCGCACGCCGACGCCTGGTCTTTTACGGGCTCGCAAATAACTATCGCACGGGATCAACATGCTGCGGAGGACGCCGACGACCAAGAGCGCCCAGGCGAATGGAACCATGGGTGCAAAATCGGCACCATAAAGCAACGGGATGATCCACGGTAAAACCAGTCCAAGCAGCGACGCACAGACGACCTGTATCAGCAGACCAAGGCCGATCAATTTCCAAACGTCGTGACGGCTTAAATTCTCTCCGTCTCGGGCTCCACGATTGAACACGTACAACCCGGCGGTATGCGGAACGATATTCAACGTGCCCGCAATGGGACCGGCCGCCGCATAGTAACCGAGGGTCTCTGCATCGGCTACCCACATCATGAGTAATACCAGGTCGAGCCCTTCAATGAGCACCGTCGCAAACCAGCCCGCAATCAGTCCGCGCGCATCCCGAAATGCTCGGCTAAACGGCACCGCTTTCGGTCCAATCCACGGCTCATCCATGCCGAATTGTATTAACAGAAGCGACACGAAATGCGCGATCACAAACAGAAAACACACGGACTTCAAATCATGGAAGTTGAAACACAAGCTGCCAACCAAAAGGGCAATGGGAAAACTCGCGGTCGCTAAGAGTCGTACCCAGTTGTACCTCGTGAACTCACGCTGACCGTGATCGACTGCCTGAACGGACATGCGAATCTGTTGGAGCGGCGCTGCCAGAGTGCACACGGCCGCCAGTGGCAACACAAATCGCATGCCTGAGGGAATCGTCAACCAGCTCAACGCGACACAAACGAGCATGGTCGACATTCCAGCTACCAGGCCGTAAACCGCTGCTGAACGCCGCAGTGGTGCATTGGGCATTCCGCGAGCTGCATAACCCGCGAACAATTCTTGAGCGCCAAGCATGCCCAAATACAGCAGCATTTGTGGAAAGAGTACTGCGGCCGCAAATTGTCCGCGCTGCTCCGGGCCTAGAACCCGGGCCACGACAATCCCTTGAATTGCCCAAAGAGCGAACATGCCGAATGTCGTTCCCAGTGTCGCTGCAACGCCAAAATACTTGCGGGGCAGCGTGGTGTCCATCGACGACAATGTCCTAGCGGCTATTGGGATGCCTTTAATGACCAACCCGTCCCAGCAAAACAGCAGAGATGGTCCGTGCAACTAGCCGCAAATCCAAACTCAACGAGCTATTTCGTACATATTGTAGGTCCATTCGCATCCAATTCTCGAAGCTCACATTGCGGCTTTTCATGACTTGCCAAAAACAAGTCAATCCGGGCTTCGATTCGATGCGACGCTTTTGCCAAGGCTCGCACTGGTCGGCCTCGTGGGTCGGCAATGGGCGAGGCCCGACCATGGCCATGTCGCCGCGAAGCACGTTGAACAATTGGGGCAATTCATCCGCGCCTGTAGCCCGCATCAATCGACCTACCATCGTTGTTCGTGGATCGTCGACCATTTTAAAGGCAGGACCGTCGCGTTCATTGCGGTCCATCAACCCTGCTTTCATCTCGTCGGCACCCACAACCATACTACGAAATTTGTAAATCGTAAATGGCGCGCCCAAGTAGCCGGTTCGCCGCTGAGTATAGAGAATTGGGCCGGGTCCAGATAATTTGATTAGCCCGGCACATCCGATCATGACCGGGAGTGCTAAAGTCAAGCCGACCGACGCTCCAACCACGTCAACCGCCCGCTTCCACCATGGGTACTTTGGAACCATGCTAGCCAATGCAACACAATTCAACGTTCCAGCTTCCTCACCGGCCTCGGAGTTGACCGGTTCCACTGTTTCGACATCCGATGAATCGGCGGGCTTGGAGTTACTCGGGTTTCGGTCTGGGTAGACGAAACACTCGCCTTCAATCGCTAGCCCCGTCAACTTAGCCAGGCGCAGTACATCGTCCAGGACAAACTGGGTATTTACGGTGCCGGTCGACGGGAGCATTACGCCGATTCGACCGAAACCAAGATGTCCCTTGTCGTCGGTTTCGCGAAGCCGTTTATGCAACAACCTCGCTAGGCGTATCGTTTTCGATTTTGCTGCGTTCAAATCTACAAGACGTAAAATGATGAACCCAAACAAACCGCCATCGCGGTCAACGCGTGAACGCTCTTTCGACAAAGTACGCTGAAACTCGCGTTGGCTTTGTAAAAGCGGGGTCCATCTCGTCCGACGGTTCCAAGGCGCAGAAAAGAGCTTGCCGAGCAGCGCAAACATGTTTCGAATACCGTAACTGAATCAAGAGGATAATCTAAATGAAACACTTCACCCTTCCATGGCTAGCATGCGGGGAATCTGTTTTATTGGTTCAAATTGCTTTCCTAGTCTAAACAGTTTCCGAGGTATTTCCAGCACAATCGGAATTTCTTTTTCAAATTGCCATCGCGCATTCAAAAAGTCGATACAATTTGGGCCCGCATTGACGATCCTCGGTAACGCTTACGCCCTAATTCGGGGGGCTTTCCGATTGCGATCTTGACAAACACAATAATCCACTTCGCTTCAAAAAGAGGTGCCGACTTTATGGCTGAAAAAAACTACTCGCCGCACCAACAAAAAATAATCAAGCGGTACTATGAGAACCAAGATGCGCTGGCCCTCCAGCGGGTGCAGGAATTGATTACAGAGCTTTATTTGACAGAAGGCAAGAAACGCGAAAAAGTCTGGGATTCACTCGCCAAAAATCTTGAAAAGGCCGGTGTACCTGCGACCCAAGTTACCCACTTGCGGAAGTCAGATAACCCAGAGATGGTGGCCACTCTGGTTTCCAAGTTGATTTAGGGCAGCCCGTATTGACAGGCAGTGCACTTCATCGAGAATGCCAGCCTAGCTCTCATCGAGCGATATTCAACCTGCGGACATGGCGGAATTGGCAGACGCGCTAGATTCAGGTTCTAGTGGCCGCAAGGCTGTGGAGGTTCAAGTCCTCTTGTCCGCATTCAAAAGCACCCCAAGGACTTGTTGCAAGAACCATGCAGTGAGTCCTTTGTCATTTCCCAACTTTACGCTTGGGCCCCGTTCTCGTTTTCAACGCGTCGACCGCTGATGCGTCCCGACGTCTAAGAACGATTGCCAGCCGGCTTGGGACGAAGATGGGGTAAAGGCCCAGGCCAGGTCGCCATGCTGACTTTGGAAGATAGGATCAGCCTCTAAGTCCTTGGAGTAGTCTACAGTTCAATGTTGCGTGCAACTCGAAAACCATTGACGCTGCCGCTGTACGATAATTCTCTCACAAACCGCATCGCGGACCGAGCTTGGGGTGGATCGCTAAACCAACTTCCCCCGCGTACCACCGCATTGCTTACGTCGGTTGCTCCCGTTGGGTTGGCCACGGGATCCGCCGGATAGGCGCCATACGAATCCCAGCAGAATTCCCAGACGTTGCCAATCAAATCATGCAATCCAAATGGATTCGGTTCGTAGGACCCGACCGGCGACGTATGAATATGGCCGTCCGAGCCATGCATCGACGATTCACTTTCGGCCCAGTTGTAATGATTCCTCGCGTCTAGGTCTTCGATATTTCCGTAGACGCGGATGTCTTCGTGGTCGTCACCGAAATGGTAGCGCGTCGTGGTGCCGGCGCGGCAAACATACTCCCACTCAGCCTCCGTCGGCAAGCGATAGCCCGTGTTGTTCAAAGGCAAAGTCGAACCATCGTCTTTCACGTCGTAGTATTCCGGCAGACCTTCGTGTCGGCTTAACCAATTGCAATAAGCCACGGCATCGTGCCAACTAATGTTGATCACGGGATGGTTATCTGCTTGTTGGAATTCGGCAACTCGCCAATTGTTTTGCGGAATACTCATCCACGCATATTTCCCTTCGGTATCCCGACCGTGAGCGAGTGCCCCTTGACCACTCGATTCGGCTCGGGTTTTGTAGCTGGTATCGTCGACAAAAGCTGCGAATTGGGCCTTCGTAACTTCGTAAGCGCTCATCAAAAAAGGCTGGGTCAATCCTACAACGTGTTCCAACTCATCGTTTTCGTGGCCCACTTCATCCACTGGACTGCCCATCGCGAATCCGCCTGGAGGGATCAACCCCATAACCATGTGTTGTTGGCTGACCGTCCATATTTCCATTTTCAAATACTCCGCCCATCGAAACTTGGCATCGTCAATGGTTGCCTTGTCGAATGGAGCAATGAGCATATCCGGCGGAGGAACCTTCAAAAATGGAATCCGCTCGAGGTTTGTGTTGACAATGTCCGGAGTCTGAATTTGTCCATACTTATTGCGCACGTACACCGGCACTTCCTCACTCACGTAATTCATCAACTCCGTCAATGTGATCTGCTGGTCCTGGTTGGCATCGGCATGACCCTTCGTACCTTCGATCAAATAGTGGAAAAACACTCCGCGTCCTAGATCGTCGTCTTCGAGCGACGACTGGCCTGCTTTGCAGCTAAATAGCCCCACGACGGTATTCGGCACGCGAGGCGGGGCCAGAGGAATCGGCGATCCGCTTCGTTCACGAATCACCGGCTCAGACCGGCACGCATCCACGACCAGCAATTTGACTGTGGCTTGCTGGGTATGCAACCTGCGGTACAAGTCATCGAGATTCACGAAGCGTTTTGGATCCTTGGCCGCCGAATCACCATCAACGGGACAGAAGAACGACTCTTGAACTTGCTTGTCTTTTCCATCCACTTGGCGCTGGACCGGCAACAGAATCCCGTGCCCTGAAAAACCGATCAGCAGCGAGTCGCGTGGAGCAATGGCGGAAAGTAGGGCGTCGATTTCCTTGTTGATGTTCTCGACCGTTGGTGCATAGCGGAAGTCACTTGCACCTCGCTGCAGCGTCATGATCACCATATTTTGCGATTCAAATCCGGACCGACTGAGCACATCGGCTAAGGCTTCAACGTCGGTGCCGGGATAGTCGAGCTGCCGGAAGTTGCTGTTCGAAGGATATTTGTCCACCCCGACTAGCAGCGCAAACTTGCGACCCTCGCGGCCTTCCGTTGGTGCCGGTGCCACTTCTCCCGATGAATCGCCTGGTGTTTCATCGCTGCCTGCCTCTTGACTCCAGGCGGCTGAAGCCAAACACAAGGCGACACATACTGCCCTCAAGAAAACCAAAACTCGAAACAACGGCTCAACCATCTTTCCCTCAACTTAATCTATGAAAGTCTGGTAAATCTGCGACACATACTACTCCTTGTCATACCAAATCGTGACACCGGATCGTAAAACGCCGATCGTTCGCTGGACCGGTTCGTAAGGCGTATCGATCGGAGCACCGCGAACCGTTTCCACCGACCCGACGTCTTTCAAACTGGCAAACCGCTCCTCATCGGGCGGTGGCTGGTCCGTCCAGGCCGCATGAAAAGCCACGGTAATTGACCCTACGGCACTTGGATCCTTGAGCAACTGACCCATCGAACCTTCCGCAAAATCCTGTACGAGAAAGGCGTCGGAAACTTGGTTGTTTCGATACCACCCATAGATGTCGCCGTAGGTGCCTGGCGGCTGGATCATGTAGTTTGTATCCCCGCCGCCCTCGGTATCCGATTCTCGCTCGCTAAAGGCAAACATATTCAATCCGTCGATCGTCACGCTGGCTGCCAAATCGAAATCAGCTTCGTTGAGCAGACGAATTGCAAAAACTTGCCCCGGTTCAATTTTTACAAAGGGCAACCCATCGCGAAATTCAATGGGTGCCGGCGCGTAAGCTTCCTTTTCGGGCGCGATGCGAGCGTCGCCCTTGGGTGCGACCAGAATCGAGACGGCAAATGGCTGACCGATTGGTCTGACGTAGCTTTCCTGAATGTCAATCCGCTCCTGGATATTCGAACGTTCCAAAGCCCGATCGAAAGCTGCGTCGCGAGCGGCAATGTTCGTGAACCTCCCTGACTCGCTGGACACCGATCCATTGCCACCAATCAGCGAAAAGACATCATCGGGATTAGTAACCGCCGTTTGGACTCTGTCAGCATCTACCATTTTCGTCGAATCGAGCAGAAGCTGGCCGTTCTTTTTAGCGAGCTTGTACGAAATGAGCGCGACTGGAATGCGTCGAGGAGCTTCGCCAGCCAAACTGTGATCCTCGCCGATCAGTTTCTCGATGGCTCCGCGTACCGAAACATCACCCGACAGAGCGGCGCTTACATTGTGATTCTTGAGCGACTCGATCAGCAGCCTGCGAATTTGCGTGCCACCTGTGACGGTCATATCGAATTCATCTTTGAACTGCCCCACGACCACAACGCTTTGCCCTTGGGCTTGCAGCGCGCCGGCGATGCGCTGGGCCATGCTGGAAACAGCAGCGCTCAGGTCGCGCTCCGTCGGATTTTGGGAAAACCCGCTGCGACCGAAGCAAACGAGTACCACCAGTGCAATTAGAATCTTCATCGTTGGCATGAAATTTCCTCTAGTTTCCGTATCGAATGGTGATGGATCCAACGTATTTAGGTTTGCGGTTTTCTTGGACCGATGTCGTTTCTTGATCGATGATTCTGCCGTCTTGATCGGTAACCAAGGACTTTCCACTGCCTGGAGCTGCGCTGCCAGGTTGCGCACTGCCAAGTGCACCGCCGTCAGTGGTTGCATATTCAAACGTTTGCACGGGATACTGGATCGTGCGTCCGTTGGCCTTAAATGTGTGCTGTACGATTCGCTGCCTTGGTTGCACCTCGTTTGGATCAATCAAGTTGAAACAGTGCAGTGTGATCGCTCCGGCATCGGTTACGTTGGGGAAGATTTTCTTGATGTCTTCGTCGGTCATTTCCAAGATTTTGAACTCAGCGGCTTGACGGCTATTTTTGTACCAACCTTTGACGAGTCCCCTGAATGGCTTCATGCCAGCGTCCGCATCGAAGGTGGATTCACCTAGTCGCCACGGAGAGTCTTTGTCGCCTCCGTCCGTCCGCGTGGCAAATACGTTCACTCCATCGACGAACAGCTTGACAAACACAGCGTCGCCTTGAGCATTGATCAACTTGATCTGGTAGCGATCGCCCCTTGCCAAATCGACGAACAGGAAACCGTTGTCCCGCCGCGTCACGTTCAAGGGCGATGCTTCACCACTGGGCCCGATCCGTTCGACGGCCAATCCAAAATTCTCAAAGCCACCTTCCGATAGCCAAATCGCTGAATCCTTGATGCGCGCGAAGAACGATGGGTCTTTTTCTAAGATCAACTTGAGCGTCCGGTTCGGTTCGTCCACCATGCGCTGAGCCTCTGCGTCCGAGCTGGCCAGTTCAGTGATTTTCTCGAGCACTTGATCGGTGAAGGGCAATTCATTGGGAACCGTCGATCCGGTCACAAGCGCCACGTCTTCGGGCTTGTCGATGATCGGTCCTTTACCTTCTTTGCTGCCGTCGATTAACGTCTGGCCCTTGGACGTCTTCACGAAATAGTTGACATGGACACCTTCCTCGGTCTCGACAAATTCACCGTACACGCTGTAATCCGCTCGATCGACCACTTGCACGCCGCTGTCGATCAGTTCCTGCCGAACCGCTTGACGAATAGCCGCTCCGCCTGGATGGTTGCTGTTGAACTGATTCGTAAAGCTGCCGACGACGATTTCGGTAAGCCGCTGCGGGTCACGCAATTGAGAGATCCGCTGGGCGACCGTTTCGGCGACGTCTTGCACGCCGGTACTGGCCCAGCATGAACTGGCCTGAAGCAAGCTGACAAAGGTAACGGCACTGACAGTCGCACGCTGCCACAACTTGAAGCAAATTATTTTTTTCATTGCAGGCTTTGTGTGTTGTAGAACGGAATTCATTCCATTGCAAGAGAACGCATTTAGAGTGGTTGGGTAACGGAACAATTTCCGTTACCGCTGCTAATCATCCAGTCTAGGTGCAACACCGAACTCGATGTTGACCCTCCAGTACAAAGATTTCAGATCGCGAAAATCCCACAACTGGCGTTTAATCCCTCGAGCCTGCATCAATGGTCCAAGACCGAGTTCTTTCAAATGTCGATTGCTCCCAATGATCGATTCGAGAGCTTCGGCATTCTCAAGTCCAAGCTCGGCGGCCACCGTATCGGGCGCTAGGTCCGACTGATAAAACTGCACCAGCGCACTGACTGGTTCGACGGTAAATTCATCGAAGTCACGGTCGGCGTTGTCACCCACTTTCAGCAGCCGCAGCGTAGCCTCTTCGGCGGCCCGAAGAAACTTCTTTTGATCTTCGGCAACCAGCTTGTCCATCTCTTCTTGCGTCGGGTAAAGCAGTTCAACTTTTCGACGCGCGTCGCCAAACAGCGCGGAATACTCACGGACCGAATCTTGGAAATTCCTCATGCCTTTATCGTGACAACTGATGCACGACACTCCGTTGACGACTTCCGGCGTACCGGAAGACTCCTTCAAATCCCGCACCAGGAAAATCGGGGCTGGGCCTTTCAAGCGTCGGTCCTGGCCGTCGTAAAGTCCATAGGCTTGAAGTCCATTCGGAAGGCTGAAAATAATCTCGCCTCCCAGATAGTCGAACACCTGATCTGGGAACGGATGACCGCGAAAATTCGGCCCAAGCGGATAGAGCAAAAAATTGCCTCGCTCACTGCCCAAGTCGCCTTCGTAGCTTCGCCAATAGTATCCGAAATTACTGGCGTGCCGCTCGACGATCCGGTGGTGCCGCGAAACGTTACTTTGCACCGTCCCGGCTCGCTTGATCTGGTTGTGCTGGAAGTTGCGGACAAAATCGACTCCCAATTTTGTTTCAAGCTCCGCTAATGATTCGGGGAGTTCAAGCAATTGGTCATACAACAAACGGCTGGCAGCCAAGGCAAGCCAATCGCCGCGAAGAGCCACTTGACGATGGCGTGAAATGCGATCGATTTCGGTTTGCAGGACTTGCAGCTTTCGGTCTTCCGTGTAGGTCACGCCGTAGGGGTAGGCTCGGACCAGCGTTCGCCAATGATGACTCTCGGTCCAGCCATAATCTCGCAGATCGATGCAAAAGATGGTGTGTTTCTCGTCGATCGATTCGGGAACCTTGAGCGGTCGCCAGCTCAAGCTGTTGAGCAATTTTGAAATAGCCGCACGAGCGACTGCAATTTGCTCATCGTCGAGCGATTGATTGTTGTGCAAGTGCGTCAGCGTGATGTAGCGGGTATGCGGTATGGATTCTGGGCTTTCTTCCTGCATCTTGCGAAGATCGTCGCGAATCGCCGTCAACATCGTTTCATCTGAGATGAATTCTCCAACTCGGTATTTTGCGGGAGGCAGTCCGCCGCCTGCCTGAATCCACTCTTCGAGAACAGCTCGCTCCTGGTCGCTCGGCGGTGCGCCAGTTGGCGACTGATCTTCGGGCGGCATGTCCTTGTTCTTGACCGCGCGAACCCAAATTTCAGAATGCTCGGTATCGCCAGGTTCGACAAACGGCGTCATTTCGTCGAGCGACTCATCGGGCTTACGCAACAAGCTGCTGTAAGAGAGAAAATTCTCACCCTTGCCGGCTTCCGAGACTCCACCACGTCCATGGCAATCAAAGCAGAACGTTCTAAAGAATGCCTGCGCCTTTTGTTGCAGTTCTTCTGACGCCAAATCCGATTCTTGCGCCGTGCCGCACACCGAAAGCGTACAAACGAGAGCTAGACTGAACGCGTAAGTGGCCCATGAGCGCAACAGCCCAAGCGCAGAACCATAGACGACTCGCACTTCAATGCGCGATCGAAGGAGCTTGATCATCATCACTTCCCCAGGGTGAATGGTCTGAGCGTATCCGATAGTGGGTTCATTCTAAATTGAATTGCACATGAAAACGACGCGTTCTTCGCTGTGAATCGATGATTTTTCTAAGAATTTTGGCGACTAAGGGTCATAAGGTTGCGCTTTGGCAAGCCCTTTCAGGCAGGCGTTAAGAGACCTGACCCTCTAAGTCACTGGCGAACGTTTACTAGGCATGCAGCCATCGCATTCTTTGCGGCAATCCAGAACGCACGTTCAGTCGAGTCAATTTCATGGGCAACCAATTTCACGACACGCGCGTGAAGCCCTCGGAGGCTGACGCCCAAACTCTCGTAATGAGCTGCGGCATCTTTAACCCCCCGGCCGGCACCGCTTGCGAAGTACCCCACTTCTTCGACGTTTGCGTATTTGTTTCCGGACTGATTGACGCACTCCGGTTCCTCATACTCAATCGTAAACTCGGCTGTCGCATCAGCCGCGGGTGCCACCTCAACGAATACGATCGCGAATGGAGCTGAACTGTTCGGTCCATCGCTTGCGCGACCGCTGCACCGAATAGGATTCGTAATTGCGTTTTGTGAGTTCAATTCAATCGTCATAGTTTCCTCAGTCGAAAAATGGCCAAAACCTGGGGGGTCGCGGAGCTAACTCATGTGCCCCCTGCAAGCCTTCTCGGAACACATGGTCCCATTGCCCGTTTACAAGTTGCCAAGCACTCAAATCCTGAAACGGCATCCCTTTTTCCATCATTGCACGCTCGGCGAGTTCGTGATCAGCCAACTGTTTGAACCATTCTTTCTGCCGAGCAGTCAACGGACCATCCTGTGCCCTTATCCATGCTTCGGCTATCTCATCGTTGGCATCAATTCGTTTACGGATAACCTTCCCAAGTTCGGGCGCAAACCGCTGGTGCTTCCCGTAAAATAGATGTTTCTTCATCGCCGCAACAACGGCAACCGTTAGTCCAGTGTTGCTTGCAACCGTTTCAATGTCGGACCTGCATAGTACTCGAATGGCGTCATACTGCTTTTCTGCCAGTGTCGAGTAAGCTCGAATATCCATACCAGCCGCTGCTCCTCTTGGGGGACTTTACATTATCGGCACTCCTAAGAGCTTTTGCAACTCCGACGATGTTCTGTCTTGCCGAACCAATACAGCCGTCCGCATCTGCGGACACCTTGTTTTTGCCTAGTGATCATCAGGCACGCGTCTAGAGACCTGACCGCTTAAGTTCGTCGAGCACCCACCGCTGGACGGGGGACTGACGCGGGGCGTACCATAAATAAATGTTTCCGCGATAGTCGCTGGCAGCTAGGTGCTCGCCATCGGGTGAATACACCAATGAAACGGCCACGCCTGGTAGTTCAAACGTCGTTTTTTCGTCCCAGGTTCGCGTATCGATCAATTGAATCATCGATGAATCTACATAATTCGAACTAACTCGCACCGCCAGCGTCGATTCATCGGGCGACAAGGCCGACATTCCGACGATTCCTTCACGAAAATTCAACCGAGGCAGTTCTCGACCATCGACCAGCGACCAGCGGTACAGCGCGCCTTTGCTGTCCATCGCGCACAAAACATTTTGCCGGTCGATCAATTGCAAACTATCCGCAGCTTCGTTACCCAGGCGGTATTCACTCAGCAGCTTCTGCGTCTCTACATCCCAACGCCGAATTACTTTGTCCCATCCCAAGGAAAACAATTGCCTGCTATCACTCGTAAATCTTAGGTCCGCGATTAAGCGGCCGTGAGCGGGCCATCGAGCTGCGACCTTGCGCGAAGCCACGTCCCAAAGCAAGATTTCCTCTGTCAATTCCCCCGTGTTGGGCGGAGGCGGCCACTGACCTTCGCAAGACGCGAGCCATTTCCCATCGGGTGAAATGACCAGTGCCTCAATATTGTGATCTGGACGGTGGACTGCCATCGTTTCTAGACGTTCACCCGAGTCCGCATTCCACCAGGATACTGGGCCGGTTCGCTCGCCAAGCACCAACGCCTCACCATGCGACGCGCACTCAATTCGCATAGCCTCGCGGGAGGGATCAATCGCTGCCTGCCACTTGAGTAACCGATTGCGTGCGTCCCAACATCGAACTGTTCGGGATTCTTCAATTCCAAATAAATCTTGCCCGTCTGAGGAAAAACCGACCACCGAAGCATCTGAACTTCGTGTGAACAGCGAGCTTGAGTCCACATCGCAGTCCCATACCCGAAGGCACCCGTCGCGGCTGACCGATGCGAACCGCTTTCCGTCCGGCCAAAATGCAACTGCCATAATGCGGTCTGAATGCCCGGGCCAGCGCGCCTCGATTTCACGCGTTGCCACGTCCCAAGCTGCGAGTTGTCCATGCGCTCCGCTCGCGACCAGTCGCGATCCGTCCGGCGAGAGCGCAATATCTTGGATAGCCCACTCATCCGGCGTTTCATAGCGACGCTGTATCTGAAGTGTTGTCAGATCGACCAGCGCAATCGTGGACACTGTTTCAACGCCTACAAAAATCAACTTGTCGTCTTTGGAAGAGCAGAGTGCATCATTACCTTTGGCAAGCTTCAGGAGGTCGATTTTCTGAACCGTACCCATGTCCAATTTCAGGAGGTGAAACTCTTGGGCTTGTCCACCATAGATGCCTCCCGTCGTGGCTGCAAAACTGCCATCACCGGCTAGCGCCACTCGCGTAATCGAATTTTCCATGACCTGATAAACTCGATGTGAGTCAGGAGCCAACTCGGTCCACGTTTCTACGGTCCCATTCTGCGTACACGCGACCAGCTGCGCCCCATCTTTCGAGAACTCGACTTCGCGAATCCACTGGCCTTGCGTCTCGAGTCGATCGAAAACGTTTGCCTCAAGAACATTGGCCAGCAAGACGGCTTTGCCCGGATCGCCGAGGCCAATGGCTAGGATTTTCGAACCCGGATGGAAGGCGATACTGCTGATGTTGATCGGCCGGTCGCCCTCATTTGGTTCGAACGGTCCGATTTGCCTGAGTTTTTTCTCATCCACGTCAATCAAATTGACCATACCGGCGTAGCCACCAAAGGCCAGCCAACGGCCATCGGGCGAAACGGCCACCGTGTTGAGCGAGCCGCAGCCGCTGATCTCCATGACCAGCCCCAATTCACTCTGCGCCCTCCAGTAGTACCATTCAAAGTCTCGCAAATCCGGCTTGCCAGTTTCCGGCTGGAGCGACTTGAGCAATTCTCCGGCCCTCACGTAGTTGTGTTTTTCCATCAGCGTCTGGACGCTTTTCATGCGTGCGGCGTAGAGTTGTTCGCTCCGCTGGCGTTCTGCCAACTCTGCCGCCAGTGAAGACCGTTTGGCATCTTCCTCCGAGCGACGTGCTGCCGCTGCGTGTGAGGTTGCTTTAAGTTCAGCCGCCTGAGCCGCTTCGCGAGATTTGCGTTCTCGAAATGCCATGCCTCGAAAGTAAATCGCCGCAATCGGTGCGAAGATCGCCAGCAGAAAAACCAACGACGCAAGCGCAGCTGCAACCGGCTTCCGCTGACCCCATCGGAGCGTTCGCGAAAACCGCGAAATCGGTCGAGCCTGGATGGGAATGCCGTGCAAGTACCGCTCGAGCTCACTGGCCAGTTCGCCGGCCGTTTGATATCGCCGCTCGGGAGATTTCTCCAAGCACTTCAAGCAAATTGTTTCAAGATCTCGCGGAATCATTAGGTTCAGCTTGCGCAGAGCGGGTGGTTCCGAGTGCAAAACCTGGTTGAGAATGGCTTGAGGCAGGCCTCGAAACGGCAGGGCACGGGTCAACAACTCGAACATGATGACCCCCAACGAATAGATGTCGCTTCGGCCATCCGCATCCCGCGCCTTGCCCGAGGCTTGCTCGGGCGACATGTAAGCCGGCGTACCCAGTATCAACCCGTCCGTAGTCATACTGATGTCGCCCGTTGTACGTCTTGCAAGTCCGAAATCAGACAAGTGGGGCTTGCCGCTGACATCCAACAAGATGTTGCCGGGCTTCAAGTCCCGATGGATGATGTTATGGCGATGCACTTCACCGAGCGCCTGTGCGATCACGTACAACAACTCGGACGACTCTCGAATGGAGAAGGCAGCCCCGGACTTCAAGCGTTGAGCCAGCGACTGGCCGTTGATGAAATCGCACACCAAGTAAATGCGATCTTCGTGCAGGCCAACCTCATGGATGGCCACGATGTTCGGATGGCGTATCTGAGCCGCCGAACGGGCTTCGCGCAAAAACATTTCCGCCTCCACGGCCGTCAAATCTCCACGACGTGGCACTTTGATGGCCACCATGCGTTCGAGCTGCGGGTCGACGCCCTGCCATACTGAACCAAAACCGCCTTGCCCGATGCGACGAAGCAGATGGAACCTGCCAAGCATATCGCCCGGCTTCAAGCCCGAGGTCTCGTCATCTGCAATCATCGTGAAGTGCGAGTTGCAGGCTTGGCAACGAACCTGACCCAGATCGCTATCGTGTTTCAAGTAGATTTCGATTTGACAGTTGGGGCAACGCACAACAAGGCCGCCAGCAGTGTCTGAATGGACGCCCAGCGTCCTATTTCGATCTTTTGGATCGCCGGTGCCCGGCTCATCGTCGGAGCGAGTTTGCGCCATCTGAGCGGTCGCGGGTTCAGCGGCGGCACGCAGTGTTCTATTCGGGTCATTCAATCCCGACCTTGATTGCGCCGACCGAACCATTGCCAAGAATCGCAGCTTCGTACCTAGCTCCGGCATCAAATCGGCGTGTTCCGCCACGATTTGATCGAACAATTGGCTGCGTCGATCCGAATCACCAAACTCCGGTCGGCCAAGGCACTCATCCAGCACCGTTTGGATACGAGCATTTCGATCGGATGGATCCATGGGAGGTTTGATTTATGGCTTTTTGTTCTGAGATTACGAGACGTCGCACGACGAGATGTCGCACGACGCTCCGCGTCGTGGATTCACGATGCGGATTCACGACGCAGATAGGCTGTGATTTTTTCACAACCCGAAACGTTAGTGAGGGATACGTGTCCACTCGCTGACGCTTCGGGTTATGATCGCAACGATACAACACATTGCATTGAAAAAATCACAGCCTTGGAGCGTCGTGCGACAATTAAACATACATTTCTTTTCAACCCTTTCGGCTAAACCATCGACTTGAATTACCCAACGCATCTTGCATGGCCTTCTTGGCTCGGTGAATCAGCCCGCGAACTGCAGCCGGAGTCTTTTCGAGCTTTTCGGCCGTCGATTCGACCGAGCGTTGTTCGAGAAAATGCGTTGCCACGGCATGCCGCTGGTCGCTCGGCAACTCCGCGATGGCCTGACGCATGTGTTCGACGAGTTCATCGCGATAGGCGCACACGCTGGCCGTCGATCGATGCGTATCGGCCAGCAGTTCAACGACCGCCTTGAATGATCCGCTTTCGGATTGTGACACCGGTCCCACAGCGACCTTCCTACCACCTCGCTTCTTGGTCGATCGATCGCGCATGACTGCGGCCAGTCGGTGGTCGGCGATTGTGCAGAGCCATCCTCGGAATTGCTCGTGTGTGTCGCCTCGAAACGCGCCGATGCTGCGAACGACATCCACAAAGACTTCCTGCAGCACGTCCTCTGCACCAAAATCGGCGAACGGATTGAATTGCAGCTTCTGTTCGATCCGCCTGGACAATTGTGGAGCGAATTCGACGAGCAATTTGGCCAAAACATTTTGGTCACCCGCGACGACGGCCACCAAATCATCCTGGCTTGCCAGGTAGTCCATAGAAAGCCTCCCTGTGGGTTGGGTTTGATTCTTATGGTATCAGAAAGCCGATATGCGTGCACAACAACCCGCATAGAAAAGTTTCAAAATTCCGCGAGCGCTTTTTAGACGCTCCGCACCTAGATAGTTATGCAAGCGAGTTTCGCAGGTGATTGCCACCTCGATCGGCTTTGCAATTCGCGACAGTAGGCCCACACGAGGACCTACTAGAAAGACGGGGAACAAATCATGTTACGGCAGTTTTCCAGTTATTACGCAAATTCGGCCAATCAGAAAAAGCCATTCATCACAGCCCGAATCCTTTTGGCCTGCGTATGCGTGGCCGCATCTATGGGACACGAATTGTTTGCGGTCAAGTCGGTGCAAGCACAACCACCGAATACGCCGACTTTTGCGGGGCCAATACCCGACCCAATTAGCCAGTATGGAGACACGCAGGTTGCGACCGGTATCTTTCACGGTTATGACCAATACGGAAAATTCGTCACAACGCTGTACTACTGGAATTCCGGCTGGCCGCCAACAGGCCTTGGCATCGCTTATTGGGTTCCGGTTTACAATGTGATTCGAGGAAACAAGCTTTTTACTCCGGCGCCGCTCTTCGAATTACGTACCGGTCGCGTGGTAATCGCGTATGATCCGACGCTGCCATCGCACGCCGGTACGCTCGACCTGACCATGATCGTTGGGATGAAAACTTTCCCGTACGAAGGGGACGATGGACCTATGACAGGTTTCGCTCTTTCCGAGCTTCCTGATCTGTCAGAAAAAAGATTCATCGGACATTCTGGGACCGAATATTATGCCCACAACCATTTCACCACGACCGTCGGCGAGTTTCTGGTCAATTATGACCATCTCAATATGGGTGCAACGCTCGCGGAATCTGACCCCAATAGGTGGATCCACGTTTTCGAAACAACAATGCCTGCTTGGGATTTCGTCGGTGACCCGCTGCCGGCCATACTTAGTTCGCACGTTTATCACAGCGACTTCACGGGCAGTGGGACGGATTGGGCTGCTATCGACAACACGAAGGTTCCCTTGAAGAGGCCGCCTCATCGGAATACGGTCGATGCAACCATCGACAACATGGTCAATTCAGCCGCCGGCATCACGGGAGTTGTGTTTGACGTTCAAGGCCTACCAAACACACTGAGTGTCAACGATTTCGCGTTCCGGTGGAGCCCTCAAGGTGCGTTTGACGACAACTTGCCCAAAGATGAGTGGCAATTAGCTCCTCAGCCGGTTTCCATCGAGACTTTCGATGGATCCCCCAATCGCGTCCTCATGCAGTGGAATTCGGGAACGATTCTCAATCGCTGGTTGCGAATCACGATCAAAGCCAATGAGAATACCGGCTTGGAACAAGAGGAAAATTATTACCTCGGCCACCTGCTCGGCGAAATGTCAGCTTCGAGCACGCAATCCTATGATGTCAACTTCTCAGACCTCGCGGAAATTCGCGGTCAGGCAGGCAATGAAGCCGACGCCAGCAACGCGGCCGACATCGATAAAAATGGTATGGTCAACTTCTCGGATGTTATGGCCGCGCGTTCCAACGTCGGAACGCAGCTCACGAACATCCATGTAGCCGACTAACGACCATTTTGCACCATGCACTCGCACTTGATCTTCCGTCGCTCGGCGATGCCCGCGAGCGACTGAATCGGGTGCGAGTGTTTTTATTTTGACGCCAGTTGGCGACTTAAGAATAGAACTTCTTATTCCCGGCTGCGTAGTCCAACAGGATTTGCGGCGGCTTGAAGCGTGGTCCATGCTTGTCGGCCAGACGCTTAAACGTATCGGCAACCTTTGCAGCGCCCTCAGCATCGATGTAACGGAATGGTCCGCCGCGGAACGGCGGGAAACCTAGACCGAAAATCGCTCCGACGTCTCCGTCGAGCGGATTGGCGATAATGCCTTCTTGCAAGCACAAGGCCGCCTCGCTGACCATGCTCAGGCCGATGCGTTCGACCATTTCAGTATCGCTGAACGGCTTGCGAGTCTGACCACCGAAGAAGTCATAGACCTTGTCGTCCACCTTGCCTCGGATTTTCTTGCCCTTGTCGTCGTACTTGAAGAAGCCCTTCTTGTTTTTGCGTCCATGGTAACCCGCATCGTACAGTCGTTTCAGCCCGGTCGACAGCTTCATGCCTTCGCGCGTCGCGATGAAATGCTGGATCAACTCGCCGCTCATGATGTGCGCACCGACGTCGATACCGACTTCATCCATCAGCGTGACGGGACCAACGGGGAAGCCGAATTTTTGAAGGGCTTTGTCGATCTGCAGGGCGTCCGCGCCTTCGTCGAGCATGTTGAGCGTCTCGCCCATCATCGGCGCGAGAATGCGGGTCGTGTAGAAGCCCGGACCGTCCTTGACGACGATCACCGTCTTACCTTGCTTGACTCCCACGTCGTAGCACGTAGCCGTGACCCAATCGGCCGTCTTGTCGGTCACGATGATTTCGAGCAACGGCATCTTGGGGACCGGACTGAAGTAGTGCATGCCGATCACCTGCTCAGGCCGCTTCGACGCTTTGGCAATTTCGCTGATCGGCAGAGCCGATGTGTTTGAAGCAAAAATGGCCTGGTCGTTCATGTGGCTTTCGACCTCAGCCAAGACCTTATGCTTGATCTTGAGCTCTTCGAACACGGCTTCAATCACCAATTGAGGTTGATCGAAGTGCGCGTAGTCCACTTGCCCAACGATGCGGCTGATCAGTTGATCGGCATCAAGCTGCGGCATGACTCGCTGTTTGACTCGCTTGCCGATGGTCTTCCAGATGGTTTCTTTGGCCGACGAAAGCGTTTCCTGCTTGATGTCTTTGAGCAGCACGCGAATGCCCTTGGCCGCGCTGACTTCGGTGATGCCGGCTCCCATGAAGCCTGCTCCGAGCAACCCGATGGTATCGACGGGCCGCACGAGATCTTTATGCGGATTCTTCTTCTTGTCGGTCATCGCAAAGAAGATATTGCGAAGCTGGTAGCTTTCGGGAGTCAGGATGAGCTTCTCGAATCGCGTGCGCTCTTCGGCGTATCCCGCACTGGCCCCGCTGGTCGCGCCGGCTTCAACGCAGGCCAGGATTTCGTAAGGCGCCGGATAGTTGCCTTTGGTCTGGCGATCGACCATCTGCTTGGCTTTGTTGAAAATGATGCCGCGAGTATACCCGGTCCCTTCCAGTATTTTGGAAAACAGCGACCGGGTGTCGGCGTGTTGAATCGGGGCTTTGGCAAGCTCTTCGGCTAGGCAGAGCGCGGCAGCCAACAATGCCGGCACGGTCGCCAGCCGGTCAACTAGCCCCATCTTTTTCGCCGGGTAAGCGTAAATGTTTTTGCCCGTTAGCATCATGTCGAGCGCTTTCTGCACTCCAACCAGCTTGGGCAGTCGCTGAGTACCACCGCCGCCGGGCAGCAAACCGAGTTTCACTTCGGGCAGCGACAGCACTGCCGAATCGGTCGCAGCTACGCGGGCGGCACATGCCAAGGCGATCTCAAGACCGGCTCCCATGCAGGCTCCGTGGATGGCAGCTACGAATGGCTTTCGGCTGTTCTCGATCTTGTCGAGGATCTCGTGTCCGCGTTTGGCAATCGGGAGCCAATCGCCAGGCTTCGAAACATTCGCGAAGGCCTCGATGTCCGCTCCCGCGATGAAATCCTTTTTGCGGCTGATGAGCACAACAGCTTTGATCGACGAATCCTTATTGAGCTCATCGATCATCGGCCCAAAGCGATCAATCATCTCGGGACCGATCTTGTTGACCTTGCTGTCCTGTTGGTCCATCCAGATGATGCCGATGCCATTGCGATTTTCGAGTTCAAAGTATTCGTTCTTCATGCTAGGTTCGGTCGCGGATTCAGCGGGAAGCGTGGCGGTTGACATCGTGGATTCCGGGTGTTGGGTTGTTGAGGAGTGGCGCGGTCCAACTAGGCTGTGTAGCGCTCTAAAATCGTCGCGTGACCATGGGCTCCGGCAGCACAGGCTGCCAAGATTCCAAAGCGTCCGTTTTCGGCGATTAAACGATTGGCGGTAGTGGTCACGAGCCTCGCTCCGGTTGCACCGAACGGATGCCCGATACTCAGCGACCCGCCCCAGGTGTTCATTTTGTCCATGTTGATCTGTCCTACAGCTCCGTCCAGTCCGAGCTGTGTCTGAGCAAAACAGTCGCTGGCCAAGGCAGCGATATTGGCCAGAACTTGCCCAGCAAAGGCTTCGTGGATCTCGAGGACATCCATTTGGTCGAGCGAAAAGCCGTTTCGCTTCAAGATTTTTGCGATGGCATAGGCTGGCCCAAGCAGCAATTCTTCACGGATATCCTGCCCGGTGAAAAGGTAGTCGTGCAGATAAGCTTTAGGCGTCAGCCCCAGCTCGTGAGCTTTCTCTTCGGTCATCAGCAAAACAGCCGCTGCTCCGTCGGTCAGGAACGAGGCGTTGGCTGCAGTAATCGTTCCGTGCGGTTTCACAAAGGCCGGTCGAAGCTGGCGAAGCTGATCGAGGGCCGATACGCGAATGCCATTGTCTTTTGAGATCGGCCTGAATTTCGGTGGCAATTCGACCGGAGCGATTTCGCGTGCCAGGATGCCATCGTCGGTTGCCCGCTGAGCCAGCGTATGCGAACGCAGCGCAAACTCGTCTTGGGCCTCGCGCGTAATGTTGAACTTCGAAGCCAACATTTCGCAATCCTCGCCCATCAGCCGGTTGGTCAAATATTCGGCGACGGCCGGTTTTTCGGGCGCGAAGTCGGATGGCCTGAGCTTCAGCGCGAAACCGGCATATTGAACCGCTCCGCGAAGCTTTTGGGCCGCGAACAACTTCTTTCGCATGGGCTTAGTGAATTGAATCGGCGTATCGCTGGTGCATTCCGTTCCACCGGCGATAACTACGTCGGCATGACCGAGGCGAATCAAGTCGGCGGCCCGGCTAATTGCCTGGTTCGCCGAGATGCAGGCTTGCGAGACCGTGTGGCAGGGAGTTTTTGAACTCAGCCCAGCAGTCAGTGCAGCTTCGCGAGCCACGTTCGGAGTTTTGACATTATGGATCACCGTTCCCATTACGACTTGATCGATCTTGTCCGCTTTGATGCCAGTCTTGTCGACGACGCCCTTGATGACAAATGCACCGAGCTGATAACTCATCAAATCGAAAAAATCCGTGCCAGCTTTGACAAACGGAGTGCGAGCGCCATCAATCAATACGACTCGTCTGGACATGTCGGTCTTTCGGAACGATTTTTTAATGTGAAAAGGGCGGGAAGAAGGCTCTTATTGTAGTGGACAAACCTAAAGTGTCGAAGGGCCACTGAATACACGCTGCGCCGATCCGCCGCAGCGAGTGTGTATATTCCATGTACTTGGCTCGATTCAACGGGATACAATAGGTTGTTCCAGGTCGGTAGACCTTTCAATTTAGCCTTTTGCGAACAGTCAAACCTATGTTCTCCAAACCGTTCATGCGGCATACTGCCACATATTTTTTCACAATGATATCGGCCATAGCTTCATCGATGGCCCTAGCCCAACATGCTGCCACGGACGAGGGCGAAATTGGTGCCGATGGCCCTAAGCTTCAGTCGCAACTGATTTCCGATATTCGCCAATTGACGCTTACCGGAGCCAGAGCCGGTGAAGGTTATTTTTCCAAGGACGGCTCGCTGCTTGTTTTCCAGAGCGAACGCGAACCCGGCAATCCGTTCTTTCAAATTTACTTGATGGACCGTGAAACCGGCGACACACATCGCGTCTCACCCGGGATTGGCAAGACAACCTGCGCGTGGATTCACCCCGACAACAATCGCGTCTTGTTTGCCAGCACTCAATTCGATCCCGAAGCTGCGGCCAAACAGAAAGCCGAAATCGAGTTGCGGCAATCCGGCAAAGAGCGACGTTACAGTTGGGACTACGATGAAACGTACGAATTGGTCGCCTTCGACCGTACGACTCAGGATTACACGCGACTCACCCAAGCGGTTGGCTACGACGCCGAAGGTTCCTACTCGCCCGATGGATCACTGATCGCCTTTGCCTCAAATCGGCGAGCCTATGAGAAGGGGCAACTCACGGATGAAGAGCGTGCTCTGTTTGAAAAAGACGCAGCTTCCGCCATGGACATCTACCTAATGAACGCGGACGGCAGCAACGTACGGCGTCTGACCGACGTGCTTGGCTATGACGGCGGACCGTTTTTCTCACCTGACGGTAAGCAAATTGTTTGGCGACGATTCAGCCGCGATGGCGCG
>WPCK01240830.1_pt1 | contig 33839 bp, 30 predicted proteins | sample 5399851 | NCBI WGS metagenome assembly WPCK01 (sample SAMN12869471, study PRJNA574797) | sludge metagenome | isolation source: wastewater treatment of pH11 | place: China:Beijing | collected 2019-05-20 | reverse complement strand
CGCGCCTCGGTGGCCTCGACGGCGAGCGGGTGCACCTCTGCCCATCGGCCTCGCCACCCGCTCCATGAGCGGGCCGCGGCCCTCCCCGGCGCCGCCCGGCGGAGCCTGGGTCACACGACCTCGCGCAGCTCCCGCTTGAGGTCGGCGATCTCGTCGCGCAGGCGGGCGGCGTACTCGAAGCGCAGCTCCGCCGAGGCCTCGTGCATCTCCTCCTCCAGGGTACGGATGAGGCGGCCCAGCTCGTCGTGGGGCAGGTCGGCGAACTCCGAGCGCTGGTCGCGCTTGCGCGAACGGCGGTCGGACCCCGGCACGGGAGCGGTCGCGGACGGGCGCAGCTGGGCGAGGATGTCCGTGACCGCCTTGCGGATGGTCTGGGGATCGATGCCGTGCTCCTCGTTGTAGGCCTGCTGGAGGCCCCGGCGCCGGTTGGTCTCGGAGATGGCCCGCTGCATCGAGTCGGTGACCGTGTCGGCGTACATCACCACCTGGCCGTCGACGTTGCGGGCGGCCCGGCCGATGGTCTGGATCAGCGACGTCTCGCTGCGGAGGAAGCCCTCCTTGTCGGCGTCGAGGATGGCGACCAGGGACACCTCCGGGAGGTCGAGGCCCTCGCGGAGCAGGTTGATGCCGACGAGCACGTCGAACTCGCCGAGACGCAGATCGCGGAGGATCTCGATGCGCTCGATGGTGTCGACCTCGCTGTGGAGGTACCGAACGCGCAGGCCGAGCTCGAGGAGGTAGTCGGTGAGGTCCTCGGCCATCTTCTTGGTCAGTGTGGTGACGAGGATGCGGGCGTCGACCTTGATGCGCTCGTTGATGGCTTCGACGAGATCGTCGATCTGGCCCTTGGTGGGCTTGACGATGATCTCGGGGTCGATGAGTCCGGTCGGCCGCACGATCTGCTCGACCACCTGGCTGGAGTGCGAGATCTCGTAGTCGCTCGGGGTGGCCGAGAGGAACACCACCTGGTGGACCTTCTCGACGAACTCCTCGAAGCGCAGCGGGCGGTTGTCCGCCGCGGAGGGCAGGCGGAACCCGTACTCGATGAGGTTCTCCTTGCGGGAGCGGTCGCCCTCGTACTGGCCGTGCAGCTGCGGCACGGCCACGTGCGACTCGTCGAGGACCACGAGGTAGTCGTCGGGGAAGAAGTCGAGCAGGGTGTTCGGCGGCGTGCCCCGACCGCGGCCCTCGATGGGAGCGGAGTAGTTCTCGATGCCGTTGCAGAAGCCGAGCTCCTGCATCATCTCGAGGTCGTACTGGGTGCGCATGCGCAGGCGCTGCGCCTCGAGCAGCTTGCCCTGGGACTCGAACCAGGCCAGGCGCTCCTGCAGCTCGGCCTCTATGCGGGTGATGGCCGCCTTCATGCGCTCTTCGCCGGCCACGTAGTGGGTGGCCGGGAACACGATGAGCTCGTCGAGGGTGGCCACCAGCTGGCCGGTGAGGGGATCGACCTCGGTGATGGCCTCGACCTCGTCGCCGAAGAGCTCGATGCGCACCGCGTGCTCGTCGTAGGCCGGGTGGATCTCGACGGTGTCCCCGCGGACGCGGAACTTGCCGCGCACGAGGTTCATGTCGTTGCGCTCGTACTGCATGTCGACGAGGCGCCGGAGGATGTCCCGCTGCTCGTGCTCCTCGCCGACCCGGACGTGCAACAGCTGCTGCTCGTACTCCTCGGGAGAGCCGAGGCCGTAGATGCACGAGACCGAGGCCACGACGATGGTGTCGCGCCGGGTGAGCAGGGCCGACGTGGCGGAGTGGCGCAGGCGGTCGATCTCGTCGTTCACCGACGAGTCCTTCTCGATGTACGTGTCGCTCGCGGCCATGTAGGCCTCGGGCTGGTAGTAGTCGTAGTAGGAGACGAAGTACTCGACCCGGTTGTCTGGGAAGAACTCGCGGAACTCGTTGGCCAGCTGCGCCGCCAGCGACTTGTTGGGTGCGATGACGAGGGTCGGCCGCTGCACCTGCTCGATGGTCCAGGCGATGGTGGCGCTCTTGCCGCTGCCGGTGATGCCGAGGAGCGTCTGGAAGCGGTCGCCACGCTCGATGCCCTCGCTGAGCGCGGCGATGGCGGCGGGCTGGTCCCCTGCGGGCTCGAAATCGGAGACGACCCTGAACGGCGGCACCTCGCGATGCTACCGACGGCCACTGACGGCGACGCCGGCCCCACTGGGCCGGCACCGACTTGAGGACGAGTCGCTCCTGCCGATGCTTCGAAGGTGACCAGCGTCCTCGAGCCGATTGCACCACGCGGCGCGGCCACGCGCCCCCGCAGCCAGGACCGGTTCCTCGTGGGCCTGTTCGTGACCACGACGTTCCTCGGCGCCGGCCTGCTGTTCCTGGTCCAGCCGATGGTGGCGAAGATGCTGCTGCCGGTGCTCGGCGGCACCCCGGATGTCTGGAACACCGCGATGGTGTTCTTCCAGGCGGTCCTCCTCGCGGGCTACGCGTACGCCCACCTCAGCACCTCCCGCCTGGGCCTGCGGCGCCAGCCTCTGGTGCAGCTCGTGGTCCTCCTCGTCCCCTTGGCGCTGCTCCCGGTCGCCGTCCCTGCCGGCTGGGTGCCGCCGCAGGGTGTCGCTCCGGCGCTCTGGACCCTTCTCGCCCTGGCCGTCGCCGTCGGCACCCCCTTCTTCGTGTTGTCGACGTCGAGCCCCACCCTCCAGCGATGGTTCTCCGTCACGGACCACCCGGCCGCGGCCGACCCGTACTTCCTCTACGCCGCGGGCAACGTGGGCAGCCTGCTCGCGCTCGTGGGGTACCCCCTGTTCGTCGAGCCCCGATTCGCCCTGGAGGACCAGGCCCGGCTGTGGTCCGCGGGCTACGTGGTGTTCGTCGTGGCCTGCGCCGCCTGTGTGGTCGCGATGCGTCGGCGCTACGGCTTTGCGGGGGACCTGCAAGTGCACCCCGTCGCGGCCGGCGAGGCGATCGGCGAGCCCGTCGTGCGCGCCGGCCTCGACGACGAGGACGCGGCACCGGTGCCCTGGCGCCGTCGGGGACGCTGGATCCTCTGGGCCTTCATCCCCTCGGCCCTGATGCTCGGCGTGACCCGCCACATCTCGACGGACATCGCGTCGGTGCCCCTTCTGTGGGTCATCCCCTTGGCCCTCTACCTCATCAGCTTCATCGTCGCCTTCGGCCGTGAACCGTCTCGGGTCGTCACGGTCACCAGCCGCGCGGTGCGGTTGCTGGTCATTCCGGTGGCACTCACGTTCGTGGCCAGCTATGCGTCGGTGTGGCTCATCCTGCTCCCCCACCTCGCGTTGTTCTTCCTCATCGCGCTCCTGGCGCACGGCCGCCTCGCGATGGACCGTCCCTCCCCCCGCCGACTCACCGAGTTCTACCTGTGGATCTCCGTGGGCGGCGTGCTCGGAGGCGTCGTCTGCGCCCTCTTGGCACCGGTGGTGTTCGACTCCGTGGCCGAGTACCCCTTGGTGCTCGGCTTGGCCCTGACCCTGCGCGTCCCGACTGCCGAGGAGGCATCGGATCGCCACCGCCCGACGTGGCTCATCGCCGGTTACGTCCTCTTGCTCACCGCCCTCGTGAGCGTGGCCTTCGCCATCCAACACGTCGGGGCGGGCGGCGGTCAGACCCAACCCGCCCTCTTGCTCCTCGCCGTCGCCGCCCTCCTCGTGTACCTCGGCGCCCGCAGGACGCACGCCTTCGCCGCCGGCCTGGGCCTCATCCTCGCCATCGGACTCTTCATCTCGCCGCTGCCCGAGCTCCACTCCGAGCGCACCTTCTTCGGTGTGCACCGGGTCCTGCGGGACGACCGGGGCCGCCACCTCCTGGCGAACGGCACCACGACCCATGGCATGCAGGCACCTGACGATCCGGGCGAGCCACTCGGCTACTACCACCGCGAGGGACCCATCGGCGAGGTCCTGACCGGCCTCGAGCAGAGCGGACGGCCCCGCGACATCGCCGTGATCGGTCTCGGCACGGGCGCGCTGGCCGCCTACGGGCGGGCCCAGGACTCGTTCACCTTCTACGAGATCGACCCCGCCGTCGCCCGCATCGCCTCGAACCCCGACTACTTCACGTACCTCAGCGACACGCCGGCATCCACCCGGATCGTGCTCGGCGACGGCCGACTGAGCCTTGCCGACGATGGAGACGCACGCTTCGACGTCATCGTCCTCGACGCATTCAGCTCCGACGCCGTCCCGGCGCACCTGCTGACGGTCGAGGCGGTGCAGGAGTACCTCGACCACCTCGAACCCGACGGTCTTCTGGCGTTCCACGTGTCGAACCGGTACTTCGACCTGGCACCGGTCGTCGGACGCGTGGGCCAGCAGCTCGGCCTCTCGGGCCTCGTGCGCACCGACACGCCCGCCGCCGCCGAGTCGGCCGCTGGGCACCTCTCGTCGCAGTGGGTGCTCCTCGCCCGCAGCCCTGACGACCTCGGTGTCGTGGACGGCCACCACGAGTGGTACGACGTGACCGCTGCAGGGACCGCGCCGTTGTGGACCGACTCGTTCTCCGACCTGATCAGCGCCTTTCGCTGGTCGATCACCGGCTGAGACAGGCCGGAGGTGGGCTCAGCCCGCGTCCGCCACCGGCGGCAGTGCCCGCATCCAGTGCCAGACCGAGTCCACCTGCGCCTCGAGATCGGCCCGGGTCCCGCTGTTGTCGATGACGCGATCTGCCTTGGCCAACCGGTCCTCGCGCGATGCCTGACGGGCCATTCGGGCGCGCGCATCGGCCTCCGGCACGCCGCGTTGGCGTACGAGCCGATCGACGGCGATCTCCGGGTCGACGTCGACGACGACGATCGCGGCCATGTCGGATCGACCCGACTCGACGAGCAGGGGGACGTCGAGCACGACGACGTGATCGGTCGAGGCCTCGCGGGCCATGCGGTCGGCCATCTCAGCTCCCACCGCAGGGTGGACGATGGCGTTGAGCGCCGCCAGCTCGTCCGGATCGTTGAAGACGATCTCGGCGATGGCGGCGCGGTCCAGGGTCCCGTCATCGGCGATCACGCCGGGGCCGAATCGGGCCGCGATCTCGGCGAACACGGCGGTGCCGGGACGCTGGATCTCATGGACGATGGCGTCGGCGTCGATGACCACGGCGCCGTGGTCGGCGAGCAGGGCCGACACGGTGGACTTGCCGGCGCCGATGCCCCCGGTGAGGCCAACGAGGATCACGAGCACGGCACCTTAGCTCTCCCGTGCTGATGCCGATGGAAGCGAGGTTGGATCGGCTGGCTGCATGCGACAGCTGTCGGCAGATCTCTCCACCGCGTGTGCGTGGTGACTGGGAGCAATGGCAATGGGCACAGTGCTCGATGAGGTCGACAAGGATGGCGACCCGCCCATCGTCGCGCCCTCACGCCGCTCCTGGCGACGCCAGACCGCCCGCCTGACCCGGGCAGGAGGCCTGCGCGACGAGAGCGACCTCGTCGCCGCCGGCCTCGTCGACGACCTCGATCTGCTGGCACCGTTCAACCCGGCCATCCTCGCCATCCGCTGGGGCACCACCGCGGTGTCCGTTGCCCTCTCGGTGCCCTTCTTCATCGATGCCGACTGGATGGTCGTGGCCTGGTGTGGGGTCATCATGGCGCTGACCATCGTCCGGACCCTGCGACCCCTCGAGTACAACGGCGACACCCGAAGCCTCATTGCCGTACTCGTCGAAGTGGCGCTCCCCGTCCTCGCCGTGGCATCGACGGGCTACTGGGACTCCCCCTTCGTCTTCTCACTGGTCACCGCCATCATCGTGGCGGGGTTCGCTCGCGGATTCAGCTTCGGCCTGCGCGTCGCGGTTGCCTCCGCCCTGGCCGTGGCCATCCCCGACCTGGCCAGCGACGACGTCAGCGCCGAGGCGATACGGGTGTCGGCGCAGTGGATCGTCGTCATGCTCATGGTCGCCCTGGTCGCCGGGTATGCCCGCCGCATCTCAGGCGAGGCCGACCGCCAGCACTCGGTGGCCCTGGACCGCCTCGGCCGCCTCGCCGACGCGAACGCCTTGCTCTTCTCGCTGCACCGGGTCACTCAGACGCTGCCGGCGTCGTTCGACCTCGATGAGGTCCTCGACACCACGGTGACCCGCCTTCGAGGCCTCTTCGACTACGACGCCGCCGTGATCCTCCTCCTCGACGACACCGACTCGTCCATCTGGGTCGTCGCCCGGCGCGACGGCACCCGCCTGCCCGAGCGCATCTCCACGGCACAGCTTCCCCCGCCGCTGCGGGAGGTGGTGACCACCCAGGCCTTGGCGGCCGAAGGCAACCTCCTTCGCCAGGGCGGGCCCGGTCTCGTGCCATCGACCTCCTCGGGCTTGTACACACCGCTCCGGGCCCGCGGGTCACTGATCGGCCTGCTGTCCATCGAGCACGCCGACGCCCACCACTTCGGAGCCCGAGATGTCGAGCTCCTCAACGGCTTCGTCGAACCGGCGGCGCTGGCGATCGACAACGCCCGGTGGTTCTCCCGACTGCGCACCGTGGGTGCCGACGAGGAACGAACCCGCATCGCCAGGGACCTCCACGACCGAATCGGCCAGTCATTGGCCTACCTCGCATTCGAGCTCGACCGCATCGTCACCGCCGACACCAAGGGCGCCGACGTCGGGCCTTCCCTCGAGCAGCTGCGCGGCGATGTGCGCGGTGTGATCGGCGAGGTCCGCGACACGCTGTACGACCTGCGCACCGATGTCTCCGAGAGCCATGACATGGCCGACACCATCGAGGACTACGGCAGGCGAGTGGCCGAGCGCAGCAACCTCGAGATCCGGCTCTTCGCCGACCGGGGGCGCCGCCTGCCGATCCTCCAGGAGCGAGAGATGTGGCGGATCGCCCAGGAGGCCTTGACCAACGTGGAGCGCCACGCCCATGCCACCAAGGTCCGGGTCGTGTGGCGCTGCAACGGCACCTCGGCGGCCCTCGAGGTGCTCGATGACGGCGTCGGTTTCCCGGAAGGCCGCAGCGGCCGCCTGGACTCCTACGGCATCGTCGGCATGCGAGAACGGGCGTCGAGCATCGGCGCGACGCTCGAGCTGGTCTCCGCTCAGGGCAAGGGCACTCGCGTCCGATGCCTTCTCCAAGGGGGATGACATGACCGTCTACGACACCGCAACCCAGAGCCCGGCCGTTCGAGCGGTCTCGCTCGCCGCCGTGCATGCCGGCATACGGCTCATGCTTGCCGACGACCACCGGATGCTCCGCGAGGGCCTGCGCCGGTCGATGGCCGAGCAGGGCTTCGACATGGTGGGCGAGGCCCGCGACGGCGCCGAGGCGGTCGAGCTGGCGCGGGTGCTGCACCCTGACGTCGTCTTGATGGACGTCACGATGCCCGAGCTCGACGGCGTCGAGGCGACGCGCCGGATTCGTTCCGCCCTCCCCCAGGTCAAAGTGGTCATGTTGACGATGCACGCCGACCAGGACGTGCTCGCTTCGGCCATCCGGGCGGGGGCGAGCGGCTACCTCGTCAAGGACTGCTCCACCGAAGAGATCGCCGAGGCGGTGCGCATGACCGCCCGAGGCGACACCATCATCTCCCCTCGGCTGGCGGCCTCCATGCTCGACGAGGTGCGGCGCTTCGATCGCCCCGCGTCCGGCTCGGACGACGAGCGAGTGGTCACTCGTAGGGAGGAGGAGGTCCTCCAGCTCATCGCGGACGGCTGCTCCACGCCCGAAGTGGCCGAACGCCTCTACATCAGCCAGAAGACGGTGAAGAACCATCTGGCCTCGATCTACCAGAAGCTCGACGCCCGCGATCGCACCCAGGCCGTGCTGCAGGCGGTGCGGATGGGCATCGTCCACTTGGATTGACCGTGCCGGAGCGGGTCCCGGCGGCGGACCCCCCTCGATGGTCACAGGTCGCGCCGGCGTCCGACACCAAGCGGCGTGGAGGCATGCGGCCCACGTGCTTCCTGGATCGAGCGGACGCGCTGATCAACGCTACAGACGGGGTGCGGTTCAGTCGATACCTCTGCTGCAACAACGTCCCCGGCCGTCCGGTCGGGGCGCCGAATGACTGACCCAAGGACCAAGAAAATGATCCTCTCGTACGAGTTCCTCGCCAACTGGCTCCGGGCCCGCTTCACCGACAGCGAGCGCGGCGCCTCCCTCGTGGAGTACGCCCTGCTCGTGGCGCTCATCGCCGTGGTGTGCATCGCGGCGGTGACCGTCCTCGGCAAGAACGCCTCCAACAAGTTCCAGAGCGTCGGCACCTCGATCGGCTGACCGACCAAGGACGCGCACGGTGGGGTGGGGCGGCACAGCCGCCCCACCCCACCGGTGTCCGGGAAGGAGGTGCACACGTGCTCCAGCTCGAGTACCTGCTCACCTGGCTCCTGGCCCGGCAAGGCGTCACCTCTGATCGAGGTGCCTCTCTGGTCGAGTACGTGCTGATGCTCTCGCTCATCGCGACGGTGTGCCTCGCGGCCCTGTCGTACTTCGGTGGGCAGAGCGGCAACAGCCTCGGTCGATCGAGCAGCTCGATCGTGAACGCGCCGTAGCCCGGAACCGGGTCAACCGAAGCCTCGAAGGGGGGCGGTGCCTGATCGGCACCGCCCCCCTTCGCGTGTGTCCGCACCCTGGGTCATTTGACCCAGCCCTGGGCTCAAGGACCCGGGCCGAACGACCGATACAGATCATGCCATTCGGGTTTCCCGAAGACGGTTACCCACGGACAAAGGACAGGTACCCGAGAATGATCCAGACCTACGAACTCCTCGCCAACTGGTTGCGCGCCCGCTTCGGTCAGTGCGAACGTGGTGCCTCCCTGGTGGAGTACGCCCTGCTCGTGGCACTCATCGCGGTGGTCTGCATCGCCGCCGTGACCGTCCTCGGCAAGAACGCGTCCAACAAGTTCGACAGCGTCGGCACCTCGATCGGCTGACCGAGGTCGTCTCGCGGTTGGCGGTTGGCCCTGGCCGACCACCAAGCCGTGGGCGCCTCGGCACGCGGTGGCTGCCGGTGGCCTTCGGGCCACCGGCAGCGTCGCGTCAGTTGCGACGGCAGGGCTTCGGGCCGGCGGCTACCGGGAGGACGGCGCGTCGCACTGGCCGAGCCGGCCGGGGCCGGCGCTCGGGCACGCGATCACCCACTCCTCGTCGCGGTACACGATGCCCCAACCATCGGCTTCCTCGAGCCAGGCGCCGAACGGCGTGTCCCGGTCCCAGAGCACGATCTGGGCGTCGTAGCGCTCGAGAACGGTTCCCGGGTCGAGGCCACGTACGAGGTCGATGTAGTCCCCTGAGACCTGTGAGGGGAACATGTCATATCGGTCGTCCATGAACACTCGAACGTCTTCACCCTTCAGCGCTTCGAGGTAGTTCCCGACGTAGTCCCGACTCACGAGGCGGCTCTCGGTGCCGAGCAACTCCCGTGCATCGAGCCAGGCCACGGCCTCCTCCGGATAGGAGCGCAGATTGAAGTTCTCGGAGCCGAGTTCGGACACCGTGAGCAGGAGGGCCAGGCATCCGACCGCGACGGCCCCCGCCGCGGTCGCACGCGAGCGTCTGGCACCGTCGATCGAGCCGAGACCGGCTGCGCAGGTCGCCATGCCCGCCACGAGGACCAGGCTGGCCACCGGGATGTTGCGCAGGCCGAGCATCGCCGCGGCAGAGAAGACCGCGAGCGGAAGGGCGACGCGGTAGCTGGGACGGCGAACGAGGAGCACCACGGCGCCGACGAGCTGCAGCACGAAGAGGCGCTGTCCGGTCGTGTCGAACGTCGGTGCCCGCCACTCGGTCACGTAGTGGAGGGTCTGCTGCTGCGCCAACAGGTCGACGGGAAAGGTGAGGAGCCGGAACCCCAGGGGCCCGATCGCACCGAGCACCGTGCCTGCCGTCGCCCAGGCCAGGAGACGCAGCTCGACCCGTGGTGACTGCCCGTCGAGACGACGCCCCATCGCCAGGAGGGCCACGACCACCAGACCGAGTGGGAACGACCCGTGCACGTTCGCCCAGATCCACAGCATGGGCAGGGCCCAGCGAGGGTCCCATTCCTCGTTGGCCTGAAGCACCAGCACCGCGAGGAAGAGCAGGCCCAAGAGCAGCGGTCGCTCGGCCCAGAATTCCATGGCCACCCCCATCGCCACGGCAGCGACGGCCATCCGCGGGAGCAGGCTCGTCGCGGGACGCGTCAGCCGCCACACACACGCTCCGAGGGTCATGGTGGTGGCTCCCATGAGGAGCCGCAGGCCGGTTCCTCCGGCGAGCGCGTCCACCGCGCCGTACAGCACCGAGGCCAGCCAGCTCTGCACCACCCACGGCTCGCCGTGGGCGGTGAAGGAGTAGGGATCGGCGGTCGGGATGCCCTGGTCGAGAATGAGGCGGCCGGTCGCGAGATGGGTCAGGAAGCTGTTGTCGACGAGCGGCGCGAGACCGATGAGCAGCCCCCACAACGCGACCGCGAGGCCCACCACGCCCGCCAGCGAAGGAGGCCACCCACGGGTCCAGCGGGAGGACGCGGCACCGCTGGCGCCGGCGGGCTCACGCCCCGAAGACCCGTCCTGCTCCCACGCCCCGTCGGTCTGGGACCCCACCACAGTCGCCATGTCCTTCTCCCAGGTCTCTCCGGCGGCGAGACGACCACGTCGTCGGCGGAGCCGCAGCCTCCTGTCGGCAGCGGCGAGCGTGGTTTCAGAAGTTGTTGCGGATGCGGATGGCCGCCGGCCCGATGACGACCACGAAGAGCGCTGGGAAGATGCAGAAGACCATGGGGATGAGCATCTTGACCGGGGCCTTCTGGGCCTTCTCCTGGGCGATCTGGCGACGCTTGATGCGCATCTCGTCGGCCTGGGACCGCAGCACCCGCCCGATCGACACGCCGAAGGTGTCGGCCTGGAGGATGGCGAGCACGAACGACCGGATCTCCGGGACCTTGGTGCGACCCTCGAGGGACCGCATGGCGTCGCTCCGCGACGAGCCGGCACGGGTCTCGCCGAGCATGCGGGCGAACTCGTCCGAGAGCGCACCCGGCACGGCCTTGACCGTGCGGTCGAGCGCTTGCTCGAAGCCCAGGCCGGCCTCGACGCTGATGACCAGGAGGTCGAGGATGTCGGGCAACTGCACCTGCATCGAGTGCTGCCGCGCTTCGACCCTGCGATTGAGGATGGCGTCAGGGCCCAGCAGGAGCGCCAGAGACAGCATGCCGAAGGTCAACAGCGGCATCTTGCCGCTGAGCGGAAGCACGAAGAACGCCAGGATGCCCACGATCGGGATGGCGGCCACGGTGACCACCCGGACGGCCAGGAACCGGTCGACGGCGTCCGCGCTGGGGCGTCCGGAGTAGATGAACTTCTGGCGCACGCCGTCGACGTAGCCGACCGGGGTCAGGCGCTGGCCGAGGCCGGTCAGCCCATGGAGCAACGGCACGAAGGCCCGCTGGCGCAACGGCACCAGGAGCTCCTGGTCGCGCACGTTCTCGACTTCGTACCCGTCCAGTTGGCGCAGCGAGCTGCGCACGACGGACTTCTCCTCCACATCGGTGAGGATCGTGAAGATGATGACGGCGATACCGGCCCCGAGGAGCGCGACGAAGAGCGGGAGGAGCATGATCAGATCTCGATTTCGATCGTCTTCTTCATCCAATAGAACCCGACACCTGCGAGCAGCAGAGCGCCACCCAGCAACACGTTGCCGGCCTTGGTCGTGAACAGCGCCGAGATGTACTCGGGGTTGATCACGAACATGGCGCCGGCGAGGCCGATGGGCAGCAGGCCGAGCACGATGGCGCTGACCTTGCCCTCGGCGGTCAGCGCGGCCACGTCCCGGCGGAGCCGCTCGCGCTGCGTCATGGTGTCCCCCACCGTGAGGAGGAGCTCAGCCAGGTTGCCGCCCACCTCGCGCTGGATCCGCACGGCCATGACCGCCCAGGAGAAGTCGGCGCTGTGCATGCGCTCGGCCGAGGCCTCGAGCGACTCCTCGAGGGGCCGACCGAGGCGGGACTCGGTGACCACCCGGCGCAACTCCGCGCCCATGGGCTCGTCGACCTCCTGGGACACCGCCTCGACGCCTTGCATGAGCGAGTAGCCGGCGCGGAGGGTTCCGGCCAGCAACGCCAGGGTGTCCGGAAGCTGCGCCAGGAAGGCCTTCTGGCGCTTCTTGGCCTTGAAGTTCACGAAGACCGGAGGGAGGGCCGCGAGGATGCCGCCCACCACGACGGTGGCCATGAGGTTGCCGGACACCAGGAAGATCATGACGAAGGCGGCAAGGCTGAAGGCGCCGTAGAAGAACAGGGCCTCGGCGGCCCGCAGCGGCATGGCCGCCCGCTCGAGGGCACCCTCGGTCTTGGCCAGGAACCCCCGGCGCTCGGCGAACTCCTCGGTGAGGTCGACCGCCCGCTGGATCAAGGCACTGGTGGCGGCACCGCCGTCGCCGTCGTCGCTCTCGCCGTCCGCGCCGTAGCCCTCCGAGTAGACCTGCAGCACCGCCGACAGACCGTCCTCGTCCTTGGTGAAGACCAGGATCATGGCGTAGGTGCCGAGCGTGATCGCCACGAGAGCCATGAGGATGGCGGCCACCTTTGCCACGCCCGAGTGCAGCAGCCCGCCTCCACCGCCGCTGGTGGCATCCATCGGGGCGAGCGCGAGGTTGCCGGCCACGTTGCCGCCGTCGACGTAGGAGACGACGGTGCTCAGCTCCCCGAGACGAGCCTCGAGGTCGACGACCTCCCCGGCCTTCACCTCGCTCGCGAAGATCACGTCGAACTGGTCGGTGATCGATGGCAGCACATCTCGCTTCATGGCGCGATCGACGTCGCTCGTGGGGAGGTAGCGGCCCCCCGCGGTGCCCACGAGCTGCTCGAGCGCCGCCGCCGGGGCGGAGGGCTCGATCCCCACCGCGAACACCGCGGTGCCGAGGGAGGTGGTCAGGCCCGTGGCCCGGCTGGCGGGGGTGACCGAGGCCGAGTCCGGCGAGGCCGACACCAGCACCAGGTTGGGCTGGAGCTCGGGGCTGTCCTCCAGCGCCTGTGCGCCCACGTAGATCCCGTCCCACAGGGCCGCTGCCCCTTGAGGAGCGAGCGTGTCGACCCCGTCGGCGATGGCCTGGGGGTCGGTGGTGAATTCGCGGATCAGCTGCGCCGAGTCGCCGTAGCTCACGAGGGCCATCTCGGTGCCAGCGGGGAGATCGGCGGCGAGGTTCGTGACCGCGTCCTTCACCGAGGCCATCGCCGTCTCCATGGCTGCCGAGGACTCGACCACGAAGACGACGCCGCGGGGATCAGTGTCGGCCACCGGCGCCCCCAGCCGGACCTCGCGCCCGTTCTCGGTGACCTGGAGTCGGTCGAGGTCGGCCTCGTCGCCGGTCCACGTGACCCCCAGCACCGTGTCGGCGGAATCGGCGCTGTCGACCGAGCGGATCGACAGGAAGGGCTGGCCGTCACCGCCCCCGGCGCTCTGCGCGAGAGCGCCCGGCGCGATCAGGGCGAGCACGCCCACGAGGCCGCCCAGGGCGCCGAGGCGAAGCCGAGTGGCCCGCTTCATCGGATTCCCACCGCACGACCGGCCGGGTCCGGCTGGAAGACCTCGGGACCCAGGCGGATGCCGAGGTCGGCGAGCTTCTCGGCGAACTTCGGACGCACCCCGGTGGCCTTGAGGTGACCCTTGTACCGGCCGTGCTCATCGATGCCCATCGAGTAGTCGAAGAGGAAGACGTCCTGGAGGGTGATGACATCGCCCTCCATGCCCTGCACCTCGGTGATGTGGGTGATGCGGCGGGTACCGTCCCGCAGCCGGCTCAGGTGCACGATCAGGTCCAGGGCCGACGCCATCTGCTCGCGGATCGCTCGGATGGGCAGCTCGAAGCCCGACATCAGGGTCATCGTCTCGATGCGGGACAGCGTGTCCCTCGGGCTGTTGGAGTGGATGGTGGTGATCGAGCCGTCGTGGCCCGTGTTCATGGCCTGGAGCATGTCGAGGGTCTCGCCGGAACGGCACTCCCCCACCACGATGCGGTCGGGTCGCATGCGCAGGCAGTTCTTGACCAGGTCGCGGATGGTGATCTCGCCACGGCCCTCGATGTTGGGCGGGCGTGCCTCCAGCGCCAGCACGTGGTCCTGGTGCAGTTGGAGCTCCTTGGAGTCCTCCACGGTGACGATGCGTTCCTCCGGCGGGATGAACGAGGACATCACGTTGAGCGTGGTGGTCTTGCCGGTGCCGGTACCGCCGGAGACGATCACGTTGAGGCGACCGACCACGCACGCCTGGAGGAACCGGGCGGAGTGGGCGTTCAAGGTGCCGAAGCGGATGAGGTCATCGACCTGCAGCGGGTCCTTGGAGAACTTCCGGATGGTGAGGAAGGGACCTTCGATGGCCAACGGGTGGATGACGGCGTTGACACGGGAGCCGTCGGGCAGGCGGGCATCACACAGCGGCGAGCTCTCGTCGATGCGACGCCCGATCTCGCCGACGATCTTGTCGATGATGCGCCGCAGGTGGACCTCGTCCACGAAGCTGGCAGTGGCCCGCTCGAGCCGGCCGTTGCGCTCGACGTACACCTTCTCGGGGCCGTTGACCATGACCTCGGTGATCTCCTCGTCCTTGAGGAGTCGATCGATGGGGCCGTATCCCAAGATGTCGTCGGAGACGTCCTGGATGAGCTGGGCCTTGTCGGCGGCCGACAGCGGCGCCCGCTCCTGCGCGAGTGCGTTGTGGAGCTGCTCGTGGACCCGGCGGCGCAGGTCGTCCTCGGTGAGGCGCTTGTCGTAGAGGATGGGGCCGAGCTCGTCGATGAGAACGTGGTGGATCTTGTGGCGCAGCTCGTCGAGCACGGGGTCACGGCGCTTCGTGACCGTGCCTCCGCCCGGCGTCTGCTGCACGTCGTGGAGCCGCTTGTAGAGCGACATCGATCCTCCTTGGGGTTCCTACTGGTCGGGCTGGTTCGCGCTACCGGCGTCCGGCCGGGGCGGCGATGAAGGTGTCGGCGAGCTGTTCGAGGGCACGACTGACGGCGGCCTTCGGGGCCGACAGGATCACCGGGGTCCCCTTGTTGACCGCCTGTGGCACGACGACATCGCTCGGGATGAGCGAATCGGCCTTGACCTGGAGCGTCTTCTCGACCTCGCCCACCTCGAGCTTCACCTTCGAGTTGGCCCGGTTGAGTACGAGCCGCAGCTTCGACATCGGCGTGTTCAGCAGGCGCAGGGTCTGCAGCCCGATCTTCACGTTCTTGATGTTGGGGATGTCCATGCCGGCCACCAGGAGCACGTCGTCGCTCACCTCGATCAGGTTGAGCACGACGTCGTTGAAGTAGGCGGGCGTGTCGATGACCACGTGGGAGCAGAAGCTGCGCAGGATCTCCACGATGCGCACCATCTCGGGCCCCCCGATCTGATCGGCGAAGGCGGGCTCGAGCGGCGCCGGCAGCACCAGCAGACCCGAAGGCTCGTGGCTCACCAGGAAGCCCTGGAGCAGGCCGGGGTCGAGTCGGTCGATGGCGCCGACCGCGTCGACGATGGTGTGCTGCGGCGCCAGCTTGAGCATCACGGCGACGTCGCCGAACTGCAGGTCGGCGTCGACGAGGCAGACCGGCTTGTCGCTGCGCATGGCCAGGCGCACCGCGACGTTCGAGGCGATCACCGACTTGCCGGAGCCCCCTTTGGTCGAGAACACCGTGATGACCTGCCCGTGCTCGGTGGCCTCGAGCGGCTCGGGCCCGCTGAACTCCGGCGCCCGGGGAGCCATGGCAGCCGCATGCATGGAGAGGGCGTCAGCGACGCGCTGCACCGTCTGCACGAGCTGGTTGCCGTCGAGGGGGATGGCGAGCACGTCCTTCACGCCCGCCCGCAGGGCCTGCTGGAGCAGCGCAGTGGACATCTCCGCAGCGATGAGGATGGCGCCGACCTCAGGGTGCACTTGGAGGAGGCCTTCGAGCGCGGCGAGCTCACTCCCGTAGGCGCACGACGGGCCGAGCACGGTGACCACCGGGGTCCCGTTGAGGCGCTGGGCGAGAGCGTCGACGCTCGGGAACGGCGCCGCCGTGTCACCGAGCTGGAGGGCCAGCCGGGTGCGAATGGTCTGATCGCCGTCCACCACCGCGATGGCGATGTGGCTCAGGCTGGGCATGGGCAGGTTCGAGGACGGACCCGCCACCGGCGGAGGCGGAGCGTGCATGACGGCCGCCGGCGCCGGATGCTCAGGGGTCGGCGGCTGCAGCGGGTCGTACCCGGCGAACCCGCCCGGTGACGCGGTCTGCCCGCCGAACCCCCGGCTCGGGTCTCCGAACTCCGTGCTCGGGTCGCCCGAGCCGTTGGTTTCGGCCGCCGGCGCCGGTGACTCGAGGGTGGTGCCGCCCGATGGCGGGCCACCACCGCTGCCGTTTCCGCCGGGGTCGCCCCGGCCGAAGAAGGACGAGAGACTCATTCCGGCGCACCCTCTGGGCCGTAGGGGGTCAGCTGGGAGCCGTCCTCGCCGGGCAGCGGGTCGTCTGGCGAGATCTCGAGCGCCGGCACCGGCTCGGGCTGGTAGTCCGGGCCCACCAGCGTGAGGTACAGCGAGGACGGATCGAGGGCGGCGATGACCTGGGCAGCATCGACCGGGACGATGAAGGTGATGAGACCGCTGCTCTCGGCCGCGGGCGCGGCGGTGGTCTCGGTGGTGTCGCCCTCGGCGCCGGCAGCGGTGATGTTCTCACCCGGCTGGGGCGTGGCGGTTTGGCCGATGGCGAGGATCTCCACACCGTGGTAGGCGTATCGAGAGGTCGTCGGTTCGCCCTCCTCGCCCTGCTGGGCGACGAGCAGGTCCACCTTGTCGCCTGGCACCAACAGGCCGGCCACGCCTCGGACCTGATCCACCGAGACGGTGACCGCCACCATCGAGTCGGGGATGCGCGCCGAGAAGCCGACCTGTGCCTGGGCAGGGTCGACGAACATGCCGTCCACGAGCACCTGGTTCGCGGCCAGGTTGTTCAGCGCCACCCGGCCGTCGATCTGGTCGAGGCTGCGCACCGCCGATGCGGGAAGGAACTCACGGGGGATCTTGTCCTGCACGATGTAGCCCTCGTCGCGGGCCTGCTCACCGGGAAGTCCCTTCGGGATGTCCTTGCGCACGACGTACACGTCGACCCGCTCGGCGCCCTGGTTGGCCTGGTCTTCGACCCCGCCGACGTAGTTGAAGATCATGAACGCAGCGAGCGCCCCGACGGCGATCGCTGCGATGAGGATCATTGTTCTCCGAGAGCTCACAGGGACCTCGCTCCTCGATGTTCGGGATGACGCTGCGAGCGATGCTCTCGACGCGCCGGGGATGTCCCTCCCTTCGTCGGCCGCATGGGTCGCCGGGCTTAGGTGTCCCCCGACAGTTTCTCCCTGCCCGGGCGCGCCACCGCCGCCCCGGAGGGCGGCGGTGGGAACGGCTCGGGATGGTACCGATCAGGCCTCGGGGGCCTCCACGACGGCGCCCTCGTCGGCGACCGCAACCTCGTCGGCGACCGCACCCTCGTCGGCGACCGCACCCTCGGCTGCGGCACCTGCCGCGGCGGGCGGCTCACCGCCGGGCGGGATGGCGTTGGGATCGGTGTTGGCGTAGTACTCCGCCCACGCCTCCTGGCCGTCGCTGGGGGTGTCGCCGTCGAGCTCGCCGGTGGGGCCGATGTAGTTGCCCTCGGTGTCGTAGGCGTGCTCGCCGAAGTGCTCCTGGTACTCGGCGGCCACGACGCCGCCCTCGGCGGCCTGCTTGATCGACAGGCTGATGCGCCGGCGCTGCAGGTCCAGGTCGATGATCTTCACCCACAGCTCCTCGCCGGGCGTCACGACCTGCTCGGGCAACTCGACGTGGTGGGCCGACATCTCGGAGATGTGCACCAGGCCCTCGATGCCGTCGCCGACCTGCACGAAGGCGCCGAAGGGCACCAGCTTGGTGACCCGGCCGTAGACCAGCTCGCCGACGCGGTGGTTGGTGGCGAACTCCTGCCAGGGGTCCTGCTGGGTGGCCTTGAGCGAGAGGCTGATGCGCTCGCGGTCGAGGTCGACCTCGAGGACCTGCACCTGGATCTCGTCGCCGACCTGCACCACGGAGCCGGGGTGGTCGACGTGCTTCCAGGACAGCTCGGACACGTGCACGAGGCCGTCCATGCCACCGAGATCGACGAAGGCGCCGAAGTTCACCACGGACGACACCGTGCCGGTGCGAACCTCGCCCGGCTTGAGGTTGTCGAGGAACTCCTCGCGCTGCTCCTTCTGCGTCTCCTCCAGCCACGCCCGGCGGGACAACACGACGTTGTTGCGGTTCTTGTCGAGCTCGATGATCTTGGCCTCGAGGCTGCGGCCGACGTACGGCTGCAGGTCGCGCACCCGGCGGAGCTCGACGAGGGAGGCGGGGAGGAACCCGCGCAGGCCGATGTCGAGGATGAGACCGCCTTTGACCACCTCGATGACGGGCCCGCTGACCACGCCCTCGGACTCCTTGATCTCTTCGATCTTGCCCCAGGCCCGTTCGTACTGGGCCCGCTTCTTGGACAGGATCAGACGACCTTCCTTGTCCTCCTTGGTGAGGACGAGGGCCTCGATGGTCTCACCGAGCGAGACGATCTCGGACGGGTCGACGTCGTTGCGGATGGAGAGCTCCCGAGACGGGATGACACCCTCGGACTTGTAGCCGATGTCGAGGAGCACCTCGTCACGGTCGACCTTGACCACCGTGCCCTCGACCATCTGGCCGTCGTCGACGTCGACCATGGTGGCGGTGTACGCCTCGTCCATGGACACGCCACCGAGGTCGTTCTCGATGATCGGGCGTGGGATGTAGTTGCCCTCTTCGTCGAAGGTCCCCATGGGGAGGGACACGTCACCGTCGGTGGACGGCTGCGAAGGGGCGGTATCGACCTGGGACACGTAGATGCTCTTCTCTGGGGTTTTCCGGACGCCCCACGATCGTGGGGTTGCTGGCGGCGGGTCCATCCACGCACACCGGCGTACCAAGGTATCAGGAAGGCCCTTCTCCGGGCCTGTCCGCCACCAGCAGGAACTCCGGCGAGTCGAGGTCCGGAGCCCGCGGCGCATACTCACCGGGACGCACCGACCAGATGGCCCGGACCGCCAGGCCCGCCTCCTCGGCCAGCACGGTGAGCTCTCGCGGCGTGAAGCAGGTGGTCCAGAGGTCGTGCTCGGCGTCCTCGCCGGCCTCGCTGCGCAGGATGGTCCGCTCGTGGTTCACCCCCGTTGCGGCGTCGAACGTGTCGGTCTCCTCGAGGAAGCGGACCTGGAAGTACGCCGAGAACGCGGACGCGGCGAGGCACCCGCCCGGGCGAAGGGCCCGGGCCATGCCCGCCAGCACCTCGCGGTCGGTCGCCAGCGCGCGATCCGCTCCCCCGAGGCCCAGTGCACCCTGGCAGAGCGAGATGACAGCGTCGAACTCGCCGTCGAAGGGCAGCGCCCGGGCGTCGCCACGACGGAAGGTGACCCCCGGCGGTGCTCCCTCCGCGGCAAGGGCCACGAAGCGCTCGGAGACGTCGATGCCCACGACCTCGATCCCCCGCCGCCCGAGCGCGTGGGCATGTCGACCGGGGCCGCACCCGACGTCGAGGACCCGGTCGCCCGGCGCGAGGTCGAGCGCGTGGACGAGGAACTCGACCTCCTGCTCGGTGCCCTTGGTGAACGAGTAGCGCAGGTACGCCGACCCCAGGTGGTCGGCGAGGTCCTCGAACCAGTGGTCGCGGGTCACGGACCGGAGGTTACGGGAGGTGCAGATCAGAACTGGCCGGGCAACCGCACCGGAGCGCACTCCCACCCCGGAGGGAACACCTGCCAGGTCTTGTTCGCCTGCATCCCGCCGCACTTGTCCTGGGTGGCGACGGCGATGGCCGCGGAGGTGAGCGTGTAGATCGTCATGGCCAAGAGGAGGAAGAACCACAGACTCGATCGGGTCTTTGCGGTGCTGGCCATGGCGAACTCCGGACGGTACGGGTTCCCTCCTCGTCGGCACGGGAACCGCCCGACTGAACCCTCGTCAACCCTTGGCGTCGGCCCAGCTGGCCCCGAACGCGAGGTTGACCTCGAGGGGCACTCGCAGATCGGCGGCCGCGGTCAGCGTCGTTCGGGTCAGTTCGGCGACCTCGTCGTGCTCGGCCGGCGGCACCTCCAGCACGACCTCATCGTGCACCTGGAGGATGAGCCGACTCCCGAAGGCCCGCTCCTCGAGCGCCCGATCGAGGGCCACGAGCGCCACCTTGAAGATGTCGGCAGCGAGGCCCTGGATGCCTGCGTTCATCGCCTGGCGCTCTCCGGCCTGGCGGATGCGGAAGTTGCTCGAGCTGAGCTCGGGTATCTGGCGTCGACGCCCGAACAGGGTCTCGGTGTAACCCCGCTCACGCGCTTCGGCCACGGTGGCCTCCATGTAGGACTTCACCGATGGGAACGCCACGAAGTAGGCGGCGAGGATGTCGGCCGCCTCCTCGGTGGGGATGGCGAGGCGCTGGCCCAACCCGTAGGCCTCCATCCCGTAGGCGAGGCCGTACGAGACCATCTTCGCCTTGGAGCGCTGCTCGGTGGTCACCTCGTCGTTGGGCACGGAGAAGATGCGGGCTGCGGTCTCGTTGTGGATGTCCGAGCCGCTCTCGAAGGCGGCGATGAGGCCCGGATCCTCGGCGAGATGGGCGATGCAGCGCAGCTCGATCTGGTTGTAGTCCGCGACGAGCAACTCGTAGCCCGGCCCTGGGACGAAGGCGCGGCGAAAGGCCCGTCCGCCCTCGGTGCGCACGGGGATGTTGTGCAGGTTGGGGGCATCCGAGCTGAGCCGGCCCGTCCGGGCCACGGTCTGGTTGAAGGTGGCGTGGATGCGCCCGTCCGGGGCGACCTCGGCCAGGAGCCCCTCGCCGTAGGTCGAGCGCAGCTTCTCGACCTCGCGGTAACGGAGCAGATGCTCGATGATGGGGTGCTGACCGAGCAGCTTCTCGAGCGAGGCGGCGTCGGTGGAGTAGCCCGTCTTGGTCTTCTTCTGCGGGGTCAGGCCGAGCTTGTCGAAGAGGATCTCGCGCAGCTGGAGGGTCGAGTTGACGTTGAAGTCCTCGCCGGCGTCCTCCTTGATCTGCGCGGTGAGTGCGGCGCACTCGGTGACCAGCGCGGCGTTCAGCGACTCGAGCTCGGCTCGGTCGACGGCGATGCCGATCTCCTCCATCTTGGCCAGCACCCGCACGAGCGGGACCTCGATGTCGTCGTAGAGCCGGCGCAGGCCCTGCACGTCCAGGGCCTCGGTGAGTGGTTCCACCAGGCGATCCACCGCGAGGGCGCGACGGCCGGCCTCCTGCGACGCGGCCACAGTCCCGCCGTCGAGGTCCAGTTGGCCCTCGGCGGCGGCAGAATCGTCGGGCAGCTCGAGGTTGGCGTAGCGCAGGAGCAGGTCGCCGAGCAGGTAACGCGCCTCGGCGGGGTCGAGCAGGTAGGCCGCCAGCATCGTGTCGACCGCCAGCGTGTGCACGTCCACACCCTCCTCGCCGAGGCGGCGCATCAAGGCTTTGGCCCCGTGGGCGGCGAGCGGACGGCCGCCGGTGCCGAGGACCTCACCGAGGGCCGACCGGACCTCGTGGGCCGCGAGCACCCCTTCGGGGAGCCACGCGACCTCGGCGGCGGCTCCGTCGACCACCACCGCCAGCCCTGCGAGAGCCGAGCGACCCTCCTCCGCCGACCACGCCGGAGTCACCACGAGGGGCCCGGCCCCCGCAGCGAGCAGATCCAGGAGCGCGGCCGCCTCGGCGACGGTGCCCATCTCGGCGACCTCCGCTTCGAGTACCGCGGCGCCCGTGCGAGCACCACCCCCGCCGCCGGCGCCACCGAGGCGGCCACCGAGTGCTTCGTCGAGGAGCTCGAACTTGCCCCGGAACTCCAGGAAGTCGAAGAGCTGGCGCACCTCGTCGGCGTCGACGTCGTCGATCACCGCCGATGCGAAGTCGACCTCGAGGTCGAGGTCGCGCAGGAGGACCATCACCTCGGCGTTGAGCCGCACCTGTTCCTCGTGGGCGGCGAGGTTCTCGCGGAGCTTCGGGGTCTGCTCGTCGAGGTGGGCGAAGATCCCGTCGAGGCCCCCGTACTTCTTGATGAGCTTGGCCGCCGTCTTCTCGCCCACCCCGGGCACCCCGGGCAGGTTGTCGGAGTTGTCGCCCCGCATGGCGGCGTACTGCACGTACTCACCGGGGGTGACGCCGGTGCGCTCCTCGATGCCGGCCTCGTCGTAGAGGGCGTAGTCGGACACGCCTCGCTTGTTGTACAGCACCCGCACGTTGGGGTCCTCGACGAGCTGGTAAGCGTCACGGTCGCCGGTGACGATCGTCACCTCGTGCCCGGCCGCCTTGGCCTTCTCCGCCAGCGTGGCGATGATGTCGTCGGCCTCGAAGCCCGGGGCCTCGACGGTGGTGATGTGCAGCACGTCGAGCACCTGGCGGACGAGCCCCATCTGTTGGCGCAGGATGTCGGGGGCGGCGTCGCGGTTGCCCTTGTAGGTGGGGATCCGCTCGTGGCGAAACGTCGGCTCGGGGCGGTCGAAGGCAACGATGATGGAGTCAGGCTGGTGCTCACGGAGCAGGTACGTGAGCATCGTGGTGAAGCCGAGCACTGCGTTCGTGACCTGGCCGGCGGCGGTGGCGAGGTCGGTCGGGAGCGCGAAGAACGCGCGATAGGTGAGCGAGTTGCCATCGATCAGCATCACGCGCCTGCCTTGCGCCTCGTTCGACGGCGCCCCATCGGGGCTCGGTTCGCTCATCGCCGGGCTCTGCTCCGAAGCCTCAGGCTGACGGCTTCGGCTCCGGGGCGAGTTGCCCGGCGATCACGCGCTCGGCCACAGCCTTCATGGTCTGGCGCTCCTGCATCGCCCGCTTCTGGATGAAGCCGAAGGCCTCGTGCTCGGACAAGCCGTGAGCGTCCATGATCTGGCCTTTGGCCCTGTCGACGATCTTCCGGGTCTCGAGCTGCTCCTCGAGGCTGGCGGCCTGCTCGTGCAGTGCCTTCATCTCCTTGAACACACCGAGTGCCACCTCGACGGCTGGGATGAGCTCACTGCGCTGGAACGGCTTGACGAGGTAGGCCAGCGCGCCGGCGTCTCGCGCCTGCTCGATCAGATCGCGCTGGCTGAAGGCGGTGAGGATGAGCACCGCGGCGCGACGCTCCCCCGCGATCTCACGAGCGGCCGACAGGCCGTCCAACCCCGGCATCTTGATGTCGAGGATGGCGATGTCGGGCTGGTGCTCCTTGACCAGGTCGACCGCCTCATCGCCCCGGCCCGTCTCCCCCACGACGTCGTAACCCTCCTCTTCGAGGGTCTCCTTGAGGTCGAGGCGGATGATGGCCTCGTCCTCGGCGATCACGACTCGGGTGGGCAACGTCGATCGGGCCTTTCGCTCGGGTGTCGTGCAGGGTAGTCCCCGCAAGCGCCCCTCCTTCGCCCTGCAACCCGCCTCGTCGAACCGCTCGGCTCCGCTCGACCGGCACCAACCCGGGCCGGAGGTTCATTCGTGCTCGAGCATCAGCCGATCGAGCAACTCGTCCTGGGCCCGCTCGAGGCGAGTGATCTCGACGCTGACCTCCAGGCGGTGCCGTTGCATGGCGTCGGCGTGGCGCTGCGCCTCCCGGTAGTCGCGCTCGGCGAGGGGGGTCTCCGACACCAGCGAGCGCAGGCGCGACTCCTCGGCCTCCTCCGCCAGCTGGGCCAGTTGCTCGTCGGCCACCCGCAGGTCGACCCGAAGGGTCTTCAGGCGATCGCCCAGCTCGATGAGACGACGCTCGACCAGGGACTTGGCCATGGCCGAACCCTACTGCCGAGCCGGCTGGGAACCCGGGCATGCCGGGCGTCGTTGGAAGGATGTCGGCCGCACAGCGCAGCGCTGCGGTCACACCAGCGCCCTACCCAGAGACGCTGGCCCCTTCTGACTGGAGTCCCTGTGGTCCTCGTTGCTGCTGATGCCGGCCGCGGGCGCCGTGCGCGTCTGCCCCTCCGCTGGTTCGTCCTGTTCGCCGTCCTCGGCTCGCTCGCCCTCGCCGCCCTCGGCGTGCGGGCGGGCCTCATCGACACGTCGTTCCTGCAGGCGGGCGTCACCTCGCACACCGCCGTCGAGGCCGACCCCACCGTCATCCTCCAGGCCCTCACCGAGCAGGCCGATCTGGTGGTGGCCGAGCGCAACCTCGCCGCCACCACGGTCGAGGCCGACAACACGGTGACCCTGAAGGTGCCGCTCCTGGGCTCGCAGGAAGTCCCCCCTGCGCTCGCCGGCGAGCACGAGGTCGCAGAGGTCGGCCCCGGTGACGTCGAGCTGCGGGTCGACCTCTCCGAGCTCCGCACCTCGGATCTCGTCGTCCAGGACGGCACCGTCCGCGTCCAGGCCCCGCTGCCCCGCATCGCCGAGGTGGACCCGGGCCCGGTCCGCACGGTCGACGAGTCGAGTGGGCTCCTGAGCCGTGGCGCCGAGGTGGTCGGCGGTGACTCCCAGTCCATCCAACAGCAGGAGCTCGCCGACGCAGGCCGGGCGCGGATGCTCGACGGTGCGCGCCAGGACGCCGAGCTCTTCGAACTGGGCCGTCAGAGCCTCGAGCGGACCCTCACACGCCTGCTCATCACCCTGCCCGGCGTGAATCGGGTGCAGGTGGAGTTCCCGACGGTGACCGAGGCGTGTGCGAACCACCGAGCCCCGTCGTTCTGCGCAGCCAACCGAGGTGGCGAGGTGGTCGCGGGCAGCCCGCAGTAGGCCCGGTCGAATCCCGCTCCGGGCCGGCCTCGCGTGGTGCCCGGGGCGGGATTCGAACCCGCACGTCCTCTCGGACAGTGGATTTTGAATCCACCGAGTCTGCCGTTCCTCCACCCGGGCGTGAGTTCGAGGGGACCTGGAGCGTACCCTCGTGGGTGATGGCCGAGCAGACCCGAAAGCGAAGGTGGCCGCTGCGCCTGCTGGCGCTCGCCCTGCTGGTCGGCGCCGTGGCGCTGGCTCGCGATCGCCAGATCCGCCGCAACGAGCGACGCTTCGCGCCCATGCCCGCCCAGAGCAGCCGACCTTGAAGCGCGCCGGGTAACCCGATCGCACCGTGACCGGCGTCGGCGCCGGAATGGCCCGGCTCTGCGCCGTGGTGCACTTTGCCGCCCGGGCGCTGTCGGCCATCGCTCCGCGTCGGGATCGGGCCGCCACCGGCGGAGGCAGCACTGTTCTACGGTGGCCGACATGACTCGGCCCGGGCGCCCCCGTTGAGCCGCGTCGTCCTCGTCACCGGCGGATCCCGTGGCATCGGCCTCGCCACCGCTCGGGCCTTCGCCGCTGCGGGCGACCGCGTGGCCATCACCTACCGCTCTGCGCCACCCGACGAGGCCGACGGCCTGTTGTGCGTGCCGTGCGACGTGACCGACCCAGAGCAGGTGGAGGCCGCCTTCACCACCATCGAAGACGAGCTCGGCGCGGTCGAGATCCTCGTCTCGAACGCGGGCATCACCCACGACGGTCTCCTGGTGCGCATGGGCGAGGAGGACTTCTCGTCGGTGGTCGACACCAACCTCGCCGGTGGCTACCGGGTGGCCAAGCGCGCCGTCACCAAGATGATGCGGGCCCGATGGGGGCGGATCATCTTCACGTCCTCGGTCGTCGCCCACCTCGGTTCCGCAGGACAGGCCAACTACGCGGCCTCGAAGGCCGGGCTGGTGGGCCTCGCCCGATCGATGGCGCGCGAGTTCGGCTCGCGCAACATCACCGTCAACGTGGTGGCGCCCGGTCCCATCGCCACCGACATGACCGAGGCCCTCCCCAAGGAGCGCCAGGCGCTGATCACCGCGGTGGTCCCCCTCGGGCGGTTCGGGACGACCGACGAGGTAGCGTCCACCATCGCGTTCCTGGCCTCGGACGAGGCCGCCTACATCACCGGCGCCGTGATACCGGTCGACGGTGGCATGGGCATGGGAACATAGGCCCGAACGATCCGAACCGAACACACAGCACGGAGTGGAGCAGGCGTGAGCGACGACCCAGATTTCGAACGGTTCAAGCGATGTGCGGTGGAAGTCCTGTCGGTCGACGCCGAGAAGGTCACCCGCGAGGCCACCTTCGGTGAGGACCTCGACGCCGACAGCCTCGACCTCGTCGAGCTGGTGATGGCTCTGGAAGAGGAGTTCGACGTCACCGTCGACGAAGAGGAGCTCGAGGGCATCGAGACCGTCGGCCAGGCGTTCGACCTGGTCAAGGGCAAGCTGGGCTAGCTCGATGCGCGGGGCGCGAGTCGCCGTCACCGGAGTGGGCGTCGTCGCGCCCTGCGGCATCGGCACGGACGCGTTCTGGGACGGCCTCGGCACCGCCGTCGAGCCCGCCGACCGTCGAGCGGTCGTGGGCTTCGACCCCGAGGACTGGTTCGACAACCCGAAGGAAGCCCGCCGCACGGACCGGTTCGCGCAGTTCGCCCTCGCCGCCGCCCAGATGGCCCTCGAGCAGGCCGGCGACGTCGACGCCGACCCCGACCGCTCGGGCGTCATCATCGGCACGGGGGTGGGCGGCCTCAACACCCTCGAGAACGGGGTGCAGATCTATTACACGAAGGGCGCCCGTCGGGTCTCCCCGTTCCTCGTCCCGATGATGATGTCGAACGGTGCGGCCGCGTCGGTGTCCATGCGTCACGGGTGGCGCGGTCCGTGCGAGACCATCACCACCGCCTGTGCCGCGGGCACCCACTCGATCGCCCACGCCGCCACGCTCGTGGCGTCCGGGCGCTGCGAGGCGGTGCTCGGGGGGAGCGCCGAGGCCGCCCTCACGCCCACCGCCATCCAAGGCTTCATCAACATGACGGCCACGTCCTCCACGGGCCGCTCGTGCCCCTTCGACGCCGATCGCGACGGCTTCGTCATCGCCGAGGGCGCCGCCGTGCTGCTCCTCGAGGAGTGGGACCGGGCCGAGGCCCGGGGCGCGGTCATCCTCGCCGAGGTGCTCGGCAGCGCCAGCACCGCCGACGCCCACCACATCACCGCCCCCGCGCCCGGTGGCTCGGGCGCGGTGTCTTGCATGGAACTGGCCCTCGCCGACGCCGGCGTCCCCACCTCCGCGGTGGGCCAGATCAACGCCCACGGCACCTCGACCCCCCTCAACGACGCCGCCGAGGCCGAAGCCATCGCCAAGGTGTTCGGCACCCCCGGGCCGCCCGTCACGTCCATCAAGGGCGTCACCGGCCACTCCCTGGGCGCCGCCGGCGCCCTCGAGGCCGCGGCCTCGGTGCTCTCCATCGAACGGCGCCTCATCCCGCCGACGATGGGCACTCGGCAGATCGATCCCGAGATCCCCGGCATCGACGTGGTGACCGGCACCTACCGTCCGTGGGAGCCGGCGCCGGTGCTCTCCAACTCGTTCGGCTTCGGCGGCCACAACGGGTGCCTCGTGTTCGGCCCGCCGGCGTAGCGCCTGGGTCTCCCACGGCCTGCGGGTGAGCGGGTCCTGTCCCCGCTCCGTCTCCACCGAGTCCCGGCGCTCTGTCGTCCCGCCACGTCTTCGGTGACCGCGATCCTCGCGGTCACGGCGGGACGGGCGCCGGTCCTCGGCGGACCCTCGGAGCGGCGCCACCCGCTCTCCCTCCGGCCGTGCCCTGGCGGCATCCTCGGACCGACACTCGTTGGGGTCGGGCGCCCCGCTCGCTGCGTCCTGCGCTTCGGAGCGGACTCGCCTTCGCTCGTCGCTCCAGAGCGTTCGTCGGAGCGGACTCGCCTGCGGCTCGTCGCCCCGGGTCAGCGTTTCGAGAGGACTCGCTGCGCTCGTCGCTCCGCGTCAGCTTGGGGCGTCGACGAGGACGAAGAGGAGGTCGGCTTCGCAGGCCACGTCGTCGCCCACGAGGGCGCGGCCGTGGCCCTTGCCGGCACGGCTGGACATGCGGCCGAGTGCGACCTCCAAGGTGAGGGTGTCGCCGGGCACGACCTGGCGGCGGAAGCGGGCGTTGTCGACGCCGCCGAAGAGGGGGAGCTTGCCCGCGGTGCGGGAGTCGCTCAGCACGGCGTAGGCGCCCAATTGGGCGATGGACTCCAACATCAGCACGCCGGGGAGGGTGGGGAGGCCCGGGAAGTGGCCGGCGAAGAAGTCCTCGTCACCGGTGAGGTGCCACGTGCCCCGGGTCGTGCCGGCGTCGGTGAGCTCGGTGACCTCGTCCAGCAGCAGGAACGGCGACCGATGGGGCAGGACCGCCTCCGGGGCCGGCAGGGGCGTCACCGGGGCGCTCAGCCCGCCTCGAGGGCGGCCTGGAGCTTGAGGGGTGTGTCCTTCGGGCTGATCTTGTACCAGGCGTGGGCGATCTTGCCCTTCTCGTCGATCAGGAAGGCCGAGCGGATGATGCCCATGTACACCTTGCCGTAGTTCTTCTTCTCGCCCCAGACCCCATAGGCCTCGGCCACGGCGTGGTCCTCGTCGGCCAAAAGGGGAAAGCCGAGGCCGTACTTCTCGTCGAACTTGGCCTGCTTCTCGGGCTTGTCGGGGCTGACGCCGAGGATCTGGGTGTCGCCGATGTCGCCGGCGATGTCGCGCAGGTTGCAGGACTGGGTCGTGCAACCCGGCGTGTCGGCTCGGGGATAGAAGTACAGCATCACCTTTCGGCCCTTGAAGCTCGACAGGCGGATCTTGTCGCCCGCCTGGTCGACGAGGTTGAACGCGGGGGCCTTGTCGCCGGGGGCGAGGCGGAGGGGTTCGGTCATGGGGCCGAGAGTACGCGAACGCGAACGGGGGCGGCGCTGGTGCGCCGCCCCCCATCGCCGTTCGGTGCTGCCGTGCTACTTGGCGGCGGCCTTGAGCTTGGAGCCCGCGGACACCTTCACGCCGTAGCCCGCCGGGATCTGGATGGCCTCACCCGTCGCGGGGTTGCGGCCCGAGCGGGCGGCACGGTGCGTGCGCTCGATGGAGAGGAAGCCGGGGAGGGTGATCTTGTCGTCGCCCCCCACCGTCTCGGACGCGACCTCGAAGAAGCCGTCCAGCACCTTTCCGGCGTCGGCCTTGCTCACGCCGGTCTTGGTGGCGATGGCGTCGATCAACTCGGTCTTGTTCATGTGTTGCCCTCCTGGAAGGCCTGTGGGGTCGGGGATTTCGGGCCTCTAGAGGGACAGCCGAGTAGATCCGGGCAGCCATGTCAAGCATTTCGCCCTGGCACCACGGGGCGACAAATGCATCCGCGAACGAAGGGGGCCGCGTGTGCTATGGGTCCGAATCAACGGTCGAGCGCGGTGCGCAGTTCGCCCACGAAGGCGGCCGCGCCCTCCGGTCCGGCCCCCTCGAGCAGGCGCCGGACCAGCGCGGTGCCCACCACGACCCCATCGGCCACGGTGGACGCCTCGACGGCCTGGTCGGCGGTGCCGACGCCCACGCCGATGAGCACGGGCTTGTCCGTCACGGCCTTGAGCCGCCCGGCGATGATCGTGGCCGAGTCGGCCAGGGCGGCGCGCTCCCCCGTCACCCCGAGGAGCCCGACGGCGTACACGAACCCGCGGGCCCGCTCGCAGATGCGGGGCAGGCGCTCGTCCGGCGCTGTAGGCGCGGCGAGCATCACGGTCTCGATGCCGGCGGCGTCGGCGGCGGTGGCCCAGGGCCCGATCTCCTCGAGGGGGCAATCGGGCACGATGGCCGCCGCCACACCGGCGGTGACGAGCTCGTGGGCGAAGCGCTCGTGGCCCATGTGGAACACGGTGTTGTAGTAGAGCATCACCGCCAGCGGGACCCCGGCGTCGAGGTCGGCGAGCGAGTTGAGGATCGACTGGGGCGTCGTGCCCCGTCGCAGCGCCGTCTCCGAGGCCTCTTGGATGACGGGGCCGTCCATGACGGGGTCGGAGAACGGGATGCCGATCTCGATGGCGTCGGCGCCGGCGTCGGCCACCGCCCGCACGACGTCGAGCCACTCGTCGTCGTAGCCGCCGGTCACGTAGGGCACGAGCAGCTTCTTGCCGGCCTCACGACGGGCGCGCAGGTGCGCTTCCAGGGTGCCGACGCTCATCCGAGGATGCCCATGACCTGGTCGACGTCCTTGTCGCCCCGCCCGGACAGGTTCAACAGCACGGTCTTGCCGGCGAGCGCCTCACGGTCCCGGGACACCCAGGCGAGGGCGTGAGCGGGCTCGAGGGCCGGGATGATGCCCTCCATGCGGGACAGGAGCGTGAAGGCGTCCAGCACCTCGGCGTCCGTCACCTGCTCGTAGCGGGCCCGGCCGATGGCGGCGAGGTGCGCGTGCTCGGGCCCGACCCCCGGGTAGTCGAGGCCGGCGGAGATCGACTCGGCTTCGAGCACCTGCCCCCACTCGTCCTGCATCAGGTACGACTTGGAGCCGTGGACCACGCCGGGGACGCCCCGGCCCACGGCGGCGCCGCCGGCGGGCTCGACGCCCACCAGGGCCACCCCCTCGTCGTCGGCGAAGCCGGAGAAGATGCCGATGGCATTGGAGCCGCCGCCCACACAGGCGGTGACCACGTCGGGCAGGTCACCCAGGTGGGCCAGGCACTGCGCCCGGGCCTCGTCGCCGATGACCCGGTGGAACTGGCGCACCATCCACGGGTAGGGGTGGGGGCCCATGACCGAGCCGAGGCAGTAGTGGCTCTCCTCGACGGTCGCGACCCAGTCGCGCATGGCCTCGTTGATGGCGTCCTTGAGGGTGCGGCTCCCCGACTCGGCGGGTCGCACCTCGGCGCCCAACAGGCGCATGCGGAACACGTTGAGCTCCTGGCGCTCCATGTCCACCGCTCCCATGTAGACCATGCACTCCATGCCCAGCAGCGCGGCTGCGGTGGCGCTGGCCACGCCGTGCTGGCCCGCCCCCGTCTCCGCCACGAGGCGGCGCTTGCCCATGCGCTGGGCGAGGAGGGCCTGGCCCAGCACGTTGTTGATCTTGTGGGAGCCGGTGTGGTTGAGGTCCTCGCGCTTCAGCAGGAGCCGCAGGCCCAGGTGCTCGGAGAGGCGATGGCACTCGGTGAGCAGGGACGGCCTTCCGGCGTAGTCGCGCAGGAGGTCGTCGAGCTCCTTGCGGAACGCGGGGTCGGCCCACGCGTCGATGAACCCCGCTTCGAGCTCGGCGCAGGCGGGGACGAGGGTCTCGGGGACGAAGCGCCCGCCGAACTCGCCGAAGCGCCCCTCCGAACCGGGGTCGGCCATGACGGTCACAGGTCCTCCTGCCAGTCGTAGGGACCCGAGGCGGTGCCCTCGTACCCGGCGGGCGCCGCCGCCCGGGCCGCATTGATGAAGGCCCGCAGCTTGGTGGCGTCCTTGCGGCCCGGCGCGGACTCGACGCCCGTCACCGCGTCGACGCCCCACGGCTGGACCCGTGCGATGGCATCGGCCACGTTGCCGGCGTTGAGGCCCCCGGCGAGGATCACCTTGCGGTGCGACGGGGCGCCCTCGGCGAGGGACCAGTCGAAGACCTGGCCCGACCCGGGGGTCTCTGAGTCGATGTGCACGGCGTTGGCCCCGTACTCGTCGATGCGGGCGAGCTCGGGCGACCCCGCCGGCAGGGCCCGGATGAGGAAGTCGACCCGGTCGGCGAGCCAGCGACTCTCCTCGGCGGTCTCGTGGCCGTGCAGTTGCACGCCGGTGAGGCGGCACTGCTGGTAGATGTCGAGCACCTGCTCGGGAGCGGCGTCGCGGAACACGCCGACGGTGAGGATCTCCCTCGGGAGGCGGGTGACGATGTCGCGCACCTTGGTGGCCTGCACCTGGCGCGGCGACGGCGCGAAGATGAACCCCACGGCATCGGCGCCCATCGCCACCGCCAGCAGTGCGTCCTCCTCGGTCGTCGTCCCGCAGATCTTCACGAACATGTGGTTGCGAACCTACCGGAGGTCGGCGGCGTCAAGGTCACCGATAGGACACGAATTCGGCGCATCGACCGAGCAACGAGGTCGTGGGATGCGCCGGGTCGGCGGGCGTCAGGTGGAAAGGGCGAGGCCGGCGTCGACGGTGGATGTGGCGCCGCCGGCGATGGTGATCACCGTGGCCAGCGCGTAGCCGTCCGAGCCGCTGGCGCCGTGGTCGTCGTAGTACTCGGGGACGTGGGCGCCCGAGACGTCGAAGAACCGGACCCGCACCGCCCCCACGGGCGCGTCGGCGATGGTGTACGTGCCGTTGGCCGCGGTCACTGCCACCCCCACCACCGAACCGGTGCTGTCGATGGCGATCGCCCACATGCCCGCCAAAGGATCACCCGAACCGTCCTCGAGCACCGTGCCCGAGATCGTCCCCTGGTTTGACGCCAACGACGCGTTCACCACACCGGGAGTGCCCACGCTCGCCGACACCGGGGTGGCCGACCCCAACGCCGAGCCCGGCTGGTCCGCGTTCCACTCGAACTGGGTGGCGCCGTTGGTGTCCGCGAACCCCACCACGTAGGTGCCCGGGTCCACGGCGATGTCGAACTCGCCGGCACCGTTGGTGAGGTCCCCCGCCTCGAAGCTGTAGTCCCCCGCGTTCAAGGCCACCACCGCCACGTCGGCCGTCGCCCCACTGATCGCTCCCGTCAGGTGCGCCGTTCCGTTCGGGGCGGTCTGCGCCGGCAACGCCGAGGTCCCGATCACCTGCAACGCGCCGCCCACCACGTTCACCGTCGAAGCACCCGCGGGCGAGGACGCCCCGTCGTGGTAGCGCGGCGTGTGTGCCCCCGCCAGGTCCAGCATCGTCATGAGGTAGCCGACGGACCGCAGGTTGCGGATCACGTAGAACCCGAAGCCGTCGGTCGCCGCGCCGATGCTCATCTGGCCGGTCGCGGCGTTCGTGGTCAACGCCAGCCCTGTCGCGACTCCGTCGCCGGAGGTCGCATCGGTGATCCGACCCTCGATCCCCCCCAACGCACGGTTCAACTGGGTGTTCACGTTCACCGTCGCACCATCGGCCACCGCCGTCGGCGACGTGCTGTGGAACTTGGCGAGGTGGCCGTTGGCCGGATCCGCCAGATAGAGGAAGACCGAACCCGCGGGCACCAGCATCGCGTAGCTCCCGTTGGCCGCGGTCAGGTCCATCCCGACGACCGAGAGGTCGTCAGGATCCAGCGCCGCCACCAGCACCCCGCTCACCGGATTCCCGAAGATCAACGCCGTCACCTGCCCCTTCAGCAGGCCCTGCCCCGACGGGATCGTCACCGTGACGTTGGCCGAGTTCGACGAAACCGGCGCGGTCTGGTCCGAGTCCGCCGTCGCCGACGTGGCGTAGGTCGGGATGTCGTCCACCGTCGCCACGTGGCTGCACGCCACCTCGTCGAACGCCCCCGGCAACAACACCGCATCGACCGCCGCGCACCCACCGGACCCCGGCGTCGACACCGTCACCCCCGTCAACCCCACATTGCCCGTGTTCGTCACCGTCACGCCGTACCCGATGCTCTGGCCGGCCGGCACCGAGGCCGGCGCCCCCGACAGCACCACCGTCATCGCCGGCGCCGGCGTCACCAGCTGGACCGCCGGCAGGCTGTCGCCCATCTCCCCCGCACCGTCACCCCGGGTCTGGGTGTCGCCCAGGCCCAACTGGCCCTTGTCGTTGATGCCCCAGCACTTCAGGGTGCCGTCGTCCAGGCGGGCACAGGTGTGGTAGATGCCGGTGGTCACCGCCACGACGGTGCGGCCCGCCCCCAGGGACACCGCCGGCAAGGAGTCGCCCATCTCCCCGGGCGCTTCACCCCGATCGCCGGTGTCGCCCAACCCCAGCTGTCCGGTGACGTTCCACCCCCAGCACTTCACCGACCCGTTGTCCAGCAACGCGCACGTGTGGTTGAACTTCGACCGCACCGCCACCGCGGTGCGCCCGGTCCCCAGCGCCACGGCCGCCAGGTTGTCGCCCATGCTCCCCGGCTGGAGTCCCCGCGCGGTGTTGACCCCCAGGCCCAGCTGGCCGAGGTTGCTCTGCCCCCAGCACTTGACCGTCGCGTTGTCCAGCAGGGCGCACGTGTGGTCGCTGCCGGCGGTGATCGCCGTCGCCGTGCGGCCGGTGCCCAGGTTCACGGCCAG
>WPCK01072050.1_pt1 | contig 34019 bp, 31 predicted proteins | sample 5399851 | NCBI WGS metagenome assembly WPCK01 (sample SAMN12869471, study PRJNA574797) | sludge metagenome | isolation source: wastewater treatment of pH11 | place: China:Beijing | collected 2019-05-20 | reverse complement strand
GGTGGCCGCGGCGCGCGCCGCCTCGGCATGGCGGCCGGCCTTGATCGCCACCACCGGCTTGACGCGTGACAGCGCCCGCGCCGCCGACAGGAACTTGCGCGGCGAGGTGATGGTTTCCAGATAGGCCAGCACCGCGCGCGTGTCGCGATCACCGGCCAAAAGGTCGAACAAATCGCCGGTATCGACGTCGGCCATGTCGCCAAGCGGGGCGACGAGCGAGAAGCCGATCTCGCGCTCCCCTGCCCAGTCGATGAGCGAGGTGGAGATGGCGCCCGACTGCGCCACCAGCGCCAGCGTGCCGGCACGTGGCGCCATGTGTGCGAACGAAGCGTTGAGGCTTACGGGCGGCACGATCAGGCCGAGCGTGTTCGGCCCGAACAGCCGCAACAGGAACGGTCGCGCGGCATCGAGCGCGGCCTGGCGCAGGCCGTTCTCCCGGGTAAGCCCGGCCGTGATGATCACGGCGGCCCGGCAGCCCTTGTGGCCGAGATCGGTGATGAGTCCGGCCACGGTCTTCGGCGGCGTGACGATGATGGCAAGGTCGGGGGCGTCCGCAAGATCGGCGACCCGGCCGACACAGGGCACGCCGTCGACCTCGGCGTATTTCGGGTTGACCGGATACACCGGGCCGGCGAACCCGCCGTCGCGAATGGCGCGGAAGATGCGCTGGCCGACGGCGCCGTCGCGGACCGACGCGCCGATGACGGCGACTGAGCGCGGCCGGAGCGCCGGACCGAGATTGCGAATGCTCAAAGCGTTGTCCCCGGGCCTTTGCCGATCGCCCGATCGTGCCCCAGTTTCATGACAGGAGGAAGGCCCGGTCGGTCAGACCGCCATGGAATGGCGAGCCGTGCCCGAGCCGAAATAAGAATCGAAGCTCGCCGCGATCGAGCGGGCGAACGGCCGCCCCTTGTCGGTGATGAAGAAACGGTCGCCGTCGCGCGCGAACATCTGTTCGGCATCGTTCTCCGCCAGGAAGCCGGCCTCGGCGATGATCTCGTCGGCGCCGGCGCCGAACTCGTCACGGAGCGCACCACCCTCGAAGGCGAAATCGCACATCAGCCGCTCGATGACCCGCGCCCGCAGACGGTCGTCGGATTCGAGCGCGAAGCCCCGGACCGTCGCCAGCCGACCCGAGCCGACGATGCGCTGGTATTCGCCGGTCGCCGGCATGTTCTGCACATAACCCTGCGGCAATTGGCCGATCGACGAGGCGCCAAGGCCGATCAGCGCATCCGGCGCGTCGTCGGTGTAGCCCTGGAAATTGCGCTTCATGCGCCCGGTCCGCGCCGCGACCGCGAGACTGTCCCCGGGCAGCGCGAAATGGTCGATGCCGATGGCCTGATATCCGGCCAGCGCAAGCAGGCTCGCCGCGCGGTTCGACTGCGCGAACCGCTCCACCGCCTCCGGCAGCACCGCTTCGTCGATCATGGTCTGATGCTTCTTCATCCACGGCACGTGCGCATAGCCGAACAGCGCGATGCGATCGGGCCTGAGGGTCAGCACCTGGCGCAACGTGGCCTCGACGCTATCGCGCGTCTGGTGTGGCAGGCCGTACAGCAGGTCGATGTTGACCGAGCGCGCGCCATGCCGGCGCACCGCCTCGATCACCTCGCGCGTACGCTCGAACGGCTGGATGCGATTGATCGCCTGCTGCACCTTCGGGTCGAAATCCTGCACGCCGAGACTGGCCCGCGTCAGGCCGATGGCGGCAAGTGCCTCGTAGCCCTCGGCCTTGACGTCGTTCGGGTCGATCTCGACCGAGATCTCGGCGGCGGGATCGAAGCGGAACGCCCCGCGCATGGCGCGATCGATCCGCTTGAGATCTTCCGGTTTCAGGAGCGTCGGGGAACCGCCGCCATAATGCACCGCGGTCACGCGGCCGCGCCCGGCGGCCTTCGCCCCGACAAGGCCGATTTCGGCCACCAGGGCGTCGACATAGGTCGCCAGCGGCTCGTACTTGAGCGTCTGCTTGGTGTGGCAGGCGCAGAACCAGCACAGCTGGTCGCAATAGGGAATGTGCAGGTAGAGCGAAACCGACGCGTCTTCCGGCAGGGCAGCAAGCCAGCTGCCATAGTCGTCCGCCGTCACGCCCGGATGAAAGTGCGGCGCCGTCGGGTACGACGTGTAGCGCGGCACCGGCGCGCTCATCTTGCGGATCAGGTCTGGCTGCATCGGCTGGTCCTCTCGACGCGTTCCTTGTCCGCCCGTCGCCCGGAACGCCTTGATCACGGTCAACTTTCCTGTGACAAGGCGAGACCGGCAAGTTAAGGGTGTCGGGCGGCGTTTCAAGCCCGGCAACGGCGGAAAGGCACCATGACGGTCAGGCAGGACATCCACAATTCCGAGGTTCCCGCGCTTTGCAAGGCCTGCGAAGCACGCCACCGCGGCATCTGCGGAGCGTTGGCGCCCGACCAGCTCGTCACGCTCAACCGGCATGCCACGCGGAGGAACCTGCAGTCGGGCGAAAACCTGATGGCCGATTCCAACGAGGTGACGACCTACGGGGCCATCCTGTCCGGCGTGGTCAAGCTGACCAAGACGCTTCCCGACGGGCGCCAGCAGATCGTCGGCCTGCAGTTTGCACCGGATTTTCTCGGCCGGCCGTTCCGCAAGGAGAGCGCCGTCGACGTCGAATCGGCCACCGACGTCAGGCTCTGCTCGTTCCCGAAGTCGGTGATCGAACGCATGATCGGCGAATCGCCGGAACTCGAGCACCGGCTGCTGCAGCAGACGCTCAACGAACTGGACGAGGCGCGCGAGTGGATGGTCACGCTCGGGCGCAAGACCGCGGCGGAGAAGGTGGCGAGCTTCCTGTGGCTGATCGCCGCGCATGCCGATCCCGAGCGGATTTCGCGCACCGCGATCGTGTTCGACCTGCCGCTGACCCGCGCCGACATTGCCGATTTTCTCGGCCTGACCATCGAGACGGTCAGCCGGCAGGTGACGAAACTGCGCAAGGACGGCGTGATCCAGATCGAGAACAATCGCCACGTGACGGTGCCGGACCTGCAGCGCCTTGCGCGCCGCGCATCGATTTGAACCAGCACGCCGGGCGGGGCGGGCCTTCTACAGCCGGCTCGCCAGGATCGACAGCCGTTCGCGCTCGAAATTGATGTGGCGCCGCATGGCCTCGAAGAAGCCGCGCAGCATGTAGCCGAGTGTTTCGGGCTGGATGCGGGCATCGCGCCGGCCCGCCTGCGACAAGGCATCGGCGAGTTCCTCGGCGAAACACTCATCCTCGCAATGCTCGGCGCGCAGATGCTCGACCGTCTCGCTGCTCATGGAATCGTCGCGGTTGCCGATCACGGCGGGGAAGATCACGTTCTCCTCGGTCCGGTGGACGCGGGTGACCACGGGCACGAGCGTCTCGGCCGCTTCCTGGCACAGCCGCACGTCCAGCGTGCCCGGCAGCGAATCGGCGATTCCCTCCAGGGTGTCGCACAGGGTGAGGAGCTCGAGGTGAGCCGCGGCAAGCCCGGCCATCGGATCATGGCCCGGCACCGCAGCCGGATGTCCGACCTTCCCTGAAGCGGCTGATGTGGCCGGTGTTTTCTCCATGCGACCAATTTGCGCAGCGACCGATTTCGGGCTTTGACTTGGATCAACACGGGAGCATTCTCGCCCGGCCTATGTGCTAAGGATGCGCTTTGTGGGGGCAAGGACGCCGCTGTTGGCGCGCAATCGTTCCAGCCGAGAGGGGACGGGACAATGAAATACCTGACCGAGACTGTTTTGATCGCCCTGGGCGCACTTCTGGCGCTACTGGGCGCGGCCTTTGCGGCCGATGACCTGTTCAGGATCCACATGTGGGTCCTCTTCGCGGTGCTCGCCATCGGCGGCATCGTTCTGATCCGCAACGTGCGCACCGCCACCGCGGGCGCCGATGATCCGAACGCCTACATGGACGGCCCGACGCGCTACGGCGCGATCGCGACCATGTTCTGGGGCGTGGTCGGCTTCCTGGTGGGCGTCATCGTGGCGGCCCAGCTGGCTTGGCCGGACCTCAACATCGAGCCGTGGCTGAACTTCGGGCGTACCCGCCCGCTGCACACCTCGGCGGTCATCTTCGCCTTTGGCGGCAACGCGCTGCTGGCGACCTCCTTCTATGTGGTCCAGCGCACCACGCGGGCCCGCCTGTTCGGCGGCAACCTCGCCTGGTTCGTGTTCTGGGGCTACCAGCTCTTCATCGTCATGGCGGCGACGGGCTATCTCCTCGGCATCACCGAGGGCCGCGAATATGCCGAGCCGGAATGGTACGTCGACATCTGGATCACCGTGGTCTGGGTCGCCTACCTCCTGGTCTTCTTCGGGACGCTGCTGAAGCGCAAGGAACCCCACATCTACGTGGCCAACTGGTTCTACCTGTCCTTCATCGTCACCATCGCGATGCTGCACCTGGTCAACAACATGACCATGCCGGTGTCGTTCCTTGGCGCCAAGAGCTATTCGGCCTTCGCCGGCGTGCAGGACGCGCTGACCCAGTGGTGGTACGGCCACAACGCGGTCGGCTTCTTCCTCACCGCGGGCTTCCTCGGCATGATGTACTATTTCGTGCCAAAGCAGGCCGGCCGGCCGGTCTATTCCTACCGGCTGTCGATCGTCCACTTCTGGGCGCTGATCTTCCTCTACATCTGGGCCGGCCCGCATCACCTGCACTACACGGCCCTGCCCGACTGGGCGCAGACCCTCGGCATGGTGTTCTCCATCATGCTGTGGATGCCCTCGTGGGGCGGCATGATCAACGGCCTGATGACGCTGTCGGGTGCCTGGGACAAGATCCGCACCGATCCGATCATCCGCATGATGGTCATTGCGGTGGCCTTCTACGGCATGTCGACCTTCGAAGGGCCGATGATGTCCATCAAGGCCGTCAACTCGCTCAGCCACTACACCGACTGGACCATCGGCCACGTGCACTCCGGTGCGCTGGGCTGGGTCGGCATGATCTCCTTCGGAGCCATCTACTACCTGGTGCCGCGCCTGTGGGGCCGTGACCGGCTCTACAGCCTGCGTCTCATCACCTGGCACTTCTGGCTCGCCACGCTCGGCATCGTGCTCTACGCCGCGGTGCTCTGGGTCGCCGGCATCCAGCAGGGCCTGATGTGGCGCGAGTACAATGAGCAGGGCTTCCTCGTCTACTCCTTCGCGGAGTCGGTGGCGAAGATGTATCCCTACTACGTGCTGCGCACCCTCGGCGGTCTGCTCTATCTGACGGGAGCGCTGATCATGGCCTGGAACATCGCCATGACCATCGCTGGAAAGAAGCGCAACGAGGAACCGATCCCCGGTTCCGAGCCCGCGCTCGCCCCGGCGGAATGACGCCAGTCGGAACCCAGGATTCGAAGGAACACGACAATGGCACTCATCGACAAACACGCAATCCTCGAGAAGAACGCGACCCTGCTTCTGGTCTCGTCGCTTCTCGTGGTCACCGTCGGCGGCATCGTCGAGATCGCACCGCTCTTCTACCTCGAGAACACCATCGAGAAGGTGGAAGGCGTGCGTCCCTACTCGCCGCTCGAACTTGCCGGACGCAACATCTACATCCGCGAGGGCTGCTACGTCTGCCATTCGCAGATGATCCGGCCTTTCCGCGACGAGGTGGAACGCTACGGCCACTACTCGCTCGCCGCGGAATCCATGTACGATCATCCGTTCCAGTGGGGATCGAAGCGCACCGGGCCTGACCTGGCGCGCGTCGGCGGCCGCTACTCGAACGCGTGGCATGTGGCGCATCTGGTCGAACCCCGGGATGTCGTTCCCGAATCGATCATGCCGAGCTACTCGTTCCTGAAGGCCACTCCGCTCAAGATGTCGAACGTGGCGGGGCATCTCGGCGCGCTCAGCGTCGTGGGCGTTCCCTACACAGACGACATGAAGGCCAATGCCGAAGCCGATCTGGCCGCCCAGGCGAACCCTGACGCGGACACTTCGGGCCTGCTTGGCCGCTATCCCAAGGCAGTCACGGGCGATTTCGACGGCAATCCCGCCGAACTCACCGAGATGGATGCGCTGGTGGCCTACCTCCAGATGCTCGGCACCCTCGTCGACTTCTCCAAGTACGACGAGACGGCGGGCTATCGCTAGGAGGGCGACATGGAAACCTATACCGCAATGCGGCAGTTCGCCGACAGTTGGGGGCTCCTGTTCATGGCGCTCTTCTTCATCGGCGTCGTCCTGTTCGCCTTTAGACCTGGCAGCCGCGCCCTGGCCGACGAAGCGGCGCGCATCCCCTTGAAGGAGGATTGATCTCCATGGCCAACAAGCACATTGACGAAGTGACCGGCATCGACACGACCGGACACGAGTGGGACGGCATCCGCGAACTCAACAATCCGCTGCCGGCCTGGTGGGTGTGGACCTTCTACATCACCATCATCTGGGCGATCGCCTACACGGTCGCCTATCCGGCCTGGCCGCTCCTGTCGTCGAACACGAAGGGCATGCTCGGCTGGTCGAGCCGCGGCGACGTCAGCGAAAACCTGAAAGCCGCCCGGGCGGCCCAGGCCGAGTTCGTCGACGCCATCGCCTCCAAGGACGTGGCGGCGATCCTGGCCGACGACAAGCTGCGCGAATTCGCCACGGCGGGCGGCGCGGCGGCCTTCAAGGTCAACTGCGTGCAGTGCCACGGCTCGGGCGCCGAGGGTTCCCCCGGTTTCCCGAACCTCAATGACGACGACTGGCTGTGGGGCGGTTCGGCCGACGCGATCTACACGACGCTGACGCACGGCATCCGCGACAACGCCAATGGCGACACCCGCATCTCCGAGATGCCGGCCTTTGCCGACATCCTCAATGCCGACCAAATCGGCCAGGTTGCGGCCTACGCCGCGAGCCTGACCGGGGCGCAGGCCGACGCCGCCAAGGTCGAGGCCGGCAAGACGGTCTATGCCGAGAACTGCGCATCCTGCCACGGTGACGACGCCAAGGGCGGCCGCGATTTCGGCGCGCCGAACCTGACCGACGCCATCGCGCTCTATGCCGGTGACGAGGCCTCGATCGCCGCGCAGGTCGCCCGGCCGCAGCATGGCGTCATGCCGGCCTGGGGCGCCCGCCTCGGCGACACGACCGTCAAGCAGCTTGCGGTCTACGTGCATTCACTCGGCGGCGGCGAGTAACCCGGATCCCGCGCCGCTCCGGGAGAGGGCAAGGCCCGGCATCTGCCGGGCCTTCGCTTTTTCCGGGGTGGCGAACCATGTTGACATGCGTCAACATGGCCTCGGACGGAAACTGTAAGCAGGGACCGTTCCGCACTACATTGGCGGGACGGAAAATCTGGACAGTCGCGATGTTGAACGAGCAGGAAATCGAACGCGTCGAGGTGGAAGCCGTCAACGCGGCAAAGACCCGGCAACCGCTCTACCAGCGGCGCAAGAAAGTCTTCCCCAAGCGCGCCAGCGGCGACTTCCGGCGGTTCAAGTGGATCGTCATGGCGATCACGCTGGGCATCTACTACATCACGCCGTGGCTGCGCTGGGATCGCGGTCCCCATGCCCCGGACCAGGGCGTGCTCATCGATTTCCCCGCCCGCCGGTTCTACTTCTTCCCGATCGAGATCTGGCCGCAGGAGTTCTTCTTCGTTGCCGGCCTGCTGGTCATGGGCGGCGTCGGCCTGTTCCTCATCACCTCCATCGTCGGCCGCGCCTGGTGCGGCTACACCTGCTGGCAGACGGTCTGGACCGATCTGTTCCTCGTGGTGGAGCGGTTCGTCGAGGGCGACCGCAATGCCCGCATCGCGCTCGACAAGGCGCCATGGAGCCTGTCGAAGCTCGTCAAGCGCGTGGTCAAGAACGTGCTGTGGTTGTTCATCGCCATGGCCACAGGCGGCGCCTGGATCTTCTACTTCGCCGACGCACCGACGCTGCTGATGAATTTCCTCACCTTCCAGGCGCCGTCGGTTGCCTACATCACCGTCGGCGTGCTGACCGCGACCACCTTCGTCTTCGCCGGCTACATGCGCGAGCAGGTCTGCATCTACATGTGCCCGTGGCCGCGCATCCAGGCCGCCATGCTCGACGAGGAATCGCTGGTCGTCACCTACAATGACTGGCGCGGCGAGCCGCGCACCCGCGGCACCAAGAAGGCCGCCGCCGCCGGCATCCGCGGCGGAGATTGCGTCGACTGCAACGCCTGCGTCGTCGTCTGCCCGCAAGGCATCGACATTCGCGACGGCCAGCAGCTCGAATGCATCACCTGCGCGCTGTGCATCGATGCCTGCGACGCGGTCATGGACAAGCTCGGCAAGCCACGCGGCCTGATCTCCTATGCGACGCTGTCCGAATACAACGAGAACATGAAGCTGGCGACCAACAACGGCGCCGAGCCGATCAATCCGGGCAACGTCTACACCGAGGACGGCAAGCTGTCGCCGAAGGTGCAGCTGTTCCGCATCAAGCACCTGTTCCGGCCGCGCACCTTTGTCTACATGGGCGTCTGGTCGGCGATCGGTGTCGCCCTGCTCGTCGCCCTGTTCTCGCGCGACCGGCTGGAGCTCAACGTCCTGCATGACCGCAACCCGCAGTTCGTGACCCTGTCGAGCGGCGCGGTCCGCAACGCCTATACCGTCAAGATCCTCAACATGATTCCCGAGGAGCGCACCTTCATGCTGTCGATGACCGGGCTTGCCGGCGCGACCATGAGCGCGGTCGGGTTCGAGGATCAGCTCGCCGGCGATTCCCTTGCCATTCCGGTCGAGCCGGACAAGCTGCGCCAGATCCGTCTGTTCGTGGAAATGCCGGCCGGCATGGCGAAGGCCAAGAGCCAGGAGTTCGTCTTCGAGGTGGTGGACAAGCCGTCCGGCGAGGTCGACAGATACACCGCGACCTTCTTTGCACCGGAGCCGGCGAAATGAGCACGGGATCGACCATGGAACGCGAATTCACCGGCAGGATGTTCCTGGCCATCCTCGTGGCGTTCTTCGGCGTGATCATCGCCGTCAACTTCACGATGGCCTGGTTTGCCAATTCCACCTGGAGCGGCCTGGTGGTGAAGAACTCCTATGTCGCCAGCCAGGAATTCAACGGCAAGGCCGCCGATGCGGCGGCGCAGCTGGCCCGCGGCTGGAAGGGCGATTTCAGCATCGCCGACGGCGCGGTGCGCTTCCGCCTCCTGTCGGCCTCGGGCGCCCCCGTCTCCGCCCGGTCCATTTCCGTCACCTTCCGCCGGCCGGTCTCCGACCGTGAGGACATCACCGTGACGCTTGCGCCCGCCGGCGATGGCTGGCTGGCCGCGCATGTGGTCGCCGATGGCGCCTGGGTCGTGGAGGTCGATGCCGACATCGGCGAGAGCCAGCCGTGGCGGCACACGTTCCGCACGGTCGTGGAAAAGGGTCGCGCGGGATGAGCTGCTGCGCGCCCGGTGCCGATGGTCCGCTGGACGCGGCCGAGGGGATCGGTCCGCGACAGGAGGAGATCGTCGCGGCCTCGCGCGATCTCGGCGACGGGGTGCGCCAGAGCGACCTGTCGGTTCCCGGTGCCCATTGCGGCGCCTGCATCGCCACGATCGAGGCCGCGCTCGGTGCGCTGCCGGGCGTCGAGCAGGCCCGCCTCAACCTGTCGACGCGACGGGTCACGGTGCGCTGGCGTGACGGGGACAGCCCGCCGCCGCTGTTTGCCACCCTGGCCGCGCACGGCTATTCCGCCCACCTTTACGAGTTCGGCGCCGACGAATCCGCCCAGGAGATGAAGCGCCTGCTGGTGGCGCTGGCGATCGCCGGGTTTGCCGCCGCCAACATCATGCTGCTGTCGGTCTCGGTCTGGTCCGGCGCCGAGGCGGCCACGCGCGATCTCTTCCACTGGGTATCGGCGATGATCGCGGTACCGGCGCTCGTCTATTCCGGACGCATCTTCTACGTCTCGGCCTGGGCCGCCTTGCGAAAGGGCCGCACCAACATGGATGTGCCGATCTCCATCGGCGTGTCGCTGGCCTATGCGATGAGCCTCTACGAGACATGGAATCACGGCGAGCATGCCTATTTCGACGCCGCCGTGACGCTCCTGTTCTTCCTGCTGATCGGCCGGACCCTCGACCATCTCATGCGTGAACGTGCCCGTTCGGCCGTCAAGGGGCTGGCGCGCATGGCGGTGCGCGGTGCCTTTGTCGAGCGCGAGGGCGGAACGCGCGAATGGATCGCGCTTGCCGACATCGTTCCCGGCATGCGCATCCATCTGGCGGCCGGCGACCGTGTGCCCGTCGACGGTCGCGTTGCCGAAGGGGCCTCGGACCTCGACTGCTCGATCGTGTCGGGAGAAAGCGCCCCGGTCGGCGCCGCTGCCGGCACCCTGGTCCGCGCCGGTGTCATGAACCTCACCGGCCCGCTTGTCCTGGTGGCGACTGCGCGCGCCGAAGATTCCTTCCTCGCCGAGATGATGCGCCTGATGGAGGCGGCAGAAAGCGGCAGGGCGCGCTACCGCCGCATCGCCGACCGCGCGGCCCAGGCCTATGCGCCGGCGGTTCACCTGACCGCCTTCCTCGCCTTTCTCGGCTGGATGGCGGTCGCCGGCGACTGGCATCATGCGCTGACCGTCGCGGTCGCCGTGCTCATCATCACCTGCCCGTGCGCGCTCGGGCTTGCGGTGCCGATCGTCCAGGTCGTCGCGGCCAGGCGCCTGTTCGAGGCCGGCGTCCTGGTCAAGGACGGCGCGGCGTTCGAGCGCCTTGCCGAAGCCGGCGCCGTGGTCTTCGACAAGACCGGCACGCTGACGCTCGGCCGGCCCGAACTCCTCGCCGCCGAGGAAGCCGAACCGGGCGCCGCCGCCATTGCCGCAGCGCTGGCGGGCCATTCCCGCCATCCGCTGAGCCAGGCGATTGCGCAGGCGCGCCATGCCGTTCCGGTCCGCTTCGAGGCAATCGTCGAGCGCCCGGGACTGGGCATCGAGGCGCGCCTTGGCGCATCGCTCTGGAGGCTCGGCCGGCGCGACTGGGCCGCACCCGGCTCGCCTGCCGGCCCGGCCTCAACCGAATCGGTGTTGTCGCGCGATGGCGATGCCCTGGTGTCGTTCCGCTTCCACGACCGGTTGAGGCCCGACGCCGCAGCCACGATCGCCGCGCTGAAGGCCCGCGGCCTGGCTGTGACCATCCTGTCCGGGGATCGCGCCGAGGTCGTGGCCGAAACCGCCCGCCGCCTCGGCGTCGATGACTGGCACGCCGGGCTGCTGCCGGCCGGGAAACTGGACATCATCACGCAATTGTCGGCCGGCGGCACCAGGGTGCTCATGGTCGGCGATGGCATCAACGACGCGCCGTCGCTGGCGGCGGCGCACGTGTCTGTCGCTCCGGCCGAAGCCGCCGACATCGGCCGCGCCGCATCGGACTTCGTCTTCCTGCGCCAGAGCCTTTCGGCCGTGACGCTGGCCCACGACGTGGCGACCCGCGCCGGGCGGCTGATCCGCGAGAATTTCGCCATCGCCATCGGCTACAACATCATCGCCGTGCCGCTCGCCGTCCTCGGCCATGTGACGCCCCTGATCGCGGCAATCGCCATGTCGGGCTCGTCGGTCCTCGTCGTGGCCAACGCCATGCGGCTGCTGCGCCGTGGCCGCGGCGACACCGCACCCGGAGCTGAAACGGCGTTGCGGCTGGAGCCGGCGGAATGAACAATCTGGTGTTCCTGATCCCGATTGCGCTCCTGCTCGGCGCGGCCGGGCTGGTCGCCTTCCTGTGGTCGCTCCGCAGCGGCCAGTATGACGATCTCGACGGCGCGGCGCATCGCGTCCTCGACGATGGCGACGACCGCCCGCTCTGACGCGGTTCCTGGAAATGCTCTAGCGACCGTCCGGCCCCGGTCCGGTCGAACCGCGCACGATGAGTTCGACCGGAAGCACTGTGCGGTCGCCCTGGCGGTTTCCGGCGTTGTGCATCGCCTCGGTCAGCCGGCGCGCCGCGGTCATGCCGAGCGCCTCGCGCGGCTGGCGGATCGTCGTCAGCGGCGGGATGAAGCAGGTTGCCACCTCGATGTCATCGAAGCCGACAATCGACACGTCGCCCGGCACGCGCACGCCGTGCCGGTCGAGTTCGGAAATGAAGCCGAAGGCCATCTCGTCATTGGCCGAAAAGAACGCGGTCGGGCGATCGGCCAGTTCAAGGAAGGCCCGCGCTGCGGCGATCCCCGCATCCAGGCTGAAGTCGCCGGGCAGGAACCAGTCCTCGCGCACCGCAAGGCCGTGTCCGGCCAGTGCGATCCGCAAGCCGGCCTCGCGTTCCAACGACAGCACATTGCCGACCGGGCCGCGCAGATGCCCGATCCGGGCATGGCCGAGCCCTCGCAGGTGCTCCACCGCCAGCGCCGCGGCGCCGCGATTGTCGATGTGGACGCAGGGCAGCATCGTGCCGTCGGCCCATTCGCAGGCAAACACCGCCGGCGGCAACTCGCCGGCCGCCCGTCGCATCGTTTCGTCGGTAAGCGAACCATCGAGAATGATGAGCCCGTCGGCGCGGCTGGCGCTGAGATAGGCGAGCGTCTGGCCGGTTCCGCTCTGGCGCGAGTCCGCGATCAGCACCGAATGGCCCGAACCGGCGAACACCTGTTCGATGCCGGCCAGGATACGCGAGAAGAACGGATTGCCGAGATTGGGCAGGATGACCACGATGGCGCCGGCCTTGCCGCGGCGCAGGTTGCGTGCGTTGACGTTGAGCACGAAGCCGGTCTTGCGGATTGCCTCCTCGACGGCGGCGCGCGTTTGTTGCGACACGCGGTCCGGATGCGAGATCGCCCGGCTGACCGTCGCCGTCGACACGCCGGCCATCCGCGCCACGTGCTGGACCGTCGGCGCTCCGCCCGCATGCGGGCCATTTTTTTCGCGTTTCGAATATTTGCTTGACATCATTCCGGATTCCCACCACGATTCATGTAATCGATTGCATTCCCATGTCAAAGGGAAAGTTCTCGATTGTTCGCGCCGGCGGGAGACGGCGCGGGTGACGCGTCTCCGGCATGGTCCGGAGGAAGTTCAACGGGAGGACTGCCATGAAATCGTTCAAATCCCTGATTGCCGCATCGACCTTTCTCGTCGCCGCGGGCGCAGCGCACGCCACCGACCTCGAAGTGACCCACTGGTGGACCTCCGGCGGCGAAGCCGCGGCGGTCGCCGAACTCGCCAAGGCGTTCGATGCCTCGGGCGACAAGTGGATCGACGGCGCCATCGCCGGTTCCGGCGGCACCGCGCGCCCGATCATGATCAGCCGCATCACCGGCGGCGACCCGATGGGCGCGACGCAGTTCAACCATGGCCAGCAGGCGCTGGAACTGGTGCAGGCCGGCCTGATGCTCGACCTTACCGACGTCGCGGAAAAGGAGGGCTGGAAGGACAAGGTGTTCCCGCCGTCCCTGCTCGACAGCTGCACCATCGACGGCCGGATCTATTGCGCCCCGGTCAACATCCATTCGCCCGAGTGGCTGTGGCTCTCCAACAAGGTCTATGAGGACATCGGCATTCCGGTGCCGAAGGACTGGAACGAATTCGTCGCGAGCGCAGACAAGGTCGAGGCCGCCGGCAAGATCCCGCTGGCGCTCGGCAACCAGCCCTGGCAGTCGAATCTCGCCTTCGGCGCGCTGACGGTCGCGGTCGCCGGCCTCGATGTCTGGAAGAAGGTCAATGTCGGCAAGGACATGGACGCCGCGGCCGGGCCCGAAATGGCCAAGGTGTTCGAGGCTGCGGCCAACATGCGCAAGCTTGCCGCGAAATCCACTGTCCAGGACTGGAACCAGGCCACCAACCTCGTCATCACCGACCAGGCCGCCGGCCAGATCATGGGTGACTGGGCGCAGGGCGAGTTCGCCGTGGCCGGCGAGGTTGCGGGCAAGGACTACACCTGCCTGCCGGGCATGGGCCTCAATGCCTACCTGTCGACCGGCGGTGACGCCTTCTACTTCCCGAAGCTGAAGGACGCCGACAAGGAGGCCGCGCAGAAGCGTCTGGCCGCGCTCCTCGTCAGCCCGCCCGTGCAGGTTGCCTTCAACCTCAAGAAGGGCTCGCTGCCGATCCGCGGCGACGTCGATCTGGCCGCCGCCAACGACTGCATGAAGAAGGGCCTGGAAATCCTCGCGTCCGGCAATCTCGTGCCGTCGGGCGATCAGGTCTGGTCGCCGGACGTGCAGAAGCAGAACGAAGACCTGATGGTCGAGTTCTTCAAGTCGGACATGGCGGCCGCCGACGCGCACGCCAAGTGGGTGGCCAACCTCAAGTCCGGCCTCTGACATTGCCATGACCAGCGGGCCGCCCGTCCCGGGCGGCCCCTTCCGTCAGCTTGTCGGGGAGGATCGACATGGCCGGCCAAGCACCGGGCAGGCGTGCCTTTCGCAATCTGCATGCGAAGATCGCCGCACTGCCGATGATCGTGACGACCCTGGTGGTGTTCGTCGGGGGAACCTTGTGGACGGTCCTCTACTCGTTCACCAATTCCAAGCTGCTGCCGCGGCTCAACTTTGTCGGGCTCGACCAGTACGAACGCCTCTGGCAGACCAGCCGCTGGCTGATCGCCATCAAGAACCTCGCCATCTACGGCTCGCTGTCGCTGGTGTTCTCCATCGTGATCGGCTTCCTGCTGGCGGCGTTGCTCGACCAGAAAATCCGCTTCGAGAACACGTTTCGTACCATTTTCCTCTACCCGTTCGCCCTGTCCTTCATCGTCACCGGCCTGGTGTGGCAATGGGTGCTGAACCCGACCTTCGGACTCCAGCACGTGGTGCGATCGTTCGGGTTCGAGGATTTCGCATTCGATCCGCTCAACAACCCCGATGTCGTTCTCTACGGCCTGCTCATCGCCGGGCTCTGGCAGGGGACCGGCCTGATCATGGCGCTGATGCTCGCGGGGCTGCGCGGCATTGATCAGGAAATCTGGAAGGCAGCGCGCGTCGACGGCATTCCCGCCTGGAAGACCTACCTGTTCATCGTCATTCCGATGATGCGTCCGGTGTTCATCACCACGCTGGTGATTGCAGCCTCCGGCATCATCAAGGTCTATGACCTTGTGGTGGCGCAGACGTCCGGTGGCCCCGGAATCGCTTCGGAAATGCCGGCAAAATATGTCTACGACTACATGTTCCAGGCCCAGAATCTCGGCCAGGGCTTCGCAGCGTCGACGATGATGCTGGTGACCGTGCTGGTCGTCCTCATCCCCTGGGCCTACCTCGAGTTCGGGAAACGCCGAAATGGTTGACGCCGTCGCTCTCGCGGGCCCGTCGGGCCCCAAGCCGCGCCGCATGATCTCGGCGCACAATGTGATCGTCTACGGAACCCTGCTGATCGTTTCGGCCTACTATCTTCTGCCGCTGTACGTGATGGTCGTCACGTCGCTGAAGGAGATGGACGAGATCCGCGCCGGCAACATCTTCTCGCTGCCCGGCAAGGTCACCTTCGCGCCCTGGATCAAGGCATGGGCGGAGGCCTGCACGGGCCTCAATTGCGACGGGCTCTCGCGCGGCTTCTGGAATTCCGTCCGCATCACGGTGCCGTCGGTCATCCTGTCGATCGCCGTCGCCTCGGTGAACGGCTATGCGCTGGCCAACTGGAAGTTCAAGGGCGCGGAAGTCTTCTTCACCATCCTGATCTTCGGCTCGTTCATCCCCTACCAGGTGATGCTCTACCCGATCGTCATCATCCTGCGGGAACTGGGCATCTACGGCACGCTGACCGGCCTCGTCATCGTGCACACGATCTTCGGAATGCCGATCCTGACGCTGCTCTTCCGCAACTATTTCTCGTCGCTGCCGGAGGAGTTGTTCAAGGCGGCGCGCGTCGACGGCGCCGGCTTCTGGGGCATCTTCCTGCGCATCATGCTGCCCATGAGCCTGCCGATCTTCGTCGTGGCGATGATCCTGCAGATCACCGGCATCTGGAACGACTTCCTGTTCGGCGTCGTCTACACCAAGCCGGACCTCTATCCCATGACCGTCCAGCTCAACAACATCGTCAATTCGGTCCAGGGCGTGAAGGAATACAACGTCAACATGGCGGCGACGATCCTGACCGGGCTGGTCCCGCTCATCGTCTATTTCGTGTCGGGAAAACTGTTCGTGCGCGGCATCGCCGCCGGCGCCGTGAAGGGATGATCGGCATGAAGAACAGCATCGAAATCCGTGATCTGTCCCTCGCCTTCGGCGCCGTGGAAGTCCTGAAATCGCTCAATCTCGACATTGCGGAGGGTGAATTCGTCGTGCTTCTCGGCTCGTCGGGCTGCGGCAAGTCCACGCTGCTGAACTGCATCGCCGGGCTGCTCGAACCGACGCGCGGCCAGATCTTCATCAATGGCCGCAACGTCACCTGGGACGAACCGAAGGATCGCGGCATCGGCATGGTCTTCCAGTCCTACGCGCTCTATCCGCAGATGACGGTGGAGGGCAATCTGTCGTTCGGACTGAAGAATGCCCGCATGCCGGCGGCCGAGATCGCCGAACGTGTGAGCCGTGCGGCCGGCATCCTGCAGATCGAACCGCTGCTCAGGCGCAAGCCGGCGCAGCTGTCGGGCGGCCAGCGCCAGCGTGTCGCCATCGGCCGGGCGCTGGTGCGCGACGCCGACGTGTTCCTGTTCGACGAGCCGCTGTCCAACCTCGATGCCAAGCTGCGGGCCGAACTGCGCGTGGAAATCAAGCGGCTGCACCATCGCCTGAAGAACACGATGATCTATGTCACCCACGACCAGATCGAGGCGCTGACGCTTGCCGATCGCATCGCCATCATGCGCAATGGCGTCATCCAGCAATTCTCCGCACCGCACGAGATCTACAACCGCCCCGCCAACAAATATGTTGCCGGCTTTATCGGCTCGCCCGGCATGAACTTCTTCGAAGGCACGCTTTCGGGCGGGCCGGAGCCGACGTTCGCCGCCGGCGGGCTGACACTGCCGCTGGGCGGCTATGACTTTTCGCGCCGGCCCGAACCGGGCGAAATGGCCTGGTACGGCATTCGTCCCGAGCACGTCGTCATCGGCGAGCCAGCCGCGGCCATGCCGTTTTCCGCCGAGATCGAGGTCGACGTGTTCGAGCCGATGGGAGCCGACACGCTGGTGTGGACCGCGCTTGGCGGTCAGCCATTCCATTTCCGCGTCGACGGGCAGGTCGCGGTGAGGAATGGCGAGCGCATGCGGATCGGCTTCGATCCCTCGCGCGCCTCGCTGTTTGCCCACGGGGACGAGACCAGGCTCTGAACCGCGATGAATTCGGTATCGCCGCCACGCACAATCGATCTGTCCGGAACCTGGCGCCTGCGCGCCGACGACCGGGACATGCAATGCGATTGCCGGTTGCCCGGCGACATCCATTCCGCGCTGATCGAGGCCGGGCTGATCCCGGACCCTTATGCCGGCCGCAACGAGCTCGACGTGCGCTGGGTCGCCGGGACGGCTTGGCTGGTCGAGCGCGACTTCGTGATGCCGGAAGGCGGACGCTGGCTGCTCGAGATCGACGGGCTCGACACGGTGGCCGACGTGATCGTCAATGGCGAGACGGTGATCCGGGCGGACAATGCGTTCCTGCTCCATCGCGCAGATGTGACGGCGCACCTGCGCGCCGGCGCAAACCGCATCGTCATCCGCTTCAACTCGAACGTCGCCGAGGCAGCGCGGCGGGCCGCCCTGCAACCCTGGCCGGTGCCCTACATCGCCTGGAACTGCCCGATCCCCCACGGCAACATGCTGCGCAAGCCCGCCTGCCATTTCGGCTGGGACTGGAACCTCGCCATCGCGCCCTTCGGCGTCAATGGGCGCATCGGGCTCGTCCGCGCCGAACAGGCCCGCATCACGCATGTGCAGGCGCACCAGCATTTCCAGCCCGACGGCACGGTCGAGGTCGAGGTTGTCGTGTCATGGATCGCCTTCGTCGCCGGCGAGGCCGACATGACGATCGAGTTCGCCGGCGAGCGGCGCACGGTGCCGGTCATGCTGGTCGTGGGCGAGCAGCGGCATCGCGAGCGCATCCGCGTCGCCGAACCGGACCTGTGGCATCCGGCCGGGTTTGGGCCGCAGGTCCTGTATGACCTTGCCGTGGGACTCGATGGCGAGACCGTGACCCGGCGGATCGGCCTGCGTCGCATCGAGCTCCTCACCGACGCCGATGGCGGAGGCGCCCGCTTCGCCTTTCGCGTCAACGGCCGGGAGATCTTCGCCCGCGGCGCAAACTGGATCCCCGCCGACGCGTTGCCGTCCCGCGCGACGCCGGCGCTGACCCGGCGGTTGCTTGAATCGGCTGTCGCCGCGAACATGAACATGATCCGCGTCTGGGGCGGCGGTTATTACGAGCAGGACTGGTTCTACGACCTGTGCGACGAACTCGGGCTGCTCGTCTGGCAGGATTTCATGTTCTCCTGCAATCTCTACCCGGCGGACCGCGAATTCCTCGGTTCGGTGCGGCGGGAGGCCGACCATCAGGTCCGTCGCATCGGCCACCATGCCTGCCTGGCGCTGTGGTGCGGCGACAACGAACTGATCGGCGCTCTGACCTGGTTCCCCGAATCGCGCGCCAACCGCGATCGCTATCTCGTTGCCTACGACCGCCTGAACCGCACGCTCGAGGAGGCGCTGCGCAATGCCGATCCGACGGCGCAGTGGTGGCCGTCAAGCCCGTCGCCGGGGCCGATGTCGTTCGGCGATGCCTGGCACGATGACAGCGCCGGCGACATGCATTTCTGGAGCGTCTGGCACGAGGGCCGCGATTTCGAGCATTACCGCGATGTGCGCCCGCGCTTCTGTTCGGAGTTCGGCTTCCAGTCCTTCCCCTCCATGCCGGCGATCCGGAGTTTTGCCGGGGAGGGCGACCTCAACATCGCCTCGCCGGTCATGGAGAGCCACCAGAAGAATGCCGGCGGCAATGCCCGCATCGCCGAGACGATGGCGCGGTATTTCCGCTTTCCCGAGGGCTTCGCCAATTTCGTCTATCTCAGCCAGATCCAGCAGGGCCTGGCGGTCCGCACCGCTGTTGACTGGTTCCGCTCGCTGAAGCCGCACTGCATGGGTGCGCTTTACTGGCAGCTCAACGACACCTGGCCCTGCGCCTCGTGGTCGGGCCTTGACCATGGCGGTGCCTGGAAGGCGCTCCACTACATGGCGCGGCGGTTCTTCGCCCCGGTCAATGTCATGATCATCGCCGACGCCGGAACCGCCCGCCTCGTCGCGGTCAACGAGACCGCGCGGCCGATCGATCTGACGGCGACGGCGCGCCGCGCCGGCATGGATGGCGCGGTGGACGGGCTGGCGACATTCTCCGCCATGGTGCCGCCCGACCGCGCAATCACCCTGGGCGAGTTGCCCGCCAGCGCGTTCGAAGATGCCGTGCTCGTGGCCGACTTCCTGTCGGAGACCGGAGCATCCGGCCGCGCCGTCCACCCGGCAAGGCGATGGAAGCAGTTCGACCTGCCCGACCCCGGCCTGCGCGTGGAGCCCGACGGCGCCGGGTCGGGGCTGCTCGTCACGGCAACGCGCCCGGCCTTTTTCGTCACGCTCGAATCGGCAGTTCCCGGCCGGTTCTCCGACAATGTCCTCGATCTCTTGCCCGGTGAAACCGTGCGCATCGGTTTCGCGCCGGATGAAGCCGCCCCCTTTTCTCCCGGGGCGGAAGGCTTCGTCTGGCGCGATCTTTTCTCGTCACACCAAAGGAGTGCCTGACCCATGGCCGCCTGGTCATTCCAGCTCTATTCCGCCCGCAACTTCACGCCGTGGGACGATGTCTGTCGCCAGCTGGCCAGGCTCGGCTACGCCAGCGTCGAGGGGTTCGGCGCCGTCTATGACGATCCGGCGGCGACGAGGGCCATGCTCGACCGTCACGGGCTCACCATGCCGACCGGCCACTTCAGCCTCGACGGGCTCGAAAACGATGCGGGCCGGACCTTCGATATCGCACGGACGCTCGGTGTGAGCACGATCTACTGCCCGCATGTCGCCGCGGACCAGCGTCCCGCCGATGCGCCGGGCTGGCAGGAGTTCGGCCGGCGGCTGGCCGCGATCGGCGTGAAAGCGCGTGCGGCGGGGCTCGCCTTCGGCTGGCACAATCACGATTTCGAGTTTCGCCCGCTCGCCGACGGGACCATCCCGATGCAGCACCTGCTCGATGCCGCGCCGGAGATCGAATGGGAGATCGATGTCGCCTGGGTCATCCGTGGCGGCGCCGATCCGCTCGACTGGATCGGGCGCCACGGTCGACGCATCACCGCCGCCCATGTCAAGGACATCGCGCCGGCCGGCGAGAATGCCGACGAGGATGGTTGGGCCGATGTCGGCCACGGTGTCGTCAACTGGCGCGCGCTCCTCGCGGCGCTCGCGGCCGGCACCGGTGCCACCACGCTGGTGGTCGAACATGACAAGCCGTCGGATTTTATCCGTTTCGCCGCGCGCTCGATTGCCGCGCTTGATGCGATGGGAGCGTGATCATGGCCAGGAAACTCGGCATTGGCGTCATCGGCTGCGGCAACATCTCGGCGGCCTATTTCCGGCTCGCTCCGCTGTTTCGCGGCGTGGAGATGCGCGCCTGCGCGGATGTGAACGGAGAAGCCGCGGCGGCGCGCGCCAGGGAGTTCGGCCTGCGGACCGAAACCGTGCCCGGGCTGCTCGCGGCGCCGGACATCGACATCGTGGTCAACCTGACGGTGCCGGCGGCGCACTACGAGGTCTCGCGCGCCGTGCTCGACGCGGGCAAGCATGTCTATTCGGAAAAGCCCTTCGTCCTGTCGGTCAGGGAAGGAACGGACCTTGCCCGCCGCGCCGCGCGCCACAAGCTGCGCGTCGGGTCCGCCCCGGACACGTTTCTCGGCGGCGCCCACCAGCGCGCCCGCGCTCTCGTTGATTCCGGACGGACCGGCCGGATCACCTCCGGCGTCTGCCATGTGATGAGCCACGGCATGGAACACTGGCATCCAAACCCGGACTTCTTCTTCCAGCCCGGCGGCGGTCCGGTGCTCGACCTCGGACCCTACTACATCACCGATCTGGTCCAGCTGATCGGCCCTGTGCGGCGGGTGGCGGCGCTGTCGTCGATTCCCTCGCCACAGCGCACCATCACCTCGAAGCCCCGCTTCGGCCAGACGATAAGGGTCGAGACGCCGACGACGATCCATGCCGTGCTGGAGTTCGTCTCGGGCGCGGTGGTGACCTTCAATTCGAGCTGGGATGTGTGGTCGCATGGCCACGCGCCGATCGAGCTCTATGGCGAGAAGGGCACGCTGTTCGTTCCCGATCCGAACTTCTTTGGCGGCGAGGTGCGCATGACCGATCGCGACAAGCCACTCAAGGCGCTGCCTGCCTTCGCCCATCCGTTCGCCGTGCCCAATCAGGACACGCCGCGCGGTGCGGTCGCCAACTACCGGACCGCCGGTCTGGCCGACATGGCCCAGGCGATCATTTCCGGTCGTCCGCACCGCTGCGCACTGGACATGTCGCTGCATGTGATCGAGATCATGACCGGCATTCTCAAGGCCGGCGAAACCGGCCGTTTCGTCGCCATGCAGACGGGATGCGAACGGCCCGCGCCGCTCGGACCGGCGGAAGCCCGGTCCATGCTGGCCAGGACAAGATGATCGACCAAGGCAAGGAACAGCGCCCATGGAATGGCAACCGGCAGACACGCGATACGACCGGATGATCTACAATCGCTGCGGACGGTCCGGCCTCAGGCTGCCGGCCGTTTCGCTCGGGCTCTGGCACAATTTCGGCGACGATACGGCGCATGACACCAAGCGCGCGCTGTGCCGCACGGCTTTCGATCTCGGCATCACCCATTTCGATCTTGCCAACAATTACGGTCCGCCTCCCGGCTCGGCCGAATCGGCGTTCGGCGAAATTCTGCGCACCGATTTCGCCGGCCTGCGCAATGAACTCGTCATCTCCACCAAGGCCGGCTACGCAATGTGGCCGGGGCCTTACGGCGAATGGGGCAGCCGAAAGTACCTGCTGCAATCGCTCGATGCGAGCCTGATGCGCATGGGCCTCGACCATGTCGACATCTTCTATTCGCACCGCTTCGATCCCGATACGCCTCTGGAGGAAACCATGGGGGCGCTCGAGACCGCGGTGCGCTCCGGACGTGCACTCTATGTCGGCATCTCGTCCTACAATTCCCGCCGCACGCGCGAGGCGGTGGAAATCCTCAAGGCGATGAACATCCCGCTGCTCATCCACCAGCCATCCTATTCGATGATCAACCGCTGGGTGGAGGACGATGCGCTTCTGGAAACGCTCGACGAGGTCGGAGCCGGCTCGATCGCCTTCTCGCCGCTGGCGCAGGGCATGCTGACGGCGAAGTATCTCGACGGCGTTCCCGCCGACAGCCGTGCCGCCCAGCACAAGTCACTCGATCCGGCGATGCTGAGCGACGCCACGATCGACAATATCCGCGCCCTCGCCGCCATCGCGGCCAGGCGGGGCCAGACGCTGGCACAGATGGCGATTGCCTGGGTGCTGCGCGGTGGTCGCGTGACCAGCGCCCTGATCGGTGCCAGCCGCCCGCAGCAGATCGTCGATTGCGTCGGCGCGCTCGACAATCGCGACTTCACCGCCGGCGAACTCGCCGAGATCGATCGGCACGCCCGCGAGGCGCACGTCAATCTCTGGACGCGTTCGGCCGAACGGGCACCATGAGACACCGGCGATGATCCGCAATCCCGTCCTGCCCGGCTTCCATCCCGACCCGTCGTTCTGCCGGGTGGGCGAGGACTATTTCATCGCCACCTCCACCTTCGAGTGGTATCCGGGCGTGGCGATCCACCACTCGCGCGACCTGGTCAACTGGCAGCTGGTTTCGCGGCCCCTCGACCGGGCAGGCCTGCTCGACATGCGCGGCAATCCCGACAGTTGCGGGATCTGGGCGCCCTGCCTCAGCCACGCCGACGGGCGCTTCTGGCTCGTCTACACCGACGTGAAGCGCTTCGACGGTTCGTTCAAGGACGCGCCGAACTTCATCACCACCTGCGAGACCATCGATGGCGACTGGTCAGACCCTTGGTATGTCAATTCGTCCGGATTCGACCCGTCGCTGTTCCATGACGACGACGGCCGCAAATACTTCATGAACATGCGGTGGAACCATCGCGGGCGCGGCACCGGCGGCAACCCGAAACATGCCTCGTTCGATGGTATCCTGTTGCAGGAATGGTCGCTGCATCAGGGCCTGACCGGACCGGTCCGGGATATCTTTCCCGGCACCGAACGCGGCCTGACCGAAGCGCCCCACATCTTCAAGCGCAATGGCTGTTATTACCTGACCACGGCGGAGGGTGGCACGGGCTACGACCACGCCGTGACGCTGGCGCGCTCCCGCTCCATTTGGGGCCCTTACGAGACCCACCCGGACCGCCATGTGATCTCGACGCGCGATGCGCCCGGTCATCCGATCCAGCGGACCGGCCATGGCCAGTATGTCGAAACCCACGACGGCGGGCACTACCATACCTTCCTGATGGGCCGGCCGATCACTGGACCGGACGGCAAGGGCCGCTTCTGTCCGCTCGGCCGCGAGACCGGGCTTGCCCGTGTCGTGTGGCGCGATGACTGGATGTATCTCGAGGACGGCGGCCTGCTGCCTCCCGTCGCGCTGCCCGGCCTTGCCGATGTCGAGCCGGCCCCGCCTTCTCCCGTGCGCGCCGTCTTCGATGGTGACCGGCTCCCGGCCGAATTCCTGTGGCTGCGCACGCCAGAGCCGGGGCGCATCTTCCGCGTCGGCAACGGGGCCCTGACGCTCCATGCACGCCAGTCGATCGGCAGCTGGTTCGAGCAGGCTCTGGTCGCCCGCCGCCAGCAGCACTTGCGCTATGCCGCCGAAACCGAGGTCGATTTCGATCCGGTGACCTACCAGCAGTGCGCCGGGCTGACCACCTACTACAATCGCTTCAAGTTCCATGCGCTCATGCTGACGCACGAACCGGGCATCGGCCGGGCGCTGACGATCCAGTCCGTCCCGGGCGACTGGCCCGATGGCGGCATGCAGTTCCCGATGGGGCTGCCGGTCCCGGCGCCCGACGGGCCGATTCGCATGCGTGTGGAGGTCGATCATCATCGCCAGCAGTTCTTCTGGTGCCGCCCCGGAGAGGATTGGCAACCGGTCGGCCCGGAACTCGATGCAAGCATCATTTCCGATGAAGGCGGGCGTGGCGAACACGGCTCCTTCACCGGGGCATTCGTCGGCATGGCCGCCTTCGACCTGACCGGCGCAGGCCGGCCGGCGCGGTTCCCCTTCTTCAACTATCTCCCGGTCGCATGATGGCTTCGCAGCTTTGCCTCTACGAGCCGGGATCGGGCCTTGTCTCGGAAATCCTGCGCACCGACCGCCACATCGAGGCGCCGAACTGGTCGCCGTCCGGCGATGTCCTCGTCGTCAATGGCGAGGGACGATTGTTCCGCGTCGACCTTGCCGCACCGGCGCTGGTGCCGATCGATACCGGGTTTGCCCGCGCCTGCAACAATGATCACGGATTTGCCCCTGATGGTCGCTCGCTGGTCATTTCGGACAGTTCTGCCACGGCGGACTCCTGCATCTACCGCCTGCCGGCCGTCGGTGGCGCGCCGGTCCGGGTGACCGACTTCACACCGAGCTGGTGGCATGGCTGGTCGCCAGACGGACTGACCCTTGCCTATGCCGCGCGCCGGGACGGTGTGTTCTGGATCGCGACGATCGCGGCGGCGGGCGGCAAGGAGTCCCTGCTGATCGGCGGCGACGGCGCCCATTATGACGGACCGGACTACACGCCGGACGGACGATGGATCTGGTTCAACGCCACGCGCGGCGGATCCATGCAGCTCTGGCGCATGCGGCCCGACGGCGCGAACGCCGAACAGATGACGGACGATGAGCGCGTGAACTGGTTTCCCCATCCCGCGCCGGCGGGCGGGCTGGTGCTCTACCTGTCCTATGAACCGGGGACCGAGGGCCATCCGGCCGGCCGGGACGTCGAATTGCGGCTTCTCGACCCGACAACCGGCGTGAGCCGCAGCGCGGTCCGGCTGTTCGGCGGTCAGGGATCGATCAATGTACCGTGCTGGTCGCCCGACGGCCGGCGGTTTGCGTTCATGCGCTACACGCGACACTGAGGAGGAGACGGCAGGATGGGCAGGACAATGAAGGGGCCCGGGATTTTCCTCGCGCAGTTCGCCGGCGAGGATGCGCCATTCAACTCGCTGGGCGCAATCGCGCGATGGGCAGCGGGGCTCGGCTACAAGGGAGTCCAGATCCCGACCTGGGACAGGCGACTGTTCGACCTGGAGAAGGCGGCGGCGTCAAAGACCTATTGCGACGAGATCAGGGGCGTCTGCGCCGAGGCCGGCGTCGAGATCACCGAATTGTCGACCCATCTGCAGGGCCAGCTCGTCGCAGTGCATCCGGCCTATGACCTGCAGTTCGATGCCTTCGCGCCGGCCGCGGTGCACGGCGATCCGAAGGCGCGACAGCAATGGGCGGTTGCTCAGGTGAAGGCGGCGGCGCGTGCGTCGCGCCATCTCGGTCTGGCCACGACCGTTTCCTTCACCGGGGCGCTGGCCTTTCCCTACATCTATCCATGGCCGCAACGCCCGGCCGGACTGATCGAGGAGGCATTCGGCGAACTCTCCCGGCGCTGGCGGCCGATCCTCGATGCGTACGAGGAAGAAGGCGTCGACGTCGCCTATGAGATCCATCCTGGCGAGGATGTGTTCGATGGCGCCACCTTCGAGATGTTCCTCGAGGCGCTCGGAGGCCATGCGCGCTGCGCCATCAACTACGACCCGAGCCATTTCGTCCTGCAGCAGCTCGATTACCTCGCGTTCATCGACATCTACCACGAGCGCATCCGGGCCTTTCACGTCAAGGATGCCGAGTTCAATCCGACCGGTCGCCAGGGCGTCTATTCCGGCTATAAGGGCTGGATCGACCGAGCCGGGCGCTTCCGTTCCCTCGGCGATGGCCAGGTCGATTTCGCCGGCATCTTCTCCCGGCTCGCCCGGCATGGCTATGACAGCTGGGCGGTGCTGGAATGGGAGTGCTGCCTGAAATCGCCTGAGCAGGGCGCAGCCGAAGGCGCGCCCTTCATCGCCAGCCACATCATCGAAGTGACCGACAAGGCGTTCGATGATTTCGCCGGCGGGGAGACCGACCGCGCCCGGATCCTTTCGATGCTGGGCCTGAACCGGGGGTGACGATGCCGAGCCGAACACGAACGAACAGATCAGCCGGACCGATCCGCCTCGGCATGGTGGGCGGCGGCCGCGGCGCCTTCATCGGCGCCGTGCACCGCATCGCCGCGCGCCTGGATGGCGAGTTCGTGCTCGTCGCCGGCGCGCTCTCCTCCGATCCTGCACGCGCACGCGCATCGGCGGTCGATCTCGGCCTCGCGCCGGACCGGAGCTACGCCTCCTATGCCGACATGGCGCGGGCCGAAGCCGCCCGGGAGGATGGCATCGAGGCCGTGGCCATCGTCACCCCGAATCATGTCCATTACCCGGCCGCCGCCGCCTTCCTCAGGGCCGGCATCCATGTCATCTGCGACAAGCCGCTGACTTCGACGCTTCCGGACGCCCGCAAGCTGAAGGCGCTGGCGGAAAAGAGCGGTCGCGTGTTCGTCCTCACCCACAATTACACCGGCTATCCGATGGTTCGCCAGGCGCGCGACATGGTGGCGCGCGGGCAGCTTGGCCGCATCCGGCTGGTACAGGCGGAATATCCGCAGGACTGGCTCACCGGCCCGGTCGAGGCGAGCGGCCAGAAGCAGGCCGAATGGCGGACTGACCCCGCACGGACCGGCCCGGGCGGCGCGACCGGCGACATCGGCACCCACGCCTACAATCTCGCCCGGTTCGTTACCGGGCTCGACCTGAAGGAACTGGCGGCCGATCTCGATTCCTTCGTGCCCGGCCGCCGGGTCGACGACAACGCCCATGTCCTTCTGCGATTCGCGGGCGGCGCCAAGGGCATGATCTGGGCAAGCCAGGTGGCGCCGGGACACGAGAACGGCCTGAAGCTCCGGGTCTATGGCGAGAAGGGCGGGCTGGAGTGGTTCCAGCCCGATCCCAATGCGCTCTGGTACACGCCGCTCGGCGAGCCAAAACGCCTGATCACCCGCGGCGGCGCGGGCGCCGGGCCGGCGGCGGCGCGGGTCACGCGCATCCCGTCGGGCCATCCGGAAGGCTATCTGGAAGGCTTTGCCAACATCTACCAGGAGGCCGCGCGCGCCATCCGCGCCGCGCGCGCCGGGCGCAAGCCGCCGAAGGACGTGGTGTTTCCGACCATCGATGATGGCGTGGAGGGCGTGGCCTTCGTCACCGCCTGCGTGGCGTCGTCTAAACGGAATGGCGCCTGGACCAAGCTGCCGCTGTGACGGCGTGTCAGTCGGCCTCGCCCTCGGCGGGGCCGACGGCGAGCCCGGCAAGTTCCGCCAGCGACAGCCTGAGCGCGGCAGCCCGCGAGAATGCGAGCGTCACCGCGCGGCGCTGGTGCGGCGCCAGCCGGTGCTCGGGCGCTTCGCGCAACAGGTCCGCGCCATAGCCGTCGGAGAGGAAAAACCCGGCCTCGTCGGGAAAAATGTCCTGCGGTACATCCGGGTGCGAGGCAAAGAAGAAGCGATCGCAAAATTCGCGATAGTCCGGCCATTTGTGATCGGCGCGGAAATCCTCCACCGATGACTTGATCTCGATGATCCAGATTTCGCCCTTGCGGGTGAGCGCGGCGAGATCGGCGCGCCGGCCGGAAGCCAGCGTCAGTTCGGCCAGCGCGGCGATGCCATTCTGCGCCAGGTGGCGCAGCAGTCCATGCCGCACCATGAGGGCGCGGGCCGACTGGCGGCCATCGGCGAGCGGCTGGCGGGCATGTGGAGAGATCAGCGGCATGGGGTCCATGTCGCACGTCCGGACCCGCTGCCGTCAAGCCCGCCTGTGGCGCAATTGCCATGCGGGGCGCCCCGAATGCGTGCCGGCGGCGGCGCAAGGGTTGGCAAACCGGCCATGCGGCGGTTACCAAGGACGAATCGGGCGCAAGGAGTGCTTCGCAAGCGGCGAAGCCGGCAGAGGGTGACGATGAAACACACGCGGATGATGGCCGTCGCGACGGCAATGGCGTTGACGGCCATGCTCGCCGCATGCACGGGCGACGGATCCGGCCGGATCTTTTCCGACAATTACGGCGCGCGGCGGGATGCCGGCTACGCGTTGCCGTCGATCCCGATCTACAAGATCGACAAGCGGTTCCACCGGCAGATGGTGAAATACGACACGAAGGAAAAGCCGGGCACCATCATCGTCGACACCGGCGCGCGCCATCTCTATTTCGTCATGCCCGACGGCAAGGCCATGCGCTACGGCATCGGCGTCGGCCGCGAGGGCTTCACCTGGAAGGGCCGGGCCCGCATCGCACTGAAGCGCGAATGGCCGATGTGGACGCCGCCGCCGGAAATGATCCGGCGCAAGCCGGAACTGGCCAAATGGGCCGGCGGCATGCCGCCCGGACTCGACAACCCGCTCGGCGCCCGCGCGCTCTACCTGTTCAACAAGGGCGGCGATTCCGGTTACCGGCTGCACGGCACGCCGGAATGGTGGTCGATCGGCAAGGCGGTCTCGTCCGGCTGCATCCGGCTGATCAATCAGGACATCATCGATCTCTACAATCGCGCCGAGGTCGGGGCGAAGGTCGTGGTGAAATAGCGGCGCGTCAGACGCTCTGCTCGACGCGCTGCACTTCAGGGACGAAGTGGCGCAGCAGGTTCTGGATGCCGTGCTTCAGCGTGGCGGTCGAGGACGGGCAGCCGGCGCACGAGCCCTTCATGTTGAGATAGACGACGCCCTTTTCGAACCCGCGGAAGGTGATGTCGCCGCCATCCTGGGCGACCGCCGGCCGCACGCGCGTATCCAGCAGTTCCTTGATCGTCGATACGATCCCGGCATCCTCGGGCGCGAAGAACTCGCCCTCCTCGTCGCCGTCCTCGACCCGGCTCATGTCCTTCATCACCGGGCGGCCAGACAGGAAATGCTCCATGATGGCGCCGAGGATGGCGGGCTTCATGTGCTCCCACTCCGCACCGGACCGGGTGATGGTGATGAAATCGGATCCGAAGAACACGCCGGCGACGCCCGGCACTTCAAACAGCGCTCCGGCCAGGTCGGAGGCGTCCGCGGCCTCGGCGGCATCGCGGAAATCGGCGGTACCTTCCGGCAGCACGGCCCGCCCGGGCAGGAACTTCACGGTCGCCGGATTCGGGGTCGCTTCGGTCTGGATGAACATGGTCGTCCTGTCCTTCTGTCATCCCAAGAGGTAGTGCCGTCCGGACCGGCTTGCAAGCTGCCGGTTCAGCCGAGCAGGCCGACGATCTCGCGCACGCCCTTCATCGTCGTTTCCGCGATTGCCGATGCCCGCTCCGCACCGGCGGAAAGGACGGCGTCGATGGTGGCCGGATCGGCGGCGATGCGGCGCATCTCCCCGGCAATCGGCGCAAGCCTTTCCACGGCGAGATCGGCCAGCGCCGGCTTGAACACCGAGAATTGCTGGCCGCCGAACCGCGACAGGACGGCATCCTTCGACATGTCGGCCAGTGCGGCATAGATGCCGACGAGATTGTCGGCCTCCGGCCGCCCGGCAAGCTCGTCGATCGTTTCGGGCAGCGGCGCCGGATCGGTCTTGGCCTTGCGGATCTTCCTGGAGATCGTGTCGGAATCGTCGGTGAGGTTGATGCGCGACAGGTCCGACGGATCGGACTTCGACATCTTCGAGGCGCCATCGCGCAGGCTCATCACCCGCGCCGCCGGTCCGCCGATCAGCGGCTCGACCAGCGGGAAATAGCCATGCACCGTCTCCTCGCCCATTTTCATCTCGACGCCGGCGCCGAGGCTGGCGATGCGGTCGGAGAAATCATTGTTGAACTTCTGCGCGATGTCGCGCGTCAGCTCCAGATGCTGCTTCTGGTCCTCGCCGACCGGAACATGGGTCGCCCGATAGACGAGGATGTCGGCGGCCATCAGGTTCGGGTACGAGAACAGGCCGACGGAAGCGTTCTCGCGATCCTTGCCGGCCTTCTCCTTGAACTGGGTCATGCGGTTGAGCCAGCCCATGCGCGCCACGCAGTTGAACACCCAGGCCAGCTCGGAATGCTGGCGCACCCGGCTCTGGTTGAAGACGATGTGCTTCACCGGGTCGATGCCGGAGGCAATGAAGGCGGCGGCGACTTCGCGCGTCGATTTCATCAGTTCGGCCGGATCCTGCCAGACCGTGATGGCGTGCAGGTCGACGACGCAATAGATGCAGTCATGGTCGGCCTGCAGCGCGACGAAGCGCTTGATGGCGCCGAGATAGTTGCCGAGATGGAGATTGCCGGTCGGCTGCACGCCGGAAAACACAAGGGGCTTGAACGACATCGGTCGGGTCCGTGGCTGGTGGAGGGCCTCGCGGGGCAAAGCGCCGGGCTTATGGACGAGGCGGGGCGGCAGGGCAAGGGCCATGACGCATTCGCGGCGATGCGGGGCGGAAAAGTCGGCGCGGGCTTCCGCGCCTGCGCCATCATGCGGGGGAACCCGGAGGAGCCGCCATGTGCGGATTTGTCTGCCTGCACGGCATCGACGACGAGGCGCTGGCGCGCCGGATGCTCGATCGCATCGCCCACCGCGGCCCTGACGAAAGGCGCATCACCCGCGTTGCCGGCGCGATCCTCGGCCATGCCCGCCTCGCCATCATCTCGCCCGAGGACGGGACCCAGCCGATCGTGTCCGGCGATCGGGCGCTGGTGGTCAATGGCGAAATCTACAATCACGCCGACCTGCGGCGCATTGCCGGGCCGGAACGCTTTGTCACCCATTCCGACAGCGAGACGATCCTGCATCTCATGAGCGACGACGCTCCCCGCTGGATCGCCCGCCTCGACGGCATGTTCGCCTTCGTCCTGGTGTTGCCCGGCCGCGTCATCGCCGGCCGCGATCCGCTCGGCATCAAGCCGCTCTATCGCGCCCGGATCGCCGGCGGCATCGCGTTTGCCTCCGAGGTGAAGGCGTTCGACGGCGAAGCGGTGGACGACATCGCCGCGGTGCGTCCCGGCACGCTTTGGGACAGCCGGGCCGGCGATCGCCAGTGGTTCCGCATGCCGGCCGGCCAGGCCGAGCCGGAGGCAGGGTTCGAGGTCGACACTGCTATCCGGGAGTTGCGCCTCGTGTTCGAAGCGGCGGTGCGCAAGTGGATGGTGGCCGATGTCGAGATCGGCTCGTTCCTGTCCGGCGGGCTGGATTCATCCGCCGTGGCGGCGGTCGCCGCCGCCGAACTTGCCCGCAAGGGGCGGCGGCTGAAGACCTTCGCCGTCGGCACCAGCGGCAGCCCCGATCTCGCTGCCGCGCGCCGGGTCGCCGCCCATATCGGCTCGGACCATTTCGAACGCCTGTTCACGCCCGACGATCTGGTGACCGCCATGCCCGAGGTGATCGGTCACATGGAGAGTGCCGATGTCGACCTCGTGCCGTCGGCCCTGCCCACCCACATCGTCTCGGTGCTGGCGCGCGAACATGTCAAGACCGTGCTCACCGGCGAGGGGGCGGACGAGCTGTTTGCCGGCTACACGTATCATCACGCCTATGCGGGAAAGCCGCGCGCCCTGGCCGATGAGCTGACGCGCTCGCTCGGCTCGATGCACAATATCAACCTCCAGCGCGTCGACCGCATCACCATGGCGCTCGGGCTCGAGGGCCGCACCCCGTTTCTTGACCGCGACCTGATTGCCTTCGCCCAGACACTTCCGGCCTCGCTCAAGATGAAGGTCAATGACGACGGCTCGACCACCGAGAAATGGATTTTCCGCAAGGCGGTTGAGGACCTGCTGCCGCGCGAGATTGTCTGGCGCGCCAAGGCGCAGTTCGACGAGGGATCGGGGTCGATCGACTCGCTGCGTGTCGCGCTGTCGACCCTGACCGGCAAGCCGGCCCCGGTGCCGCGCGAGGACCAGGCTGCCTGCTTCCGTTCGATCCTGGAAAGCCGCTTCGTCGATCCGGCGCTGATCCTGTCGCAGGCCGGAACCTGGACGGCAGCGCGCGTGGCTCACTGAGGCCGGGAAAACACCAGTCGCGCATAGCCCGAATAGGACAGGAGCATCGCCGCCGCCGAGGACATGGCCAGCGCCGTCAGCGGCCCGATCGACGGCAGCGTGACAATCAGCGTCGAATAGAGCAGCCAGTTGAAGCCGGCGACGGCGAGCGCCACCAGACCGTAACGCGCGCCTTCCTCGACCATGCCGCGTCCGCTCGGGCCGAAGGTGAGGACGCGGTTGAAGAGCCAGGTCGTGGCCATTGCCAGTCCGATCGAAACGATGCGCGACAGGAATGGCCCGAGCGGCGTTGCGGCCAGCAGCGCGGCCAGCACCAGCGCATCGACCAGGAAGCCGATGGCGCCGACCATGGCAAATCGCGAGAAACGCTTCATGCGGCGCGCCGGCTCTCCCTCCGGTCCGCGGAGCGACGCCCGGTGACGGTGGCAAGGCCGGCGGCCCGTTCGCCGCGTGCCGGCTGCAAGGCCAGGTAGAGCATGCGCTTGGTTTCCGCCCGGCCGCGCGCCACCGAATCGAGCACCGTGCCGGCAATCGCGAACAACAGGCCGACCAGAGCCAGGACCGAGGCGAAGACGAAGGTCGGCAGGCGCGGCACCAGGCCGGTGGCGAAATAGTCGAGGAGCACCGGGGTGACGAACGCGGCGCTGAGCGCGAACGCGAATGCCGACAGCAGGCCGAAGAAGACGAACGGCCGGGTTTCCTTCATCAGCATGGCGAACATGAACAGGATCTTCGCCCCGTCGCGGAACGTCGACAGCTTGGAGGTCGAGCCTTCCGGCCTGCGCCCGTAGTCCAGTGCGATTTCGGTGACCGGCAGCCGCAGTTGCGAGGCATGCACCGACATTTCCGTCTCGATCTCGAAGCCACCGGAGACGGCCGGGAAGCTCTTGACGAAGCGCCGCGTGAACACGCGATAGCCGGAGAAGATGTCGGTGAAGTCGCGCCCGAACAGGCGGTGATACAGCCGGTTGAACATCTGGTTGCCGAAGGCATGGCCCTTGCGCCCGGCGTCGTCGGTGACGCCGCGCCGCGTGCCGACCACCATGTCGCAGCGCTCGCCGAGCAACGTGGTCAGCAGCAGCGGCGCATCCTCCGGCGCATAGGTGCCATCGCCATCGGCCATGATGTAGACGTCCGCGTCGATGTCGGAGAACATGCGGCGCACCACGTTGCCCTTGCCCTGGCGAGGCTCGCGCACGACGATGGCGCCGGCGGCGCGGGCCTTGAGCGCGGTGAAGTCCCGGGAGTTGTTGTCATAGACATAGACGGTCGCCGTCGGCAGCGCCGCGCGGAACCGCGCCACGACGTCGGCGATCGTCAGCTCCTCATTGTAGCAAGGCAGAAGGACCGCGATCGACAGGCCCCGGAACGCTTCGTCACGCATGATGCACCCTCGCGGCGGTCACAACCCGCCGCCCTTTTCGCCTTTACTGTTTCTTGATCGGGTTAAGTTCAGGTTTAGCCGCGGATGCGGGAGAACGAATTGCACATGATAGGGGATGCCGTGACCGGTGCCGGGACGCGCCGTCGCCACGTCTTGACCGCCGTCGCTGGCGCGCTCGTCGCCATGGCGATGCAGGCCTCGCCATGGCTGCGCGACGGCGACCTCTTCGGTGATGACAATGATTCCATGCTCCGCCTGGTCGAGGTGCGCGACCTTCTCGCCGGGCAGGGCTGGTACGACCTCGTCCAGCATCGCATGGGGCCGGCCGGCGGATTCGAGATGCACTGGTCGCGCCTGGTCGATGCACCGATTGCCGCACTGATCCTTCTCGGCCAGGCGCTCGGACTGCCGCCGGGCACGGCCGAAACCGCGGCGGCGTTGCTGTTTCCGCTGCTTCTGGCGATCCCGGCGCTCTATGCCATCATCCGCATTGCCGTGGCGCTCGGCGGCGGTGCCGCCACGTTCCCCGCCGCGGCGATCGGCACGCTGGCCCTGTTCTTTTCCGGCCTGTTTGCGCCGGGCATGCTCGACCACCATGCGCCGCAGGCCATGCTCGTCCTGTGGCTGATCCTGCTGCTGGGTGCCGCGCCGCTCGGCGCTGGCACCGGGGCCGGTGCCGGCGC